>Ga0315282_10000286_pt1 | contig 100109 bp, 69 predicted proteins | sample YL17G07_20_MG_FD_203693 | JGI IMG/M metagenome (GOLD analysis project Ga0315282, IMG submission 203693) | Sediment microbial communities from Yellowstone Lake, YNP, Wyoming, USA - YL17G07_20 | ecosystem: Environmental > Aquatic > Freshwater > Lake > Sediment | place: USA: Wyoming | collected...
TGGACTCGTGTCGCTGCTGACCGAGCATCGGCGCCTGCAGTGAACGACATGAACCGCCGTGGTACGGAACCGTACGCCCGGTGGTGTGAGAGGACGGGGGAGGCAACTCCCCCTCCTACTCGGTTCCGTTACGAAGCTGGTCTCGATGGGGCAGGGTCCTGAGGACGAAGGAGGAAGGGGCGATGTTCAAGCGTAAGAACCTCAAGTGGACTGTGCTGGCGGCCTTGGTGGGCATTGCTCTGGCAGGGGGCGTGTTCCTGGCAGTGAACGGGGTCCTGTTCGCCCAAGCCGGCCCGGCGCCCATGGAAGTATCTGCCCTGATAAGCGCCATGCAGGCCAGGGCTGACAAGCTCTCAGGCTTAAGCGGCCTGCTCGGCACTGAGATGACCCTGCCTGAACTGGGGGCTTGGCGAGGGGTCCCCTTCCTCTACAAGGGGCCGGAGAGCTACGTCAGAAAGGACGGCTCCTTCATCACCTCTCCTGAACAGACTCCTGTTGCTACGGAGAACACCTGGGAGATATTCAAGGCAGGCTATATCTACCTTCGCGAGAGCCCTCGGCATGAGAGGGGGCTGACGGTGATGGGCCGTTCGGGGGATACCTTCGAGACGCGGAGCTTCGGGACGGACACGGACGCCCTCCTCATGGTGAACCTCATGCCGAAGTCCTGGTTCGACCCGTTCATGGAAGACTTGAAGGCAGGCCCTGTGGAGCAGCTTGAGGGGAAGGGCTACTTCACGATCGTGGACGTAAAGCCGCAGGTCTTCGGCACCAGCCGTCTTGCCAGGCACTTCGAGCTGCTGCACTTCCGGGCGCCGCGGAAGTACTACGTGAACGCCGAGACCTACGTCTGCGAGCGGCTGGTCTGGGGGGTGGAAGGGAAGGCGGAGCCCTTCGATCCCCCGGTGATGGACATCGTGGCGAGCGATGTGCAGACAATCGGGGGCGCGGCCCTGCCCCTGACTTACACACTCAGGACCTTCGCCGGCCCGTCGCCCTGCTTCGCCTTGGAGACGAAGGTGCTGAACGCCGCGGTGATGGCAGCGAGTGCCATAACGGACGGCGAGTTCGATGCAAAGGGCTTATCGCCGGGGCCGATGGCCGTGGTGATGCGCCCCCCCGGGAACCTTGAGACGCTGGAGCAGATGGCTTCGAAGCAGGAGATGGACCCCGGTGCCTGGCTCTCCCTGGCTGCGACATATGCCGTGGCGCATGACCTGAAGCGGGCCAAGCAGACCCTTGATAAAGCTGAGGAGCTTTTCAAGGGGAAGGTGCCTGACGAGTTCGAGTACGAGCGGGCCTGGATCTATAGCACCTTTGAGAAGAAGTACGTGGCGATGCAGCTTCAGGAGCTTCCGCAGTTTGAGCGGATATATGCGGACCGGGCGGCGAGGTTCCGGGCGCGGGGGGACGACGTGCACGCCAACGGGATGGCATTGAAGGCTGCGGAGTACAGGCAGCAGAAGGAGGCCGCTGTGGCCCGGGCGAAAGAGCTGAAGATGGCCGTCTCTGTGCAATAGCACTCAGAACGTGTGCGAAGTAGATGCGGGAGGGCGGGAAGATGAAGAGACAGGCGAAGAAGCGGATGGTCTTGGCGGCATTCGTGGTGGCGGAGTTTGCTTTGGCGACAGCTCTGGCCCTCGCCTGCGAGATCGGGCAGGAAGGCGATGGAGAGCAGTATTGCCAAGTCTGTAAGGGGGGCGGAAAGTGCCAGACTGGAGTCGCGCCTCAGGTGATTGCCCCGCGGAGTGGGTGCACCGCCGACGTAGTCGAGGGTCCGGTCCACGTCGACGGTTACATGACGCATCAGATAGCGTTGCCCCAGTTGCCGGACGGCTCTGGGCACCTGCCGCAGCTTGGTCTGTCTTACGAAAGCGGCAACCTGTCCTGGAACGGCGGCTACGGGATCGGGTGGGAGCTCGACGGCTATGCTCGGGCATCGAAGATCTCTTCCACCGAAGTGCGCACCACGCTGGGCGCAGAGACCGTGATGCGCTTCTACAAAGACGGGCAGGGGAACTGGAACTACAAGGTGGACGGTCCCTCCGGCACCGCACAGGACGTGGACCAGGTTCTCACCGTGCCTGCCGATACGGGACAGAAGATTGAGCTAAAGGACCGCCGTACGGGGGAGCAGCACTTGTTTTACAACTTCGATGGGCAGGCCCATGCGGGGATGCCCTACCGGTATGAGGATCGTTCCGGGAACACAGTGGATTACGTCATCGGGGGAGGCAATGGGAAGTGCGTCACGGCCATTGTGGACAGCGAGGGCAGAGAGATCGACTTCTCCTATAACGGCGATTACCGGATCACCACGATCGAGTATGGCCTGAAGCTCAAAGTGGAGTTCACTTATGACGGAAACATTGACCTCAGGAAGATCAATGTACGCAGGGACACGAACGGCGACGGCACGTGGACGGACCAGGTGCACTACTTCTGGTACGGCACGGGCAACCTGCTCAAGTACTACGTGGCGCCGGAGCAGTATGGTGACCTGCCGGGCAGTCCGACCGAGGCGCAGGTGAGTTCCGCGGCATCCAGGCAGTGGACGTATGACGGGAACCGCGTGGTGACTCAGACGGTCTCGTCCTGCGGAGGATGTGGGGGAGGCGGCGGCTCGACCGAAGGCGTTGTTTATGTCGCGGGCACGGTCAGCCAGAGTCCTCCGGACTCGAACACCAGCTACAAGAAAACCGAGCACTACTACCCGGGAGACGCTGAGAATGACCCGAGCGTGACAAGCGAGGTGAACTTCTTCGGGCAGCTCTTGAAAGAGAAGCGGAAGGTGGACCAGTCCAAGACACACCTCCAGACGCGGAGTTACACTTCTGACGGAAAGCTGGAGTACATCTACCACTACGACAACTCAGACCTCCAGAACCCCCTCCAGGTTACGAAATACACCTACGACGGCTCGAACCGGGTCACGAAGGTCGAAGTGAGCCAGAGCGGGTCAAGCTGGATAACAACCACTGAGTACACGTACGGCGACGGCAACTTCCCCCGGCTTCCGACCGTGGTGAAGGAATACGAGAACGACGACGGCACCTGCACGCTCCAGACGGACTACGAATACTACGACAGCGGGAACGGGCTGGGCAAGGTGAAGAAGATCACTTATCCCCAGGTGAACCACAACCTGGACGAGGCGGGCGGCTCTGCCTACAGGGCGACGCGGGAGTACACCTACGATTCCCTGAGCCGGGCCGTGACCGAGACGGACGAGGACGGGATGGTTACGAAGTACATCTACGCGGACGCCGACAGCGTAGATAACGACGGCGACAGCACGACGGACGAGACAGACGAATGGGGGGCGCAGCTTGTGAAGGTCATCCAGGACTACGGCGGGCTGAACCTCACCGTGGCCCAGTACGAGTACTCCAACACCACGAACCGGATGACGAAGAGCAAGGACCCTTTGGGAAATGAGACCACGTACGCCTACGCCGACAACGGATACCTGGCGTCCGTGACATATCCCGGCGGGCTCTATGTGGCCTACGTTTACGACAAGAACGGAAACAAGACCCAGGAAGAGAAGAAGACGAGTTCCGGCGGGACGACCCTTGCTAAGACCAAGTGGGTCTACGACAAATGGGGGAACGTGACGGAGGAGCAGCGTTTCTTCGGGACAGGGGCCAACGACTACGGGAAGACCGTCTACACCTACGACTCGCTGGGAAGGAACACACGGGTCAAGGCCTATAAGGATAAGAACCACAACTTCGCGGCGGTGGAGGACACGACGTATGTGACGGTCACAAGCCTGCCGAAGCAGCTCAAGAGGGGCTCGACGGATGGAACCACTGATACGCTGGTCACCACGACCAGCTTCAAGTACGACGTGATGAGCCGGCGCACCGAAGAGAAGGACGAAGTGAAGAGCGCGACCACGACGTACGCCTATGACTGGCGGGGGCGGAACACCAGCGTCACAGGGCCTGAGAAGTACTACGTCTCGATGACGTACGACAACCTGGGCCGGGTGACCGAGCAGAAGCGGCGGGACACCAATGAGCAGGGGACGCTGTTTGAGGATACCAAGACCTACTACGACGAGGTGAGCCGGGTCTACTTGTCCCAGATTATCAATCCTGGCGACACCGAGACGGCGGATACGAATAACTACTTCTCGAAGGGAGGAAAGCTTAAGAAGCTCACCGATCCTTACTCGAAGTCCACAACCTACGCCTACGACGGAGCCGGCAGGCAGACCAAGGTCACGGATGCCCTGGGGAACGAGGTCGTGGCTGCCTACTACGACGACGGGAAGGTGAAGTACACCCAGCAGAGGAACAAGATTGCGGACCAGACTTATGTGACTTACAGCAGGGGAAGCTGGTACGATTCGGACAGGCACCTGGCCGCAGCCGCAGACTACGGGACGGGGAGCCTTCCGGACCCCTGGCCATCGAATGCGCCGTCTTCGAGCGACAGCGTCCATGTCACATCCTACACCTACGACAAGTTAGGCCGGACCACGCAGGTGACGGATGCGGCCGGGATGCAGGTCACTTCCGCCTACGACATGCTCTCACGAAGGACCGAGGAAATCCAGGACGCTGCCCAGGGAGGGCTTGGGATCAAGGTCACCTGGGTCTGCGACACGTGGGACGGGACGAACTCCATCTATTACGATACGATACAGGCATGGAAGGACGCCCAGAACCACGAAGATACGGTCTACTCGTACGGGGCCGCGAAGCATCCGTACGCGGTCACCAAGACGACGTACCCCGATTCGGGCTACGTCACGGTGACGTACAATGACGACGGCACGGTGGCGACGCGGGTGGACCAGCGGAGCTGGACCGTGACCTACTCCTACGACAACGTGAGGAGGGTCACGCAGGAGTCTGTGAGCGGCAACGGCTTAGTCGGAACAAGCACGGTCACCTACGCCTATGACGCCCTGGGAAGGCCGACCTCCGCCACCGACAACAACGACCCAAACGATGCGAACGACAATAGCACTGTCGAGTGGGCCTACACTCGCCAGGACAACGGCGACCTGAAGGTCGAGGAGACCCAGAAGTACGGGCAGTCCACAGACAGGAAGGTGACGACGACGTACGACCTGGCAGGGAGGCTGAAGACGCTGGCTTACCCGAGCGGCCTGACGCTGACGTACTCCTACGACGACATAGGGCGCGTGACCGCGGTGAACGACGGCACGAACGACCGGGTGGCGGATACGTATAAGGGCTGGCTGCTCCAGAAGCGGACCTATGCCAGCGGGGCCTATCTGACCCACCTTGATGACAACAACCAGAACCTGAGTACCTACGGCTATGACGCCTTCGGCCGGGTCAAGAACCACAGGTGGAAGTCGAGCGGCGGGACCTTGCTTGCCGGCTGGAGCCATGATTACGACAGGCTAGGGAACAAGAAGTACCAGGAGGACCTCCAGGCTGCCACCCGGAGCGAGCTGTACGGCTATGACGCAGTCTACCGCGTGACGAGCTTCAAGCGGGGCCAGCTCAACCAAGACAAGACGGATATCACCAGTCCCAACAGGACGCAGACATGGACCCTGGACAAGTTAGGGAACTGGAGCGACACGACGATAGACTCCACGACCGAGACCAGGACGCACAACGACGTGAATGAGCTTACGCAACGAACCATAGGAGGGAACAACACCGACCTGACGTACGACGATGCCGGGAACCTGATCCAGGACGGCACTGCCGACGGCAGCCACCAGTACGTCTGGGACTACCGGAACCGGCTGATTGAGGCCAAGGAGAAGCAGTCGGGCAACTGGAACACCGTCGGGGTCTATAAGTATGATGCCCAGGGCCGCCGCATCCGGAAGGTCGTCACGAACAAGGGCGGCCTGAACGGGACGACGCGATTCATCTGGGGAGGCGACAGCGACTGGCAGTGCCTGGAGGAGCGGGACTCGGATGACGCACTCGGGGCCCGGTTCACCTACTCTTCGGACTACATAGATGCCGTGGCCGTGCAAGAGCGGGACCTGAACGCAGATTCCGATTTCGGCGACACGAACGAGGTGGTATACTACCACTCGAACACGCTCTCCAGCGTCTATGCCTTGAGTGACTCGAGCGGATCCGTGATAGAACGGTACAAATACGACGCATATGGCGCCTGCGCCGTGCTAGATGCAGACGGCTCTGTGGACTCGGACGGCCTGTCCGATGTCGGCAATCCGTACCTTTTTACTGGCGGACGACTCGATACCGAAACGGGGCTCATGCATTATCGCAACAGGTGCTACGCGCCAGCCCTCGGCCGGTTCGCCAGCAGGGATCCTGTCGGATACCGTCAGGTCTATGACCTGTACGCTTATGCTAGTGACTTGCCGACCCAAACGCGCGATCCTATGGGCTTGCAGGAGAGCATCGCCGTCCCAGGGCAGGAGCTTCCCCCTCTCGAGGACAACAAGAGTGACAAGTGGAACTGGGCCGGATGCCGGATCATCGCAGACTGCCCGGAGGACGTTAGAACCAGGGTACAGAACTCGGTGAACTATGTGTGCAGGGCTTTGAAAGCCTTCATAAGAGACGTCCTGGATCCCGCTAAGGCCAAAGATATTGCAGGTGCCTGGAAGGGCACCCATGAGTACTGCTCGCCGCTGCTCGCCAACAAGGCCACTATTGCGGATGTGTTGGAGATCATAATTGGGGGCATGGCGCAGACGTGCTGGAAAGGGGCAATCCTGAGGTGCGTGGACGCCGAAGACCATCAATGCAAGATCCCAGGTACCTACGCGTACAAGCATCCCTATCTGTGGGGCACATCACGGGAGGTGCGGGAGGCACCCGGGAATGTATTGTGGTCCCCACCGGGCGAGATTCGTCTCTGCCCCCTCTTCTTTACGAAGGGCGCCGAAAGCAACACGATTACGATTCTTCATGAGATAATGCATTTCGGCGGGGCAAGGGACAAGCCGGATAAGCCATCGGAGGATGCGGAGCACATTGCCCAATGCATACTGCGAGCGTACATCTGGGAACACGAGCATTACTCCACACCGATTTTCGCCGCTCAGAATTGACTGGTTGCCGATAGGTCGTTATGTGGTCTTTGTGAAGGAGGACGGAATCAGAGTTCCCTTCAGGCTTTCGTGGAGTTGGCGGATCACCTTTTCGTGCATGCCGCAGTAGGCAGTGTTAGGAGGCCGTTCGTTGCGCTCAGATCCGGTGCGCGTTTTGTCGCAGGCAGCCGTTGCCTGACAAAACCGTAGAGAACTCTTCCTTCGCCAGTGTTTTCTTGGGTGGGACGGTGCATGGTCAGGAGAGGGGCGTTGGTTTTCTTGGCCCTACCGATTGTGGCCGTTGTGGTTTGGCTCATATGCGCGTTCTTCATCTTGCCACCCCCGCGCGGGGGCTTGTGTGGAATGCAGGTTAGCATGGACATCATTGCCGGACGCACCCGCTGCGAGAAGTTTTTCCTTGGTGTCAAGTTTGTGAACCGGGTTAGCGAGTCGGAGATATCGAGAATGTACCGTCATGTTGTGGGTCCCCCGCCTTCGCCAGTTTGGAGGACCTCAAGCTGGGCATGGACAAGCACCCACGGCCTATTAGAAGGTGACACTGGTTACGTTCATGCCTTGGCCGCCGGAGAGATGATGGCGAGCGTGCTTGGCAGAGAAGGGCTTGCTAGTGGGGAGGCGAAACGCACGGCGATCGTCAAGTATCTTGGCCTGCTTCAGGACAATCCGGACGCAGCCATTGCGTATGGGGACAGGGTCTTCTCTCTCGCTTTGAACTGGGGGGACACCATGAAGAGGGGGATTGGCGTAGAAGACCTTGCGCGGTTCGACCCCTAACGTGCCCAATCCACTGCAGGTAGACAACGCCTCTACCCCGCCCTATTCACCATAGGCACACGACGAGGCCGACTCCGCCTGCACCTGGGTAAATGGATGCGATTCAGGGTACCGGCAACTGCCAAAGCTGTCAGAAGCATTGGGACTGCGCCGACAGAAGGGCTTCAACGCGCCCATCCGAGCCAAAACTCGATCTCCCGGAGGTTGGCGCCTTTCGTGTACCACTCTTGCCAAGTATCGTTGTCGAAATTGCCATCGTACTGCGGCGACGATCGGACTCCGGCCTTCGGGCCTTTCTTGTCTTTGAGCGACTGGTTGTAGAGCCACTTGAAGTGGCCATAGACCCCCAGGATGTTTACCGCGTACTCTGCAGCAAGGCCCGGTGCGTTCTGTATGATCACCAGGTTGTCGTCGTTCTTTGAGCTTGCCTTTGGACCGAGGTTATGCGAGCCGGTCATCACTACAGGAGCCTTTCCGAATGGGTCCAGGACGACCACCTTGCTGTGGATCATTACTCGGTTGAAGGTGAACGTCTTGTCGAACCAGTCCCTTGGTTTCTGCAGGCCCGCCGGCAGGATTGCCGACAGGTTCCCGGCCGGCAGCCGCTTGCCCTTATGCGTCAACTTCAGAAGCGGGGCCTTCTTCCCGCCGGGATCCTGGTTCACGACGCCGTGGATGAACAGTTTCTCGGCGTCAAGATCAAAGATGGCATTCAACAAGGTGTTCTTGCGGCCTGGGTTGAACATCAGGAACAACACGCCCTCGGCCGCGCGTTTGATCAACCTGGCCGCATCCGCAAGGTCCACGAGTTTCAGGACGGGAGTGTTCCACGCAGTGACCTGGGCGCTGCCGACGGAAGCTTTGGCCAGGGTGAAAGCGCTCTTGGCGAGGCTGGCGGGATAGCCCGACCCTGCGTTCTTGAGTTCCTCCCACCGGCCGCGGTACGCAACGGCTAACTCCGGGCTGTCAATTAGAATGCCGTTGTTCACCTGGGTGCAGAGGCCGGTCATTGTCCAGTTGGTGCTGCCAGTCCAGAGGGTAACCGGCTTTCCCTGCTTGTCGCAGAAGACGACGAACTTGTTGTGCGCAAAGTGCGGGCTCACGACCAGCCGGTCATGCACTTTCACGTCGCTGTGCAGCCGAAGGTCCTTCCTGACGGCTTCGTTTTCGTCGCGCACCGCCGGCGTGCCCTTCCTGTCTGCCGCCTTATAGGCGCCGGAGCCGAGCAACAGATTGCACCTCTCGCCGATTGCCTTTAGGGCGTCGACCAGCTCGGGGTCGTTCAACTCGTAGAGGGCGGCGTAAACTTCCACACCGTCTCTTCTTGCCTGTTCGAGAAGCTCAAGCAAACCTCGGCGAAGCTCGCCGCCCAGGAAGAGGCGGTTCTTTGAGGCCTTCCTGTTGATATCCCGTTGAAGCGACGCCCTGGAGGGATGCTGTCTCGCCAGCCACTGGGCGGGGACAATTCCCCGGTTGAAGTAAGCTTCAAAGCCCTCCGTCTGGCCCGTTCCAACTTTCACCCACTGCGTCCACCGGCTCCATTCGGTCTCCTTTGCTTTCTCAAGGCTCCCGGCGGGCCGGATCATCGGGATCACCCGGTAACGCACTACTTGCCCGGCCCGCACTCCATAGTCCGACCAAATGTAACGCTGGACCGGCCACTCAGTGCTCGGGCGGCTTTCGCCGGGTTTGTGCCGTTCCCCTTTGAAGCCCACCCAGGTCGGCAGGAATGAGGACTGGCTCTCGCCTCTTGTTTCTCGCTCTACGGCGAATCCTCTGCAGCCCTCAATTGGTTGCTCTGCTTGCCATGCGATCGTTGCCTCGTCGCAATTCGTAAGGACGCGCACCGTGTTGACTGCCATGTCCGTCCCTCCTTAAGGTTAGAGTCTTGTATGCCCCCACGCTTCACGCGATCGGCGCTGACCACCGTCCCCTCTACACGATTGCCTGAGAAACGCCCATGCGACCGTGAAGCTCCAGACACCGGACGCACCGCCGAACGATGGCGGCCATCGTCCGGAATGGCCAGCCCCCTTTGTTTTCGTCGGGCGCACTTCGGCTCTGCGACAGGTCATGAGTCTCGAAGGCCGCATTCACCCACTGCGAATGCCATAGCAGACGGCCTCATAGCAGGTCGGTCCCGACTGCGCCGGCGCCTCAAGCCGCACCTTCGCCCTGAACGGTCCCACCTTCTCCGTCGGCAGCAAACTGAACTTCACAGTCGGACCGTTGTCGTCATCTCCCTGCCGGTACTCAGCCGTGAGGCAGTCAGCGTCGCACTTTACGCTTACATGGCTCGAATCCACGCCCTCGGCCAGTGTTACAGCCACCGTCTTTGTAGCGGACTCCTTGGCCGGTACAATTCCGAAGAAGATGTCCTCCTCCGCCAGGCGGATGGGGCTCACGATCTTCGCCGTCACAGGGATGGTAAGTTCCTTGTGCAGCGTCCCGTTGACGCGGAGGACGAGGTCGGCTTTATAGGGCCCTGGCGAGAGTCCGGGCTCAAGCGTAACCGGCACCTCCACGGTCTCTTTTTCCTGCGCCGTCAGCCTCTCGGGAAGGTCGACCTTGAGGCCGGAGGCCACTTGGCCAAGCCCGCTTAAATCAAGGCTCCCACCGAAGTTCCGTTTCAGCTTGAGCCCCGCGGAAGGGGACGCATTGGTCAACACCTCTCCGAAGGATATCTTCGGAGGCGATACCTCAAACTCCGGCACCGTCTCCCCCTGGAGAATCAGGGAGACGGAGCCGTTCTTCGGGTCGTTGCTCTCGACCACGATGTACCGCACAAACTTCCCCATCCAGTCCCCGAGCTCATATTGGACAAATAGGTCTTCGCTCTCGCCGGGAGGGATCTCCCGTCTCTTGATCTCTACCGTAAGACAGCTTCCGCAGCGGGGGACGATGCCGGTTATAGCAAGGAGCGCCCCGCCCTCGTTCCGGAGGACGAAGGTACGGCGGACCTTCTCTCCCTCCTTCTGCGTGCCTATGTCGTGGGAGGCCGGGGTGACCGTCAGCCTGGGAAGCGCCTGCTTCTCGGGCGCCTTTGTTTCCATCGGCTTCTGTGCGGCCGCTGCAGGCGCCGGGGAAGAGCCCTCAGCCGGCCCCTTCGAGCTCAAGAAGAGGGCAAGGGCTATTCCGCTGATGCCAAGGCAGAAGCCCGCCCACACCAACTCTCTATGTATTCTGACCCGCACCATCTGCGCCCTTCAAAAAGCCCGAGTGCCCACATGCCTCCTAACGCTCGATCTTCAGCACCTTGGTGAAGTTCGGGACGGCGACCGTTGCTTCCTTGTCCTTCACCTCCACGACCTTGATGTCCTCGAATGACTGCCCTTCCCGGAGGAGCTTGTTGGTTCCACGCTTGATCTGGAGGAGTGCGTAGTTATTGCCGGCCTCGATCACGGTTGCGAGGAGGCGCATCTCGGGGTAGGGGTCCGGCGGGGGAGTTGGTCCGCCACTCTGCTTCTCACGGTTCGGATCCATCTTCTGCCAGATGGCGGCGAACCGCTCTATCTCCGGAAGGGGTGCCTCGCGCGGGGCAGCTTTTTCAGAGGCCGCCTCCGGACTTGCGCCGAGGTGCGTCCCGCCTGCTTCAGATGCAAGGACTATAGAAGCCACCTGCCAGGCGGAGAGCAGCCCAAAGAGGCCCGCGGCCGCCCAGGCCGAGAGCCTTGCGGCCTGAAGGAGCTGCGTCTGCCTGTATCCCTTCAAGGCGCCCATCACTTCATCACCCGTGGCTTGACCGGAGGATATATGCCGTCCTGGCCCCACGCCCGCTTCGTGCTCCCCATGAGGTCTGCGCGGGAAAGGTCTTTGAGGTCCGTGAAGTCCGCGTCGCGCAAGACCACGGGCCGAAGGAACACGAAGAGCCGTGAGCCGCTCAGGGAGCTGTCGCGCGATCGGAATAAGATCCCCAGGATGGGTATCTTCCCCAGTATCGGCACCCTGTCCTCGGAGACGGACCTTCGGTCCCTCTGCAGGCCGCCGACGACCACGGTGAAACCGTCGGGGATGGTGATGCAGCTTGAAATAACGTCGCTTGTCCTGGCGGGAGGGATGCCGGCCTGAGAGCTTGTGTCGGCGAAGTCCCGGTTCGTGATGGCGTAGTCCAGGACGACGAAGTTCCCCTCGCTTATCCGGGGCTTGACTGCGATCGTCACGCCCGCCTCCGCGTAGCCGGCGAACGACGTCGTGGAGATGGTCGTCCCGACGTTCACGCTCGTAAAGGGCTGCTCCTGTATGCTCTCAAACTGACCTGTAGCGTTGTCATTCACCAGGATCTTGGGCTCGGCAATCACCCGGCTCTTTGTGTCCGAGCGGATCGCCCTGATGATGGCGCTTATGCCCTCAGGGTTAACGATGCTGGCATTGAGGCCGGTCCCCGGCTTGATTGTGGGCTTTCCCGTGGTGAGGTCAACCGTGGAGAGCCCAAAGGCGCTGAAGACCAAGGCGCTGGTGCTGCCCGAGTCCCCCTTGTGGAAAAGCTCGACCGCAACCGTGAGGTCGCTCTGCGTCGAGATCGTGACCAGCACGGCCTCTATAAGGACCTGAGGCCGCCGGCGGTCAAGGTATGACACAAGCTTCCCGATAGTCTCGTGATACTCGACGGGGGCCTGGACTATGATGGTGTTCGTGTTCTTGTCGGCCACGATGCGGACAAGGGCGCTGAGGCCCGATGGCTTCGCCGCCTTGGCCCCTTCCGCCGGGGGCGATGGCTTCGATGGCTCGGGAGCGGCGGCCCCTCTCGACGGAAGAAGGGAAGCCGGCATCGTCTCGTCGGTCCTCTTTACCCCCAGGTAGACGCCCTCCCCAAACGGCCCGCCAGCCGCCTGCTCCGGGACTTCCTCCCCGGCAACGCCGAGGACCGCCTTCAGCCTCTCGGCGAGTTCAACGGCGTCGGTGTTCCGCACCTGGTAAAACTGCGTCTTGGTCGCCTTCACCGCCTCGTGGGGCGAATCAAACCTCTTGAGGATCTCCTCAAGGCGTGCATGCTTCGCAGGCGAAAGGTTGGCGATGAGGGTGCTCTCCTCGGGGACGGCCATCAGCATCTCCCCGGTCGCCGCCTCCCCGCCGCCCAGTCCGAGAAGCATCCTTGCCAGGACCTCCACCCGTGCTGCCTCGACGTGCTGGACCGTGTAGTACTTGAGTGTGAGTTCGCTGCTTTCGTCCAGCATCCTCAAGGCTTCAGACACCACGTCGTGCCCGACGGGCGGCGCGATGACGAGGAGGGTCCTCTCGCCGGCGGGTTGGATGATTACGTCCTTCAGGCCGGGAGCGCGGGCTTTGATGACGTCTCTTACGAATGCGCATGCCTGCTGGGGGCCGGCGTGCATGACCTCGTAGCGCCTGAGTTCGCCTTGACCCTCAGCATCAAGCGCCTTGAGGACTTTAAGGGCGTCGGCGGCCTTCTCCGGCGGAAGGAGCATCATCATGCGGTTGGCGGCCTGGTCTACGAAGAGCGCCGGCCCTTTCACCTGCGCATCGCCTGTCACCATATCCGGAGCAACCTGTGCCTTGAGAAGCGCAAGGGCCATGTCCTTGACCTGGGCCGCCTGGACGTGCCCGAAGGTGTAGGACTCCACGGCAAGGGGCGGCAGCGCGCGGTCGAGGAGCGACGCCATCTGCAGGGCGAGGGCGATCCGGCTCCCGTAGTCGGTAAAAACGAGCGCCCTGGTTCCGGGGACCTTCGTCGCGCTCAGGCCGACTGTGGCTTTCACCGCGTTCGAGAATTCGTCCGGGTCGAGGCACCGCACTTCGAGGATCAGGGTGTAGACGCTGCTTGGCCTGAGCTCTGTGGGCGGCTTCGCGGAAAGGAAGACCTCCCGGGGAGTCTCGCGAACCGCGGCCTCGCCGCCTCCCTTTCGGACCCTGTACCAGCCCGCCTCTTCAGTTACCTGGTAGCCCTTGAAGGCAAGGATGCTCCGAAGTATCGGAAGAAGGCTATCCGCCTCGACTTCGAGGGGGTTCCGTATCACAACATCGCCCGTCACGGTCTCGTCGTATACGAAGGGCGCCTTCGTCCTTTCGCTCACGTAGGTGATGAGGTCCACGAGGCTCACCTTGTCCCCGAAGCTCAGCCTGACCATGTTCTTCCCCTGCTCGCCCTCTCCCCAGGCAGGCCGAGGAATGCAGAGGCAGAAGGCTCCGAGCCCTAAGAGCATCAGGCGCAGGCAGGCCGCCGGTCTTCGCGCTTTAGTGCTCATCCCTTTGCGTAACCCTCATCACTTCTTCGAGAGTCGTCACGCCCCGGAGGGCCTTCTCGACCCCGTCCATTCGGAGCGTCCGAAGGCCCGAGGCAACCAGGTCCGCCTTCATGGCCGAGCCCTGGCGGCGCTCCATGATCCATGCCCTTAACGCATCCCCGACGGGGAGAAACTCGAATATCCCGACCCGATCCCAGTAGCCCGTATGAAGGCACTCCTCGCATCCCCTCCCCGCCCAGAGGGACTCCGGTGGCTCCGCAATCCCCGCGCCCTTCATTAACTCCGGGCTTGCAGGCGCTTCCTCCTTGCAGTCGGGGCAGATACGCCGGACGAGGCGCTGTGCAAGTATCCCTATTACCGACGAGCAGACCAGATATGGCTCGATCCCCAGGTCCAGGAGCCGCGTGGTCGCCGAGACGGAGTCGTTCGTGTGCAAGGTCGAGAGCACCAGGTGCCCCGTGAGTGCGCTCTGGATCGCCATCCGGGCCGTCTCCAGGTCCCGTATCTCCCCCACCATGATGATGTCGGGGTCCTGCCGGAGGACGTTTCGCAGGCCCCCTGCGAAGGTGAGTCCCTTCTTGTAGTTCACCTGGGTCTGGCTTATGCCTTCAAGCTGGTACTCGATCGGATCCTCCAGCGTCACGATGTGCTTCTCTCGGGAGTTCAGCTCCTGAAGGGCCGCATACAGCGTCGTCGTCTTCCCGCTTCCTGTCGGCCCCGTGACGAGGACGATCCCATGGGAGGAATGGATAAGCTCCCCAAAGGCGGCGGAGACCTCGGTCTCCATCCCGAGCTCGTCCCGCGTGAGGAGGCGGCTCCCCTTGTCAAGCAGCCTGATGACGACCTGCTCCCCGCAGGATGTGGGAAGGCTTGCGATCCTCAGGTCCACGTCGTTCGTCCCGATCCGGACCGTTGAGCGCCCGTCCTGCGCAAGCCTTTTCTCGGCGATGTCCATCCGCCCCATCACCTTGATCCGGCTGATGACGGCACCCTGGATCTCCTTGGGGAGCACCGTCGTGTCGTGCAGGACGCCGTCCACCCGGAATCTCACCTGGAGGCAGTCGGGCATCGGGTGAAAGTGGATGTCGCTTGCGCGGAGCTCAAGGGCCTGAAGGAAGATCCGGTTGACAAGTCTGACGAGCGGCGGCTTCTGGGCCAGGTCGAGGAGTTCTTCCTTGACGGCCAGCTCCGCGCTCTCCTCTATCAGGCTCTCCAAGCTGCCCAGGTCTTCGGAGACCGCCGACTCCGCCCGCATCGCCTCGCCGTAGGCGGCATGGAGGCAGCGGGTTATCTCGTCCCTCGGCGCAAGGACCGGCTCGACCCGGACGCCGAGCGCCTTCCCGATATCATCCAGGGGGCGGAAGTCAAGAGGGGAAGACGTCGCCACTGCGAGGGACCCTTCGCCGTCCTCAAGCCCCACCACGCCATGGTGCCGAGCGAAGGCCACTGGCACTTCGGCAATGAAGCGTTCCGCGACCTTCCTCCCCTCAAGGCTCGGGGCCACGGCAATGCCGAGCTTTGTGGCGAAGGAACGAAGGACGATGAGTTCGTCCTCCCAGCCCTCCTCGCGGAGCGCCTCAACGACGCTCACGCCAAGCTCGCCGGCCCTCCGAAGGCACTCCCGAAGCACCTCAGGCTCGGAGAAGACGTCGCTCGTCCTGGCTTCCGTCATGTTGCCTTCACCAGCATAAGGGAGACCGACCACTGCCTCGCCTGTCCGCTCTCGCGGGTCATCTCAAGCTCCACGGCCCGGAGCCCTTCATGCGCGCCGAGAGCATAAATGAAGCGGATTAGGGGCTCGGCCGCCACGCCGCTCAGCCGCGCGCGGTAGGTGCGGAAGAGGCCGCCTTCGCTCCCTTCCCGGCCTTCCGAAGCCTTGAGCGACTGTATGCTCTGGTTCCCCATCCCGCTCTCGGAGGCCGCCCTCTGAAGGGCTGCGCCGATTCCTTGCTGCCCCTGGTCCGCCCGATCCAAGGGGAGCGGGGCCTTCGGGTCAGATCCTGCCGCTTTAAGAAGCGCCTGAATCTCCGAGAGCTGCCGCCTCCCGGCCTCAAGCTCGGCCCTCGCCCCCTGAAGGTGCCACCTCGCCCAGACGCCGAGGGTTAGCACCGCAAGGATTCCAGCAGCGGCGCCAAGTCGCCGGACCCTGAGCTTATTACTCACTTTGCTCTCCGAAGCTGAATCACAAAACTCACAGCGCCCGAGCGGCTTGTCATCTCGGGCGAGGCCGGCTCGAAACCGCCCTCTTCTTTCAGGCGCTTAAGCAGCGCGTCAACCGCCACATAGTCGGGCAGAGACCCTTCCACGAGGACCCCTTCCCGGTTTGTGCGGATCTTCTGATACGGAAGTCCTCCTGCCGTTGAGGAGATGGGCTTCGTGAGGCTGAGAAGAGATTCAAGCATTGGAAGCCTTGAGCCCTCCGCGGGCGTCACGTAAGCTACGTAGGCGGAGAGTTCGCTCTTGAGCGACCTCCCTGGATCGACGGGGAGCCGGGCGCCGGGGTGGAGCTTCGTCCAGAGGGCTGAAAGTTCGGAGGCCGCCTCCCTCTGCCCGTGCCCCGCCTCATAGAGCCTGACGACCCCCACGGCGGACCACAGGGCAAGGAGGATGACAAAGGCCAGGGAGGCAGCCCTGAGCGGCCTCCGGAGGAAGCTCAGCCACTGGCTCGCCTGGCGGGCCGGGTCGAGGAGGTTAAGGCTCGTGGCGGGACCCGCGCCGAGCGCCTCGGCTGCCGCCCCAAAGAGCGGCAGGCCTTTGTCTTTGAGGAGGGCGGCATCACCTTCAGGAAGGCCCGACAGGTCCAAGCCGTCCCAGTCGGGCTTAAGGACAGGCATCCCGAGTTCCCGGACGACCTCAACGCTGGCTGCCTCAGCCTTTTCAGGCGGGCCGCTCACACACGCCGCGTCAAGGTCCCCCCAGATGCCTGCCTCAACCACCGAGGACCGGACGAGGGCGGGGAGCCCGCTTCCATTCCCATGCGAACCTTCCTCCGCCGGGACCGCCCTCATCTCCTCTATGGCGCCATCCTTCAAGCGTATGACATCGACGCTGCCATCGCCAAAATGAAGGCCAAGCGTCCGGCCGCTTCCGTTCGTCAGGCCGAGGGCGTTGTAGGCATTGCCCACCGCCGCTCCTGTAAGAGTTGCCTGCGTGGGCGAAAGGCCCAGGGGGCGGAGCGCCTCAAGCTGGGACCTTAGCTCTTCTCCCGATACGGCCCCGATGAGGACTCGGGCGCTCCCATTGAGCCCGTTCCCCACATAGTCAAAGTCGAGGGCCATGCCCTCGACCGGCATCGGCATTTCTTTCTCGACCTCGTACCGTATCGTCTGCTGAAGGGCCTTCCGCTCCTGTACGCTGGGGTGATGGAGGCAGACAAACGCCCTTCGCGAAGAGAGGACAAGGACCGTAGGAAGCCCAAGGAACCCGCGCTCCCCAAGCGCCTTCCGGGCCGTAGCCGTGGACTCCGCATCGGCCGGAAGATCGAGCGCTTCGACCGCCTCAATGCGGACCGGGCCGCCGCTCCTGCTTGCCCTGAGGAGGCAGAGCTTTCCTTCAGTCAGCCTGGCTGACACCACACGGTCTATCATCTCGCCCTGCAACCGCATGCTGAGTAGAGGACGCATACGTCCTTTCCGCTCCGCTTTAGCGCCCAATAACACCGCTCCGGCGCCTCTCCCTCGCGCTTTATGGTGGCTTCGGCGAGGAAAAGCGAGCTTGCGAAGGTCACGCCGGAGAGGCTGTTCTCGTATTTCGACCTGTCGTAATCCGGTGCCCCGCGGAAATCCTCCACCCCAGTGAAAGCCCGCCCCTGTCGTTCTTTCTTGAGCCACGCGACGGCGTCGGTGTTCAGCCCTGCGGATTTCCTCAGGATCGCCGCGGAGGCCGTGTTGATGTTGGGCTTGATGCGCGCGAAGAGGTCCTGCACGAAAAGGTCCTCCGTGGCAACGAGTGAGACGCCCTTCGGGATGCCGAGATCCTGCCGGGTCCACTCGTCATCGGGGACCCTGTTGAAAACGGAATCGCTTATCTTCAACTCGATGCTCGTAGTCCCGATGGTGACGCTTTGCGGCCTTGTCCACGCGTCTGCGAACGAGTCATAAGAGCTTGCCGCGGCATCGGCCTGCAGAATCCCGATGACAAACTGGAGTGCAGAGCCCTCGTCCAGCTCCCGCTGGAGTATCCTCGCGGCGCTCCGGCTTTCAGCCGAGACGAAGGGCAGCCGCTCAAGCTGCGCCGTGACGACGACAGCAAGGAGCACAAGGAACGAAAGGGCCGCGATGAGGACCACGCCCCGCTTCGATTTCATGCCGCACTTACTCATCGGCACTCCCGGCTTCCTTTAGCCTGTGGGTCGCGCCGACCCCGCAGATGAAGGAATGCTCGCCACCGTTCAGAAACCTGATCCGAAACCTGAGTAGGCACGGCGCCACCTCCTCTGCCCCTCCCGAAGGGGACTTCTCTTTCCCCTGTGCCGCTTCGATTGAGAAGGAGGCGAGGCCGCGGAGGAGCGGCACGGCCGCCGCCGTTTCGCCATCGAGCGGCCCCTCCAGGCGGAGCAAAGTGAGCGAGCCCCCCTCCCTCTCGCAGCCGTATGTCACATGGCAGTACCGGACCCGCCCGCTCTCGCTATCGGTGCCTTCCTCTGTCGGCTTGAGCAAGTTCGCGGTCGTCGTGAATTCCACCAGGTCGCGCCTCATCCCGCTGGATTCCGCCTCTTCCATCCGCAGTGGACGCCCACCCTCCACGGGGACGAAGCCCCTGAGGTCCGCAGAGAGCGCCCTTCGGAGCCTCTCCACCTGCCGAGCTTGATCTGCTTCCGCTTTGGAGCGCTTGTCGTACGAGGCCACTTCTTGCACTGAAACGCCGATCGCGGCAAGGATGATGGCGGACACCGAGAAGGCCACCAGCACCTCGATCAGCGTGAAGCCCCTCCGTCGCGCATCCATCTTTAGTCCCCTGCAACAAGAAACCTGACCTCAAGCCGTTCCTCGGCGTTGCTGGCGCCGGGATAGTAGACGGAGAGGGTCACCTGCCGGCAGCGGGCCGGAGTCGTGCTCGTCGGAAGCCCCGCCACATCTGCCTTCCAGTGGAACGCAGGCGCTCCCTCGAAGGCGCCTGCTCCGGTCGCCGCCCTTATGCTGCCCCGCTGCATCTCTTCCGCCAGACTCGCAGCCAGCGTCGCCGCCTTCGTCCTGGCTGACGAGACGGCCGTCGCCTCCACGGCGTAACGGCTCGCAGAGACGAGCCAGACCAGAGCCGTCGCCGTGACAGCCAGCGCAAAAACGGATTCTATGAGGCTGAAGCCCCTATTCCCCATCCGAAGCCTCCAGGAGTTTCCGGGGATCTACCTGGGCATAGTCCACGCGGCCGGGGGAGATGCTGACATCGCCCGTGATGGGGTTTACCTCCAAAGTGCGGCACGCCCCGTCTTTCTGAGTGAGCACCACAAGGTGCGGATCGCAGGTGCCTTGGCGAGAAACCACGGCCTCGGCCTGTCCGGCTTCGCTCGTCCTTACGCCGCCGCCTCCCCGGACAACCCGCTCAATCCGAACCGGCGGTGCGATGCGGTGCATCAGCACTTCCCTCGGGGCCTCGTCGGCCACGCCTCGCGCCTGCACCACCAGAGACCCTCCGTCAAGGTCGTAGCGGAGGATGTGGGTTTCGGCACGCTCGGCAGCCGCAGACGTCGCCGCCCTGATCCAATTTGCGAGCGCCTCGGCCTCCTTCTGAAGCGCATAATCGGCCGGCCGCGCCGCAACGGAGAAGGCGACCATGCCGAGGCCCACGGAGATGATGACGAGCACGACGAGCACCTCAACCAGTGTGAAGCCTGCCGCCTCATTCGCCGACGCTTGAGCTCGAAATGTCCGCGTTCTCATCCTGTCCGCCCGGCTTTCCGTCGGCACCATAGGAGAGGATCTCATAGGGCGGCATGCCGCCCTCATTCCTGAAGTACATGTATTCCCTCCCCCAGGGATCCTTGGGCACTGCCTTCCGCCCCTCCAAGTAGCCCTTCCAGTTCGTGACGTCCGCCGGCGGCTCGATAAGCGCCCTCAGCCCCTGCCCGGCCGTCGGGTACTGGCCGGTGTCAGCCTTGAAGAGCTTGATGGCCGTATCGAGCGCCCGGACGTCGCTCTTCGCGCGCACCACCTTCGCCTCCCCGATCCGGCCGAAGACGCTCGGGACAATGACCGCCGCCAGGAGGCCAATGATGACGACCACCACCATGACCTCGATGAGCGTGAAACCCCTGCACCATAAGATCCGCTTCAAACCGCGATGGTTCATAAAGGCCGCCCTTCAGAACTTCACGAGCTGACTTATCCGCACAATCGGAAGTAGCACGGAAAGGACGATGAAGAGCACCATGCTCCCCATGAAGATCACGACGAGCGGCTCAAGCGCCCGGCAGGCGCGGTCAGCCGTCATCTCCACCTGCCGCTCGTAGTCGGACGAAAGCGTCTCAAGCAGCTCCACCATCTCCCCGCTCTCCTCCCCGGCGGCCATCATCTCGGCGACCGTCTGAGGGAAGACGCCTTTCTCCCGCATCGAGCGCGACGCTTCCCCGCCGCGCTCCACCTCATCGGCGACGAGCCTTACCTCGCGGGCGACGACACGGTTCCCAAGGACGCCTCCCGTTACCCTGAGCGCATCCACCAGAGGAACCCCCGCCTGAAGGAGCCCGGAGAGCGTCCCCGCAAACTCCGCCACGCACCTCTTTCTGTACAACGGCCCGAGAAATGGGAGGCGCAGCTTCGCCCTGTCCCACGCCGTCGCTACCCTTTCCTTCTTGAGGCCGAGCCGGACAAGAACAGAGGCGCCTATAAGCAGCAGCAAGATCACGAACCAGTAAGATTCGAAAAGATGGCTTACGCTCAAAAGCAGCCTCGTCGGAACGGGGAGGGGCGCCTTCGTCTCCACGTAGATCGCCGAGATGCGCGGAACGACGTAGCTTAAGAGAAAGGCGACTACCCCGAGGCTCACTGCCGCAAGGATTCCGGGGTAGATCAAAGCTCCTGCCACCTTCCCCATGAGCTCCCGCCTCCGCAAGAGTTGCTCGCTTAAGCGGCGGAGTGTGACATCCAGGTTTCCGCTCGCCTCGCCTGCTGCGATCATGTTGCAGGCCACGGGGCCGAAGTAGCGCGGGAAGCCCGCGGCGGCGCCGCTGAGGGACTCTCCCTGTAGCACCCGCTCTCGAAGCCCGCGGAAGACGCCTTCAATGCCTCCGCCCTCGGCCTGGCTTGCGAGCGCCCCCAGCGCCTGTACAAGCGGCACGCCGGCCGACAGCAAGGTCGCAAGCTCACGTAGGGGCATCGCCATCTCCGCCGACCTCTCCCGCTGAAAGAGATCAAGAAGAGCGGTCCATCTTCCTGAGGGTGCACCGCTATCTTGGCGAGCCCGTATCTTCGAGACGAAAAGGCTCCGGATCCGCAGCCTCTCCCGTGCATCCTCCGGGCTGTCGCCCTCGACGAGGCCGCGGTGCCTCTTCCCCGCCACGTCGAACGCCATGTACTGGAACACAGCCAACTCCCGCCTCCGCCCCTATGGAACAAGTCCCTTCTCCAGGAAGCCGATCTGGTCATCTATCCACTTCACGTTTGCGGGCCGCGTCTCCACCGCGAGCGCCTTCTTGAGGAGTTCCTCGGCGGCCGAGAGGTGGTCGCGCCTCCTTATGTAGACCCTCGCCAGGCTCTCCATGTAGTCCGGCTCGTCGGGGGAGATTTTCGCTGCCATCCCGTACTGCTCTTCGGCGCTTGAAAGCCTCCCGACGACCTCGTAGGCATACCCTAAGTTGAAACGAGGCGCGGCGTCTCCCGGCATCCTTTTCACCGCCTCGCTCAGCCATCTCACCGCCTCCGGATAGTCCTTTTCGGCCAGGCAGATGAGGCCGAGGTTGTTCTGGGCCTTCCCGGCCGATGGGTCGAGGTCTATCGCCTGCATGTAGAGTTTCTTCTGCTCCTCCGGCTTTCCTTCCAGGGACAACGCCTGCTCGAAGAGTTCCCGCGCCTGGCGTTGCCGCTCCATCAGAAGCCTTATCTCCTCCGGAGAAAGCTGAGGCCCTTTCGGCGGAGCGCTACATGATGAGAGGCAGGCCGCTATCAAGAAGGCCAGGTTCAGGAGAATACTCTTCGGTGTCTGCATAATGCCTGCCTCTCTCAGTAATCCGCCCTTGGGCGAGGGGTTCTCTCCCCAGGTTCGTCAACGAGAGGGACCGGCGCCCGCGGGAGCTCCACAACGGGTGCCGGGCCCGGCACCGTCAGCTCGACGCGAGGAACTGCCGCCCCTCTCCCGGGAAGCTGGTAGCCCGGCCTCCTCTCCTTCGGCTCAAGGTAGGTCTCAAGCACGGCTCTCGCCTTTGCCGCAAAGAGCGGCCCGTCCTTCGCCATCTCCTCCAAGCGCCCTGCCACCTCGGGCTGGTCTCCGTACAGCATCAGGCTCCGAGCAAAAACCTCAAGGGCCCTCTCGTGTTCCCCAGACCTGAAGGCCACCTCTCCCAAGCCGTTCATGGCCCTCAGGTCGTGAGGGAAAAGGGCGAGGTACAGTTTGTAGCGGAGTTCAGCTTCGTTCAGGTTGCTATTTTCAAGGTACGCCCTGGCGAGGTTTGAAAGGAAGTCCTTCTCCTCCTTGAGCGCCTTGAGCTTCGCCTCGTCTCGGGGCGGGGCGGGGAGCTTGAGGTCGGGGGAGAGGGGATGGAGTTCCTCGGCCTTCAGGGCTGCCTTGAGCGCCTCCGGCCAGCGCTTGGTCTCGACGCAGGCCGCAAGGAGGTTCTTATGGCCGGGCAGGTAGTTCGGGTTTGCAGAGACTGCGCGCTGGAAGGCTACGATGGCCTCCTCGTAATGGCCTTTCGATGCGAAGGTCACCCCAAGGTTATTGGAGAAGGCCTCGTCCGAGCCAGCCAGCGCGATGGCTGCGAGGCCAGGGGCTGCGGGCACCGCGGGTAGGCTCTGTGGCCTAACGGCCTTCTGCTCGGGAAGCCCTGTGTGCAGGAGCCAGAGTTCGGCGGCGAGCACCGCGCCGACAACGGCAAGGCCCGCCAGTACCGGCACCTTGCCTCTCAGCTTCATTGCCCTGAGCAATCGCATCTACCCCAGCCCTCACAACTACCCGGGGCCTGTCAGCAACACGGGCCGTTCCGCGTACACAAAAACGCCGCGACGTTCTATCACGCCACGGCGTTCCATCTCCGCATGCAGCCTTACCGTGGGCTGCCTATTTCGATCGAGTCTGTACGGCCCACTTCCGCGCAGCATCGTCACACCTGCTACTGCGCGGTGCTAGCGGAATTCCCCTTCCCTTGCCAAAGCGAAATTATAGCTCTTGCAGGCGGGACCGTCAATAGGCAAGAACCGGAATCTCACGCGAGAATCTACAGGCGTGCTCGACGACATTCTCCCGGTGAATCCCGACAGAGTCGAACTCAGCAACTTAAACAGGCTTGATGGAGGCCGCCCTTGGGATGCCCGGCTTCGACGGAAGAAGGTCAAGGTGCTCCGTCGCGAGATAAAGCGGATTGCACCGGGCAGTAAGGTCACGGCACTTGCGAAGTCCTTGCTGACAAAGGAGGCACTCAACGCTCTAACGCGCGTTGACGTCCTCTTCGGCTGCACTGACAACGATGGAACGAGGCTCTGCCTGAATGAGTTGTCGGCAGGTTATCTCAAGCCTTACATTGACATGGGCAGCGGGATTGATGCACCGGGCGGCAGCATCAAAGAGGCCGGAGGCCGCGTGACGGTTGTCCTTCCCGGTGCGGGTTGTCTCTTGGATGCGAAATGTGTCGACGTCAGCCAAGCCGGCTACGAGCTAGCTGGTCCCACCATGCAGGAATTCGCGCGCCAGCAGGGGTATGTCACACGGGCTCACGTGCACGCCCCATCCGTCATGTCGCTCAATCAGACCGTCGCCTCGCTAGCAGTCACCGAATTCAAGGCTCTTGTGACAGGCATGAGGCCCCCGTTCCGTCTCTTGCACTACGATCTCCTGAAAGAGATGCTTCGCCCTGTGACTTTCCAGACGGGCGGAAGCTGTGTCGTATGCCATAACTGCTTGGGCAAGGGCGACTTGCTTGGCATTGTGAAACGATACGCCGCAGCCGGTTAGCATCCCGTAGGAGGGCATGTGTCGTCTCAGTCAGACTTCGGCGCATCCGTGCTGCCTTCGCGCACCAGCCAAGCGCTCGACCTCCGGGGCCGTTAATTGCGGGACTACTTCGCGTTCACTTTCGTTGCGGCCTGGCAACTTGCTCATCCGCCCATGGCGGACTTTGTCGATAGGTTTCCAGGACTGAGGTCTCCCTCATCCTGTCTATCCAAGCTACGGGGCTCCTGACTATTGCCCCGGCGGGCCTATCTCCCGCTGAACATGACAACCTTTCTCTGGACACGCGGCCGGTTCTCACCTGTCCGATGACATCTGGAGACTGCCCATGCCCCACGGTAAGAAATCAAATGTCTTGACGAAGACTACTTCGGTAAGGTTAACAAATGGCTTGACACGGAGGGAAAAAGCTCAAGTCTCGCATGCGAATCCACGCACGTCCTTAGATCGGCGAAATTGCCAAGGAACGGCGAAAATACCAACTTGGCGCTACGGCCACTCCGTTCATCATTGCCGATCTGACCGAGAATCCATACACGGTTACCGACCGACTGACGTCAAGCCGAAAACGCAACCGAGCAAGACCCCGGCCACGATTAGGCCTGCCACCCCCATCACGACAAAGCGCTTAAAGAGCCCGTCACCCCAAAACGAGAATGGCTCCGGCCACGAACGCTGGATCAACACCAGCACCCGCACGAACGCACCAATGACGCACCCTCCGAAAAACAGAAGACAAAGCATGCTCAGTATTATGAGCGCGTAAGCCGACAGTTGAACCAAACCGCCCAGGCCCAACACTACGTCCTCCTTTCGGCCCTGAATGTACGGGCGCATGCACTGCCGCGGCTTTCATCCCGCCGCGTCTAGAGCCACCGCATTGACAGAAGGATTACGGCAGTCGTAATAGACCGAGATTCGCTGACTCAAACTAGCCGTTTCCACTGCCGCAGGAGCGGCAATGACATCCTTGCCACGCCATTCACTGCCCTGTGCACGAAAGGAATAAGACACTTTCAGCACCCTTGCTCTCGCCAGTGCTGTCAAGCCCGCAACGACCGGGTTCAGCGGAAGGCCTGCCGAAGCCGCTCGGCTCAGCACAATATGCTCGGGGGCGCATCGCACTCCGTTCCGCAAGAGGTATGAAGTGCGCCTGAATCGCCAGCACATGCGCAAGACGCTCGCCGCGAAGATGGTGGGAGCAACGCAGCCGCCCATCACGCCAAATAAGGACATGAAAAGCTTTGGCGCAATTGGATTCGAGACGCTCCTACGACATATGTAGTAGTCAAGGGCCATGAGGAGCGAAGCCGCAGCGACTGGAACTGCAATTGGGAAGCAAATCACGCGCCGTATTGTCGGCATATCAGATATTCACCGAGAGCAAACTTATACGATCGAACTTCTCCCAACCTTTCACCGGCTTCCACCCAAGGACAGGCACGTGAACCTGTATGTGTAATGCTACATCGTACTCAAGGTCAATACCAGCACTGCGAGCTGCCACCCAGAAGCACAACCGGATGTTTGCAGCCCCCGTCGCCTCGAAGGAGAACATTAAGGCGCTGAAGTGGATCCCAATCGAATTTGCGGTACCTACGCAAGTCCTTACTCCCCTAATCCGTCCGCCACACTCCGGCGTCTCTGCGCCCACCGTATGCTGCGTGCCAAACTTGGCAAGGGCCAATTCTATGCCTACAGTGTAGCCAAATACCTTAACGGTGGTCGATATCCCAAGACCGCCGCCAACGCCAGCGTGGAGACCATAGTACCTGTACCCTTGCCGGATGAGGTTGCCCTTTGCGTCACAGCAGTCACACTCCTGCTTTACTAGGGTGCTGTCCATGTAGGCAAAAACGAGCCACAGCCCTGGCACGTTACCCGAGGCACCAATGAACTGATGCTCCCACTGTGAGCAATTCCAGACAGGGAAAAGTCCTGTGGGGTCGGCAGTACGGACCGGCAGGCCCAGATCGTACATATTAGCCCCGGCCAGATACTCCGTGGGATCCCGCCCCACGAAACGCCCCTGGCCCGGCGAGTAGTAGCGGCTGCGGTACTGCATCAGGCCTGTTTCTGGATCGAGACGGCGGCCAGTGAACAGGTACGGATTGCCCGCATCGGACAGCCCGTCCGAGTCCACGCTGCCGTCGGCATCGAGGACCGTGCAGCCGCCGTAAGCATCGTATTTGTACCGTTCGATGACGGACCCGCTCGAGTCGCTCAATGCGTAGACGCTGAAGAGCGTGTTCGAGTGGTAGTATACCACCTCGTTCGTGTCGCCGAAATCGCCGTCTGAATTCAGGTCCCGCTCCTGCCCGGCTACATCATCTATGTAGTCCGGGGAGTACGTGAACCGCGCCACGAGAGCGTCATTCGAGCCGCGCTCTTCCAGGCACTGCCAGTCGGAATCTCCTCCCCAGATGAAGCGTGTGGTTCCGTTCAGGCCGCCCTTGTTCGTCACGACCTTCCGGACGCGGCGGTTCCGCGCATCGTACTTGTAGATGGCAACGGTAGTCCAGCTTCCGGACTGCTTCTCCTTCGCCTCGATCAGCCGGTTCCGGTAGTCCCAGACGTACTGGTGGCTTCCGTCTGCAGTTCCGTCCTGAGTGAGGTTTCCGGCATCGTCGTAGGTCAGGTCCGTGCTGTTCCCGCCTGTGGTCCGCTGGGTAAGTTCGTTCACGTCGTTGTGCGTCCTCGTCTCGGTCGCAGAATCTACGGTTGTATCGCTCCAGTTCCCGAGCTTGTCAAGGGTCCAAGTCTGGGTCCTGGTCGGACTCGTGATGTCCGTCTTGTCCTGGTTGAGCTGCCCGCGCTTGAAACTCGTCACTCGGCAGACTGCATCATAGCCGTACAGCTCGCTCCGGGTCGCGGCCTGGAGGTCCTCCTCGTACTTCTTGTTCCCTAATCTATCGTAATCATGGCTCCAGCCAGCAAGCAAGGTCCCGCCGCTCGACTTCCACCTGTGGTTCTTGATCCGGCCGAATGTGTCGTAGCCGTATCCCGACAGATTCGCGTCGTTGTCATCTAAGTGCGTGAGGTACGCCCCGTTCGCGTACGTCCGCTTCTGGAGCAGCCAGCCCTTGTAAGTATCGGCCACGCGGTCGTTCGTCCCGTCGTTCACCGCGGTCACCCGCCCAGTGTCATCGTAAGAATACGTCAGCGTGAGCCCGCTCGGATACGCCAGGCTCTTGAGCCGGCCTGCTAAGTCATACGTCGCCGTCACCGTACGGCTCGTGGACTGGCCGTAAGCCTGAGTCTCAGCCACCGTCAGGTCCCCGTTCGATTCCCGCGTGTACGTCCAAGACGCCGTCGAGTTGTCATTGGCATCGTTCGGGTCGTTGTTGTCCGTGGCAGAAGTCAGCCTCCCAAGAGCATCATGGGCATAGGTGACCGTGCTCGTTCCTATCAGGCCGTTCCCGCTCACGGACTCTTGCGTTACACGCCATACGTCGTCGTAGGTGTACTGTACCTGCCAGCTCCGTTGGTCACTACCACTGGCTACCGTTCCGTTGTCGCTGTACGTCACGGTCACGTACCCTGAATCGGGATACGTGGTCTTGGTGACTGCGTAAGGGTGCTTTGCCGCCCCGTAAGTATACACCGTGTCCTCGTGGCTCTGACCATTCTTCCATGCTTGTATTGTCTCATAGTAAACGGAGTTTGTGCCATCCCACTGGTCGTAAACCCAGGTGACCTTGACGCCAAGCCCTCCCTGGGCTGCGTCCTGTATTTCCTCGGTCTTCCGGGACAGCATGTCGTACGCGTAGGTCGTCTGCATCCCAGCCGCATCCGTCGCCTGTGTGGTCCGGCCCAGTTTGTCGTAAGTGTAGGACGTGACGTGCACCGAATCGCTTGAAGAAGGCGCGCTGCTCGGCCACGGGTCCGGAAGGTTCCCGGTCCCATAGTCTGCAGTCGCGGTCAAATTCCTGTCGGAATCGTACCAGCTCCCCTCACTATAGGTGAGGTAGGTCTGATCCCCGATCTTGTCCTTCCGTTGCGTGTACTTCATCTTGCCGTCGTCGTAATATGCTGTCACGACCTCGTTCCCCAAGGCGTCCGTGACTTTCGTCTGCCTCCCCGCTCCGTCGTAGGTGTAGGTCGTGGACTTCGAGTACGGGTCCGTGAGCTTCTTCAGGTTCCCGCCCTTCGAGAAGTAGCTGTTCGTGTCTGCCGTCTCAGTGTCTCCCGGATTGACGATTTGGGACAGGTAGACCCGTCCTACCTCGTCGTAATACGTCTTCGAATGCTCAAGGAGCGTCCCCTGCTCGTTGGTGTCCCGCCGTTTCTGCTCTGTCACTCGCCCTAAGTTGTCGAAGGTGTTTGCGACGTAGTACTTCTCCGGCCCGGTAACGCTCGTGTTCCTGCCCCGCCAGTCGTAGGCGTATGTGGTCGTCACGCTCTTGACCTCGTCCTTCTGTTCCGTCATCCTGCTCATTACGTCGTACTTGAAGCTCGTTGTTGTGACCAGGGTGTCCGTGGTCCCGTCGGTCGAGCCACGTTTCAGTTGCTTCGGGAGCTTTGTGACCGTAACGTAGGTAGTGTCCTCGACCGCCGCGAAGTTGTGGTTCTTGTCCTTGTAGGCCTTGACCCGCGTGTTCCGCCCTAGCGTGTCGTAGCTGTAGACCGCCTTCCCGTAGTCGTTCGCCCCAGTCCCGAAGAACCTCTGCTCCTCTGTCACATTCCCCCACTTGTCGTAGACCCACTTCGTCTTCGAAAGCGTGGTCCCGCCAGAGCTTGTCTTCTTTTCTTCTTGGGTCTTGTTCCCGTTCTTGTCGTAAACGTAGGCCACGTAGAGCCCGCCAGGATACGTCACCGATGCAAGGTCGCCGTTGTCGGCGTAGGCATACGTCGTCTCGTTCCCAAGGGCATCCTTGCTCTTCGTCATCCGGTTCGTCGTGTTCGAGTACTCGTACTGGGCCACCGTGAGGTTCAGCCCGCCGTAGTCGCGTATGATCTTCACAAGCTGTGCGCCCCATTCGTCCGACTCATCAGTAGAGCCGTCATTGTCGTTGTTCACGCCGTCCGCATCAGCGTAGATGTACTTCGTGACCATCCCGTCCTCATCCGTCTCGGTGACGACCCGGCTTAACGAGTCGTAAGTGAATTCCCTCGTTGCTCTGTAGGCGGAGCCACCGGCCTCGTCCAGATTGTGGTTCACCTGGGGATAGGTGATCTTCTTCACCTTCCCCGTCCCGTTGCCGCTGTCGTAGTACTCGTAGTCTGTCTGGAGCGCGCCCGTCCCGTCGTCGTTCTCGTATTCTTTTACCACGGTCGGAAGCCTGGGGAAGTTCCCGTCGCCGTAGGTGTACTCGGTTGTCGTGATCCAGTTGGACCCGCTCTGGCTCACCTCGACCTTGGTGACCCGGTTCGAGCCGTCGTACGTGTACTTTGTGACTTGCAGCGGGTTCTGGAGATCCGAGTTGTCGTAATGGTAGACATACTCAAGGTCCCCGTTCGAAGTGTAGCTCCTCTGCTCAAGGTGGGTCTTGGACTGGTCCACCTTCCGCTTCTCTTTCAGGAGCTGGCCGAGGAGGTTCACCTCACTGATGACGCTCGGATCGTTCTGGGAATCCCCAGGGTAATAATGCTCCTCTTTCTTGTAGCTGGTGTTCAAATCCCCAGGGCTCTCATTGAGCGTGCTCTGGACATAATCCACCCCTTCCGTCGAGCCCCCGCCCCCCCCGCACCCTCCGCAGGCCGAGACCTCCTCAGTGACTTTGCGGTTGGCATCGTACGTCCACTTCTTGGAGGCCGCCGAGCTGACTTGCTGCTCAGTCGGATTCCCCGGCAGGTCGCCGTACTGCTCCGGCGCCACGTAGTACTTGAGCAGATGATTCGCACCGTACCAGAAGTAGTGCACCTGATTCGTCCACGTGCCGTCGCCGCTATAGTCCCTCCGCACATTTATCTCCCTGAGGTCGATGTTTCCGTCGTAAGTGAACTCCACCTTGAGCTTCAGTCCGTAATCAATCGTCGTGACCCGATAGTCCCCGTTGTAGCTGAAGTCAATCTCCCTGCCTGCATTGTCTACTATGGCGGTGATGAGCTTCCCATTGGCTCCCCCGATGGTGTAATCCACGCTGTTGCCAGACCGATCCAAATAGGAGTAAGGCATGCCGGCGTGCGACTGACCATCGAAGTTGTAAAACTGATACTTCTGCCCGCTCCGGCGGTTCTCGAAGACGATCTTCTGTCCCGTGTCCGTCGGCACAGTGAGCACCTGGTCAACATCCTGGGTAGTCCCGCCAGAGCCCCCCTGCCTGTAGATCCAGTTGCCCTGCCCGTCTTTGTAGAAGCGCATCTTGGACCGCGCCTGAAGCGTAACGTGCACTTCGCTCCCGGCTATCCGCGTTACGCGAGGATACCCGGTCAGCTCCCATCCGATCCCGAGGCCCCCGTTCCAGGACTGGCTTCCGCTGGAATATGAGAGCACAAGCGATGGGAGGTGCCCAGACCCGTCCGGTAGTTCGGGCAGCGGCAGGAAAAATCCACCGTACCCGTCAACATAGTAGACCGTATTACCGGTCGAAGCATCCAACTGAGGGCCTGCGCACTCGCAGAACTCGCAAGGCGGGGGCGGAGGGGGAGGCGGAGGCGGCGGCGAACCAGGAGGAGGCGGCGGCGGAGACGGCACAGGCACAGGGGGGGAGGAGTAGGCCCGCCATCGCCGGGCGGCCCAGTCTCACAGGCTATGGCTAAGGCGGTCGCCAATGCAAACTCCGCCACCACGAATGCCAAGAGGACCATCTTCTTCTTTGCCTGTCTTTCCATCTCTTTGCCCTCCCGTATCTCTTTCGCTCACGTTCTGACTGTTATTGCACGGAGACGGCCATCTTGAGTTCCTTGGCCCGGGCCACCGCAGCCTGCTTCAGTTGCGTGTACTCCGCAGCCTTCGCTGCCATCCCGTTGGCATGCACATCGTCCCCCCTCGCCCGAAACCTCGCCGCCCGGTCCGCATATATCCGCTCAAACTGCGGAAGCTCCTGAAGCTGCATCGCCACGTACTTCTTCTCAAACGTGCTGAAGATCCAGGCCCGCTCGTACTCGAACTCGTCAGGCACCTTCCCCTTGAAAAGCTCCTCAGCCTTATCCAGCGTCTGCTTCGCCCGCTTCAGGTCATGCGCCACGGCATACGTCGCAGCGAGGGAGAGCCATGCCCCCGGATCCATCTCCTGCTTCGAAGCCATCTGCTCCAGCGTCTCAAGGTTCCCGGGAGGGCGCATCACGACAGCCATCGGCCCCGGTGATAAGGCCTTCGCATCGAACTCCGTGTCGGCTATGGCGCCTGCTGCCATCACCGCCGTGTCCCGGAGGTCTGTCTGCAGGGCGAAGCAGGGAGAGACCCCTGCGTAGATCCTGAGCGTGTAGGTCAAAGGCAGCGCCGCGCCCCCGATTGTCTGGACATCGCTCGCCACGATGTCCATCACCGGGGGATCGAAGGGCTCCGCCTTCCCTTCCACTCCCCAGACAAGCCGCTCGCAGACGTAGGTCTCGATGTTTATGTAGTACTTCCTCGGCGCCCGGAAGTGCAGCAGCTCGAAGTGCCTGGCAAGACGGCTCGTCCCGAAGACCCGCGGCTTAACATCCACGATGGTGAAGTAGCTCTTCCCGTCAAGCTGCTCCACGGGGCCTGCCTTCAGGTTTTCTTTGAAGGGATCGAACCAGGCCTTCGGCATGAGGTTCACCATGAGGAGGGCATCCGTGTCAGTCCCGAAGCTCCGAGTCTCGAAGGTGTCCCCCGAACGGCCCATCACCGTCAGCCCCCTCTCATGCCGGGGATTCTCCCGCAAGTAGATGTAGCCGGCTTTGAATATCTCCCAGGTGTTCTCGGTAGCAGCAGGAGTCTGTTCAGGAGAGGTGATGGCCGAGCCGTCCTTCCGGACGTAGCTGTCCGGCCCCTTGTAGAGGAAGGGGACCCCTCTCCATGCCCCCAGCTCAGGCAGTGTCATCTCAGTGCCAAGCAGGCCGCTTAAGCCTGAGAGCTTGTCAGCCCTGGCCTGCATGGCATTTATCAGGGCAGACACTTCCATCGGTGCCGGGCCGGCCTGGGCAAAGAGGGCCCGGTTCACTGCAAGGAACACGCCCACCATCAAGCCAGCAGCCAGCAACGCCACCAGCACCGTCCACTTGAGATTCTTGCGCTCAGGCGCTGTTGGTGCACCCACATTCTCGGGCCGGTTAGGCGAACCGCGCCCCGACGCAAGGAGCCCAAAGCGCGCGGCGAAGAAGCACAGCAATGCCACCGCAGCCCAGCACAGCAGAACAGCCCTCCACCCGGCCGAGGCCAGGATGGACTTATCCAACAGCGCCTCAAACATGGCCCCTTCCTCCTTCTTCAGGAACCTGCCCCATCGAGACCAGCTTCGTAACGGACAAACAAAAAGGCCGCAGAGGCTTCACTCACCTCCACGGCCTTGTCTTTCCTGCCGATGTCCGGCCTGCAGAAGACGCCCTGTGCAGGCGCGGGCCTTTTCCCCGCTCCCCGTCTACGGCTGGATAAAAAAAGACGCATTACGCACCACGCCTACAGTGCGCAGCGTCTAACCCCTTCCCTGCAACTGACGGAATACTACCACGCCCGTCTGAGCTTGTCAAGACTTTTTTCCGAAAAAATCTGAGAACCCTCGCGCGCCCCCGCGGCGCACAGTTTTTCCGAGCGCATGGGCATTCAGGCTGCCCTGCCGCCCCGATGGCGCCCTTACACCATCTCGCTACAGTCCGGTTGGCAGGTTTTTTGCGTCTGCAATGGCCTTGTCAGTCACTATCTGGCAGAAGAAGGGCCGGCAGCGCGGTCAAATGGCGAGGGAAGGAACCCATATGCATGCCAAACATTCCTGCTACCGCGGCGTTCTCATCGTGCTGTTTTGGGCCCTCGCATCCCAAGCGGCCCAAGAGACTGGCTCTGCCCCTCCCCCATCAGGGGAAACGGCCAAGCTGCACGTCATTATCTTCACGAACGCCGGATGTCCAGGATGCGAGTTCGTCGAGCCCGAGCACATCGACAAGCTGGCGAAGGGTGCAGGCGTTTCCATTGAATCGTCCTTCTACGAGGTGAGCGAGAGCGCCAACTATCGCAAGCTGGTCTGGGCCGAGAAGGCGCTGCACGACACGGCCAATGAGCTGCCCGTAGCAATCATCGGCAAGAAGATCTTAGGCGGAGAGAAGGAACTGAAGGAAGGTTTCCAGGCCGCCCTGCGGGACTACGCGAGCCAACCGCCAGGGGAGCGATTCGAACTCGTCTTTCCGCCAGAAGGAGCGCCGGAAGCACCGAAGGCGCCGGATGCCGGAAAGCCAGTCTATCTTGCCTACTTCTACCGGCCTGGCTGCAGCGGCTGCAGGCGAGCCGAGTACATGCTGCAGTATGTAGGCACGCATCTCCCAGGGTTACGCGTCACCCGCTATCCGCAAGATCAGGCCCAGAACATTCTTCGCCTGGAAGCATCCGGTGAGCGGATAGGAGTCGCAGAGAAGGAGCGCCTGAAGACGCCAGTGGGGCTAATCGGGCAAGACCGTTTTTACTTCGACCGCGTCTCGGACGGGGAACTTGAGGTCCTGGTGAGGAAGTACGCTGATGGGGGGTCTGAGGCCTGGTGGAATGGGCTGGACCTCTCCCAAGCCAAGCAGCGCCTGCTGGCGAAGTGGCGGACGCTCACGCTGGGCGCAGTGATTGCCGGCGGCCTTATAGACGGCATAAACCCATGCGCCTTTGCCACGCTCATACTCTTTGTCAGCATGGTCACGATCTCCGCGGGCCGCCGAAAGCATCTCCTCGCCCTCTCCCTGTCTTTCATCGGTGGCGTGTTCTGCGCCTACTTCCTGATCGGCCTGGGGCTGACAGAGATCGTCGGATGGCTTTCGGGAGTTCCCGTGATCAAGGCAACCGTCAACTACGGCATCGCCGGCCTTTGCATCATTCTCTCTGGGCTTAGCGTCTACGACTTCTTCAAGGCCAGAAGGGGGCGGCACACGGAGGTCGTCCTCCAGCTGCCTGCGTCCGTTAAGTCCCGCGTGCGAAGCGTGGTCGCCAGATTCGGGAGGGCCCGGTTTCTGGCCCCGGCAGGTTTCGTCACGGGGCTCCTGATCGCAGGGCTCGAACTCGTCTGCACGGGTCAGATGTACCTGCCAATTATCCAACTGATGAGCATGATGTCCCCCACGCGTGCCGCCAATCTCGGTTGGCTGACCGTGTACAACTTAAGCTTCATCATTCCGCTTGGAGGTGTCTTCGTGCTTGTCTACTTCGGCACGACCAGCGACGCGCTAACAGCTTTCCTGAAGAAGCACCTTTCGCTTGCCAAGGCAGTTGCCGCGGTGTTCTTTGCCTCCATCGCCGCGCTTCTGTTGGCAACCGTCTGAACCGGTGCGGCTGGGCGAGCCGAACAAAGCGCTCGGGGCCCTATCGGCAACGTGTGCGATGTTCAGCCCGTTCATGTAGAGAGCAGGGGGTCCTGGAACTTCCGCGGTCGGGTATGGGCGCCCTGCGAGCACCCTTTTCAGAGTTCTTGTGCTTGCATTCCACCGGACGGACAGAATACAGTGTTTAGTGGGGAATGAAATGCAGGGGGCGATCCTTTACGCAGTGCGATCAGCCTGAAGGCTAGCTGGCGACGCACTGGCACAGCATGCAGGTTGTCAACGTGAGCAGGAAGAAAAAGAGTGGGGTTGCGTCATGAGCACGGGCAGGGAAAGGGTTTATTCGCTGCACCGGCGTCGGAATCTTCTGGCGCAACCCCCTCTTTCTCCCAAACGAAGCTGTCCCCTTCTTGGCGTCATGGAGCATGGCAAAATCCATGCCCGGCAACTCTGACCTCTATTTGATTGCATGGATTTTGGGGCCGGAGAGTTCTAACCGTCCTCTGTAGGTGCGTGGCTCAAACCTCGCATAGGCTCTGACCGGCGCGCCCCCATGCAGTTGGATTTGAACGCGGAAGCTGCGGGGATACACAGTTCCGGCGCGGAATTGGCCTTGAATCAAGCCCCAAATAGCGGGCAAGAGCAACTGCTTTTTCTATTCGTTGGCGCCATTTCATGCGCATGGTGGTGCGCAGCAGCGATCAATTATGGCACACGAAACTGTGCCGGTGCTGAAGCATAACACTTCCCCTTGTGCCTTCCTCGCGCCTTTTTGCCTGGAGCGCCTCTGCTGCCTATTTATCTCCGAAAGAACCACCCACGTTCCCGCTTGCCGTGACTCCAAGTCGTCCCTTCTCAAGACGCAGCCGGCATCAGAGCGGCAGCCGTCGATGCTAGCCCGTTTGCACTTAACGCGGCACTCGCCGTGCCTTGAAAGCCTCTTGCCGGCCCTCAACGGCATATTCCAGTAGGGATGATTCCCGCGCTCGAACCGCTTGGAGCAAAGCGACGACCTGCGCCGTGCACGGCCATAATCGCGCTTGCGGCCGCGGGAATGGCGTCGGACTGCGGGAAAGCCCAACGCCAAGGCAAGTTCAGATGCCGCTCTGAACTGCGGCAATGAGATGCCTCCCCGCAACAACGGTACCATGCCCATATCGCCCTGGCACCTTAACGACCAGTTCGGGAAGACGACGGAAGGACAGCCTGCAGTCGAGAACGAACAGGGGCCGGAGGAGGCCCTTTAGAACCAATGGGGGATTTCCAAGCACTCCACGCAGGGCTCAACGGGCACAACTCCGTTAGGAAGCGGTTGCAGCCACGGTATCCTCGGAAGCGGCCCTGCTGACCGACGCCCCCTTGGCGGCGACTCTACCCGATTACTGTCTTCACCAAGGCCAGGATTCCGGCTCTGACGGGCACTGACAGCTTGTCCCATGCTTCTGCAAGGACCGTCAACTCTGGCCCTGCTCTCTCCAAGGTGGCCAAGCAGGAGCCCAAGACAGAATCGGCTTCGTCGCAACAACTTGAAACAGAATGAGTTACGCCTTGGGAATGACAGACTTTTAATCCGTAGGCCGAGGGTTCGAACCCCTCCGCCCTCACCACCTGACCCGCGCGATCACCCTTTCCCCGATCCTCCCAAACCACGTGAGCGCACCGTGTCCCTTGCGGCCGTTCGGCCCGATGATCTGGTCGAGGCAAGAAGAAGGCCCCCAGAACCCCCCTCAGACAGTTTCCAGCACCGGTACGAGCTTCAAGGGGCTACTGCTCCTCGGGCGCAGGCTTCTGCGCGTCAGCCCGATGTAGAGCCTGTTCGCGGGTGGCTTCCAGAGCCGCCTTCCGCTCCTCGTATTTTGGGAGCCATAGAGGTTGCGCCTTGGACACAAAGAGCTGATACAGGCGGTTGTACTCCGCCGCGGCCGCGCCTGCCGCCTTCTGCGCGGCGGCGAGGGCCTGCCGGGCATGCTGAAGGTCAGCAATGTAAGCATCGCGGTCGCGCTCCAGGGCACTAAGCCTATTCTGATGGCTTTGCATCCGATCCAGCGACGCAAAATCCGTCTCCACCGCCACCCACGGCCGGGTGGGCAAGCTTACACGATACCGGGCCAGCCTCCCCCAGTAGGCGACCGCGTTCTTCTCCCGGGCAATCGGTAGCGACCAGACGTCCGGTTGGCCCTCCAGTGTCGCGCAACGCGCCGCGGCCGCGGCCAGAGTTAGTTGCGATTGCTGCACCTTCAGCCAGGCGGCGCTGAGAGCAGGCAGGCGATCTGCGAGTATCTGGAACACGTATGCTTTGGCTTCCGCATCGGCCTGGGCCTCGACGGCGGACGGCGGCCTCTGGCTTGCCGTCGGACCTCCTCGCGCCTCCTTCTGAGCGGTCTGGACCTGGCCGGCCTGCGGGCTGGCAGGCTGCTGAGGCATGGGTTCTTTAGGCGCCGGCGCAACAGGAGCGCGCTTTTCGGACAAGACCGGTTCGGCTCCCTGCCGTGGGGGCTTGTTGATCACCAGCACCAAGCCCACTACCAGCAGAACGAAGACGACTGCTATCAATCCGCGCATGGCAGTCTCCTACCGGGATTCAACTGAGTGAGGACGGGAGGCAGATGATAGAAGATGCCTCTGAAGATGTCACTGACTTTAGAGTCGTTTGGCGGGCAGTCGTCGGCGCCCGCAGGCTGCTCGTCTGCCCGAGCAGCCCCTCACCACCGATGCATACGCCTTCGATGAGACCTGTCAGGATAGTCATGTATGCAACACTTCTCATGAGCGTGACTACCCTGCTGTCTGCCATGCTACACTTTGCGTCGGGTATAGCACAAGCATTAGCTCAATCCAGGTCGAGCAAATCGCATGCCCAGCGCCTTCCGGAACGGCAACCTGCCTGCGCGCCCCGCTCAGCATCCCCGGCGGCAAACTCGAACTGCGACTACCAGCCGATTGAGTTGTGGCTGCTGGTCCAAGGTGCCGGCACGGGTCCAGGATTCTGCTCAGGTTGTACGGAATGCCTCCGATGGGTAGAGCTGGCTTGGTCCGAGTAGCAGCGTTTGGACAGTTTGTTCTTCGGCCGGGGGCGGCTTGGGTGACGGTGGTCTGGGGTATTTCCCAGACAAAGAGGGCCGGAAGGCGGTGGGTGAGGACGGCCGGTTAGAAGAAATGCAGAAGGGCATCGTTTTGCGCCTCTCGCCGGCGCCGGGCTGACCATCCCCGCGGTTAACCCGAGCAAAGCGGTCCAAGTCGGAAGCGGTGTGTTGTCGCGAGCATGGGCTGGAGCGCGTCATTGCGCGGGTCACCGTGGGCCATAGACGGCCACAGGGCACGCCGCGGCCTCGGCCGGGGAGGAGAATAGGCGCCCGTCCAGGTCATGCAGCGCAACCTGCGCTTCCAGCCGCTGGCGTAACACAGAATGGCGATCAACGACGTAGAGACCGGCCCGGACCGACTTGAAATCCTGCGTGCTCGGGTCGGCATGAGATCCGTAAAACGGTTCATTCCGCAGAAAGCTGAGGTAAAAGCCCACCCGTTCTTCCCGGCCAACGCTGGCGATCGGACCTCGCAGGCCGGCGGCGTCCAACCGCTTGCATACGTCCCTGGCGCAGTCGTACTCGGCATCCCGGTATCCCCGCAAGGCGAGCGCCGTCGCTTTCCCTGCGGGGAAACCGAACGCGAGGATCACGACTGTGAGGACCGCAGCCCCGAGCAACCGCTTGCCGCCCCCCACACTGGCAGCGAGCCACTCGGCCATGCCCAGCGCGGCAGTGAGTATGAACACGTACGTAGGCCAGCAGTACCTGGCCTCCCCCTGGAAATATACTGGCAGGTACCATGCAACTAAACACGCTACTGGAACAGCTGCCCACCGCCAGGGATGGCCGCGCATGTTCGGTCGCCACCGCTTGTGGAGGAGAAGCGCCGCCATTAGAGAGGTCAGCCCGATCCCGACCGAGTCAAACCGCGCCAGCATCACCAAAACCCAGTAGAAGTTGTGCAGTATAAGATAGGCCTGATGGCGCGCGTAGGTGAAGTTCTGTAAAGGGGACCATGAGCGGTACGGCATACACGAGGGCTCTTCCCAGGTTGTGACTCGGCCTTCAGGGGGCTGCCTCCACGCCACGAACGTTGGATGGTAGCGCTCGACGTCGTTCGGGCCGACAATGGCATGGGCGGGGAGTCCTGAGGTGGAAAACACGGGCCGGCCGTAATGCAGGGACAAAACGATCATCCAAGGAGCTGCGATGACGGCGAACCCCGCCATCGTCCGCACACCCGCCGAAAACACCATTCGTGCAGCCGAACGACGACTGATCAGTTGTATTGCTGACATTGCGGCCAGAAACAGAAGCGCGAAAGGAAGAGCGATCGCCTTGGCGAGATAGGCAGCACCGAGCAGGAGTCCCGCCCCGACCTGTGTGCGTGCACGAGTAAGCCAGGACTGGGCCAGCACTAAGCTGCACGCCAATGCAAGCAGCCCCGCCAGGAGCAGGTCGGGCGTGATATAGGCCACCGACCACTCCACGCTCGCGATTGCCGCCAGCCACGTGCCCGCCAGGACGGCGGCCCGGCTCAGGCGGAAGGCCCAGAACACCGACACGCACCCAGCCAGGAACAACACTGCTGAAAGACCCATAGCAACTCGCGCGGCGCCCACCGGATCCCGGAACAGCGGCAACAGCGGCACGATTATCCAGCTTAGCAGCGGCCCCCAGTAGCCGTTCACTGCCAGGTCCAGCCGCCCGTGGAGGTAGTAGGAGGAAGCGCGGATGTACGAAACGGCGTCGGGGTTCACCATTTGCCGATTGCGGACACCGGCGGTGATCAGGAGGATGGCCTGAAAGGCAAAAGCGCCCCCAAGAGCAAGAAACCACAAGCGGCGGCCCCACGAAGGTGTCCTTCGGCTTGAGGCCGAGGCCAAATGCACCTCAATCGTTTCCAAAGAATCCCTCCTTGGCGTTCACCCACCAAGACGTACGAACCGACACAGCAGTTTAAGAGTAGCTGCGCGCAAAATGCCCATCTGTTGATGCAGGACAGCACAAAAGAACTACGAACTGTAGGCTACCGCCGAAGACCCAATCCAATGGCGGGGGGTAAAGATGCAGGTCCATTACCCAGCGCTTGACGCCCAATGTCGAGCGTTCGAACACGGTCAGCCATTCGTCCTGGGAAAAGTATGTATGTGGGCATCGCACACCGTGCCTGGCGTTGCCCACCCAGTCCATGAATCGGAGCCGGCGCTCGGCCAGGATCCCTTGGCGCAGGTGATCCTTGATCAGGACGCTTCCCTTGCTCACTCTGGCCGCCTCGGCCAAGAGGCTCGCCGGACGGTCGCTGTGATGAAGGACATCTACGAACATGACCAGATCAAACGTGCGCGCATCCATGGGAATATGCAGGCCGTCGAACACCTGGACGGGAACGCAGCCCTCCGGACGGGCGAACACGTCTAGGCCGACCAGCCGAATGTCCGGCCGCTGCCTACAGAGAGCTTGAGCCAAGCGCCCATCACCGCACCCCACGTCTAAGACGTCTGCATTCAGTGGAATCAAGGGTGCTAAGATGGCGCCCAACCTCTTCACTCGCCACAGGTGGAGGTGTCTTCCGTGGGCCCAATCTAATAGCACTCCGCCCAGAGAGTTGCGTCGCGCGCCCATCGGCTGCATCGCATGTGCCTCAATACGTTTTGCGGCTGATTATGGGCCAGAGCGTCTCTGCATTCCCAGAATGCTGAGAAAGAAGCTGAAGAGGAACGTCTGGAAGCCCAGCGCCGTCAAAGTGGCGCCCGGAATGACGAACCGCATCGTGTATGCATAGTCCAGCCTGCCAAACCCGGCCAGGCGCCATTGGTTTACAGCAAGAAGAAGCAGCAACGCGCCGAGCGCTAGGGCCGCAGCCCCCAGCACCAGCCCACGCTCCAGGTTCACCCGCTGGAACCAGCGGTGCAAGCGCGGCCCCTCAGGGAGGAAGTGCTCAGCGATCGCGAAGACCTTTGTCATCACCCAAAAAAGCACCGCCTGATAGCCGCATAGGATCGCAAGGCTGGCGAAGAGCAGCGTGTGCGCGTCGAAGGTTACTCCCCAGAGCCTAAGCCCGGGCATGGCGATCCCGTACCCGGCAATCCCGAGAAGCATGAGCGCCAGCCCCGGAAGCAAGAAGAGTTGCCTTGGGCAGCACATCAGGTAAAACCGTGTAGTGCGCCAGCCGTCGCGGAACGTCTTCAAGTGCGGCCTGTGCGACTTGCGCCCATCCGGGTGCAGAGTGATGGGGACCTCGGCGATGCGCAGGCCGAAGAGGCTGGCCTTGATGATCATCTCGGTGGCAAACTCCATCCCGGTGCAGCGCAGCTCCAGCGTTTCATACGCATTCTTAGTGAACCCCCGCATGCCACAGTAGATGTCGTGGATGGGCGCCGAGAACCATCGGCGCGCGATCCAAGAGAAGCCGGGGTTGCCCAGCCATCGGTGCAGAAATGGCATGGCGCTAGGCTCGACCCGGCCTCCGCCGGAGGGGAGGCGACAGCCTTGCACCAAATCGGCTCCCTCCCTCAGCTTTGCGACAAACCTGGGCAGTTCCAGGAAGTCGTAACTGTCGTCCGCATCCCCCATGAGGACGTACTTCCCCTTTGCTGCGGCGATCCCGCCCATCAGGGCGCTGCCATAGCCCTTGCTGGAGACGGAGGCCACGACAGCGCCAGCATCTTGCGCGATCTGGACGCTGCCGTCCGTGCTCCCGTTGTCCGCTACGACCACCTCGCCCCGGATAGCGTTCTCATCCAACGCACGCTTTGCTTTCGTGATGCACGTGCGGAGAGTGTCCGCCTCATTCAGGCAAGGCATGACGACAGACACTTCGACGCCCTGTGAGTCATTGCGCGCTGCTGAAGCCATGGTGCAGTTCCCCGTCTGCGAGAAGCTCCGCCTGACGGCCCCGGCCGGGCGTCTCGTTTCTCTTCCGGCTCACCGACGGCCGATATGGCTGTCTGAACTGGCAGGACGTCCTGGCAGGGCGGCCTGAGCCACCACGTATTCGGGTCTTCCCATTACGTCCAGGTATGCCCTTGCCACGTATTCGCCCAGGGCCCACAGGCTGAGCATCTGGACGCTGCCGAACCACCCTATCAGGAGGATGATGCTTGGCCAGCCCCGCACGACGGCCCCCCCGAAGATCACGTCCGCGATTATGTACAGCGCGTATGCGAAGGTGGCAAAGACAGACACGATCCCCAAGGCCCCCAGGATCCGGAGGGGCACCACCGAGAAGCCGAAGATCGCGTCAAGACCAAGTTGCGCAGCCTTCCAAACCGGGGATTTGGAACTCCCCGAATGCCGAGAAGCCACTTCGTACTCGACCATATCTCTCCTGAAGCCGACCCAGGCCAGCAGGCCCCGGTTGAAACGGCTCCTTTCACGACAGCGTAAGAGGTAATCCAGCACTTTGCGGTCAACCAAGAAGAACTCTGCGGCGCCTGCCACAATTGGCACTGAGGTGAGATGACGTATCGCGGCGTAGAAGGCCCGGCTTGTGATACTCTTCAGGCTCCAACGGCCTCCCCGCTCTTTGCGCACCATGTGCACAATCATGGCGCCTTGCTGCCAGTGGCGGATGAGTTCCGGGATCAGCTCTGGGGGCTGTTGGAGGTCAGCGTCCATGACTATTGTTGCCTTGCCACGCGCTACGTCCAGACCTGCGAGGATGGCCATCTGCTGGCCGAAGCTTCGACTCAAGCTGACAAAACCGATCCTTGGGTGCTTCTCATGCAAGTCGTTCAAGACGCGCTGGCTTTCATCGGAGCTGCCGTCATCTACGACGATCAGTTCCCAGTCCAGGTTTACAGACTCCAGGGCCTTCCGGACGCGCTCGGCGAAAAGAGGGAGGTTCGTCGCTTCATCGAGGGCCGGGGCCACGATTGTGATGGTCGGGACAAGGTCGGACCGTGTGTTCCCCGCTTCAGTGCTCATTGCCCGCACCGCCTCCTCCATTGTGCTCGGGCTAACGTCAGGGACCGGGCTCCGACACGGAACGGCCATTTCCGCTCCGACGTTGCGCCGCTCTCCGCGAGGCGAGGATGCCTGCTGCACCCACAGAGCCGACGATGATCAGGCCGGCCAGAACGATCGCGATGCCGAGAGGCCAGCCCGTCGGCACGATGCTCAGGACGACGCGTCCGGACTCGTCGGGTGTGACGACGAACGGAGTCATCAGTTCCGTGACGCGCAGGTTGTGAAAAACGTCCTGCCCATTGACGCGCCAATAGCTGCCGGGAGCCAGGTTGAGACGCAACGGACCGTTAACGTGCTCGTACACAATCTTATTGGGCGACCAATGACGCGGTTTGACCTCCACACCCTTGACGGTGGCTTCGCCAACGTATCCCTCATCGCCTCGCGACTTGACCAGGTTCGGACGCAGGCGATTGTAGCCCAGGAGGCCTTCACAGCCCTCCACGACGCCTCTGTTCAGCCGCGTGGCTGGGAGCATTGCCCGCAGATCCCTCCTTTCGTCCTCCCGGGGCGCGACGTGGAAGAACCCATTCATCAGTTCAGACTGCGGCGGGAGGGCCGGCGGGGCGGGGCCCACAAACGCCTGGCTCAGCGTCATAGCACTTACCAGCATGACGATCCCCGTTGCCGCCAGGCAGACGCCGGGGAGAAGCACCCCCCACCGGCGCTGTCTTACCCGCTGCCACAACGCCGCAGCTTCGTACGCCGCCCCCATGGCGATGAATAGCGCCGCTATCAAACGCCAGCGCGTCAGTCCGCGAACGGCTGAGAGCAACGGCAACTTAGCAAGCCAGCCCGACGGGTTCCAGGGAGGGGGCGCAGCAGCAACCAGCACGCAGAGCAGCGCTGCAATGTGCCAGTAACGGATGCGCCGGAACATGGACGCGCCGAACAGCACTATGATGGGCCATCCCATGTAGCATCCGAACTCCCACCATCCCCGCGTTGGCATGGGGCTGCCGTGGTCAAGCGAGCTTATTGGCAGGACGAACGCGTCCAGCACGGCGCGCCCCAGCACTGTGACCGGCTCGCGTGCGGTCAGGGAATACTGCTTCACGTACCACATGGAAAGGCCGAGGCGGAAACCCGCGAGAATCAGGAACGTGCCGAGGCCGGTCCCAATGCCCCGCAGCACCATCCGGCGGCGCCCCTCAGCCGTTGCCAGCACACAGACGGCGCCGATGCTCGCCACGGAGGCGACCATCAGCGTGAAGTAATGCACCGACTCCAATGCCATGAGCCCCATCGTGAGGCCGAACAGCCACCCGGCGAAGCGCCAGCTCGCCAGCTTCATAACAAAGAGCAAGAGCCAGGGCAGATAGTAGATCACCGCAAGATTCAGATGCCCGACGGCGAAGTGCATCGCCATCCCGCCGCAGCCGACGAACGTAAAGGCGCCCCAAAGCGCGAACGGCTGGGACACGTAACGCCGCGTGAGACGACGGGCGCCTTCGAATCCCAGGGCCATGTGACCTGCTAAAGACAACTTGAGCCCTAACACACTCCCAAAGGCCATTGCGAACAAAGCGTTTATGGAGAAGACGCCCGCCTGGGGATTCGCAAACAACGGCAGTCCTCCGCAGCTCCAGATGTTCCACCAGGGGAACTGGCCGTACTGCAGAATACTGAGTCTGATGGCTTCGTAAGTCTGGTTGAAGTAGTCCCAATCGTCCCCGCCGGTGTTCGCCGGATGCGCCATCATCACGGCGATCAGCGCTCCGAGGCCGCCGAGTGCGACCCCGGCAAAGGCGACCTGGAGGGGCACCGAATTCGTCCCGGCAGTATCTCCTGGCCCACGAGTGGCGTCGTCCGGGAGGGGCCTTTCGGGGAGATTGGAACCGCCGGACCGCAGGAAGGCCACCATGTTCAGTACCTCGTGGGGTGCGTGCGCGTGCGATAAAGCCAGCCCAGACGTTCACTCCCAGCGGAGAAACCAGCATACTGTCCCCCGCCTCCCCGAAGTCAAGGGCATGAGCCGGCGCGCCATCGCCCGCGCAGCTACTGCGTCGGGCGCCCGCGCCTGGAGAGGTAGTAGAGCACGGGGACCGACATGCGCGAGAGGAACAGCGACGCCACCTCACCCGCCATGAGCGAGATGGCCAGGCCCTGGAAGATGGGGTCGAACAGGATCACCGACGCGCCCACGATCACTGCGCAGGCCGTGAGCATCATCGGGCGGAACCGCACGGCCCCGGCGTCCACAACGGCCTCTTCCAGGGGCATTCCCTGCCGCAGCCGCAGTTCAATGAAGTCCACAAGGATGATGGAGTTCCGGGCCACAATGCCTGCGCCTGCCATAAAGCCAATCATAGACGTGGCGGTGAAGAACGATCCCATCAGCCAGTGCGCGGGCAGGATGCCCACGAGCGAGAAGGGCACCGCCGCCATGACGACGAGGGGTGTGATGAAGGACTGGAACCATCCGACCACGAGGACGTAGATCAGCACCAGCACAACGGCGAACGCCAGCCCCAGGTCGCGGAAGACCTCGTACGTGATGTGCCACTCGCCGTCCCACTTCATGGACAGCTCCTCGGTCGAAAACGGCTGGCGGGCGCCATACTGCTCGATGGCATAGCCCTCCGGCGCCAGCAAGTCGGCGACGCCGCGCCTCATCTTCAGGATCGCGTAGACGGGGCTCTCCTCGCGCCCGGCGACGTCGCCGGTCACGTAGACGACGGGCTTCAAGTTCTTGTGGGAAATGCTCTTGTCATCCACGGCCTCATGCACCCGCACGAGCTGATCGAGCGGGATGAGGCCCTGCGAGCCCTGCACCTTCAACCGGAGGAGGTTCTGCACGCTCGACCGGTCGGGCCGGTTCAGCCGCAACAAGATGGGGAGGTCCTCCTTCTCGGTGGGGACGTGAAGGAGGCCCGCTTCAGTTCCCTGCACGGCGATCTTGATGGTGTCGGCAATCTGCTGCGCCGAGACGCCGAGGAGGCCGGCTTTCACGTGGTCCACCTCGAAGCTGTAGCGCACCTGATCGTCCTCGACAGACCAGTCCACGTCCACGACGCCGTTTGTGCGCTCGAAAACGCCACGGACCTGGCGGGCGAGTTCAATCTGCTGCGTGTAGTTGGGGCCGTAGACCTCCGCGACGAGAGTGGAGAGCACGGGTGGGCCGGGCGGCACCTCGGCCACCTTCACGCGAGCCCCCAATGCGCGGCCGATCTCGGCAATGGCCGGGCGGGCGCGCCGAGCGATCTCGTGGCTCTGGCTTTTGCGCTCGCCCTTCGGCACGAGGTTCACCTGGATGTCGGCCACGTTCGGCCCCTGCCGCATGAAGTAGTGGCGCACCAGGCCGTTGAAGTTATAGGGGGCGGCAGTGCCAACGTACATCTCATAGTCGGTGACCTCAGGCAGCGTGCGAAGGTAGTCGCAGATCCTGCGCGTTACGGCGGCAGTCTGTTCAAGAGTGGTACCCTCGGGCATGTCCACGATCACCTGGAACTCGCTTTTATTGTCGAAGGGCAGCATCTTGACCAGACAGAGCTTCAAGGGGACGAGCGCAATCGCCGCCACGAGGAGCACTGCTATCAGCACGAGGAAGACGCGCCTCCGGCGCGGCCGCCGGATGAGCGGAGTCATGATGCGCCGATAGAGCCGGGTGGTCCATCCTTCGGTGCCGTGCCCGTCCGCGGGGTGGGAGACGCCCGCGGCCTTGTGACGGACGAACCGGACAGCCGCCCACGGCGTCACCACAAAGGCCACGAACAGAGAGAAGAGCATCGCCGCCGAGGCGCCGATGGGGATGGGCCGCATGTAGGGTCCCATGAGGCCGCGCACAAACGCCATAGGCAGCAGGGCTGCGATCACGGCGAAGGTGGCAAGGATCGTCGGGTTGCCCACCTCATCCACGGCTTCGATGGCCACGTGAAGGGCGGGCCTGTCGCGGTTCTCAGGGAGGCGGTAGTGGCGCACGATGTTCTCCACGACCACGATGGCGTCGTCAACGAGGATGCCGATGGAGAAGATGAGGGCAAAGAGGGTGACGCGGTTCAGCGTGTAACCGTAGAGGTAGATGACAACGAGCGTGAGCGCGAGCGTGACCGGAATGGCGACGGCAACAACCGCCGACTCGCGGCGCCCGAGCGTGAGCGCGATGAGGATCGTGACGGAGATGACCGCCAGCAGCATGTGGAAGAGCAGTTCGTCCGACTTCTCCTCTGCGGTGGCGCCGTAGTTGCGCGTCACGGTCAGGTGAACGTCGGAGGGTATCAGGGAGCCCCGCAGTTCGCCGACGCGCTCAAGGACGCGGTCGGCCACCTTGATGGCGTTCATGCCCTTACGCTTGGCGACGGAGATAGTAACGGCGGGGAACGACCAGTCGTCGGCGCCCGCACCTGAGGCTGCCGGAACGGGTGCTGCGATCTGACCCTTGGCCGGCGGCACGCTGCGGCTCAGGTGGGCGGCCGGGCCGAAGCCCAGGAAGACGTAGTCCGCCGGCTCCTCGGGTCCATCCGAGATCTGCGCGACGTCGCTCAGGTAGACCGGCCGGCCGCCGGACACGCCGACGACCACCCGGCCCACGTCGTCCGCATTGCGGAGGAAGCCGCCCGCACGGACCATGAACTCCTGGTTGGCGGAGGAGAAGCTGCCTGCCTGGAGGCGGTCGTTCGACTGGAAGAGCGCGGCCGGAAGGGCGGAAGCCACTACGCCGTGCCCGGCCATCCGGGCCTCATCAAGGACGACGCGCACCTGTCGGCGCCGGCCGCCGATCAGTTTCACCTCGGAGACGCCCCAGACGTCTTTGATGACGTCATGAAGCTGCGCGGCCAGACGCCGGAGCAGGTAGTGGTCGCGGCTGTCGCTCCAGAGGGTGAGGGCGAGCACGGGCACATCGTCTATCGAGCGCGGCTTGACCAGCGGCTGGCTCGCGCCGGGCGGGATCAGGTCGAAGTTGGCGAACATCTTCTGGTTCAGGCGGACGATGGCCTTCTCCTCGTCCTGCCCGACGAAGAAGCGCACCGTGGCGATGGACCGACCGGGGCTGGAAGTAGAGTAGATGTACTCGACGCCGGGTATCTCCCAGAGGAGCTTCTCCATGGGTTTGGTGACGCGCTCCTCGACCTCGCGGGCGCCGGCGCCCGGCATCTGCACGAGGACGTCAATCATCGGCACGATGATCTGCGGCTCTTCTTCCCGCGGCAGGAACGCCACGGCGCCGGTGCCAAGCAGGACCGCCGTGAGGATGAAGAGGGGCGTCAGCTTGGAACTGATGAACGCCCCGGCGAGCCGGCCAGCCGCCCCCAATCGCTTGATCATGTCAGCCCCTCGGCTCCACGCGGCTGCCCTCGCGCAACCGGCCGGCCTTGTGCGCCACGACCAGTTCGCCCTGCGTCAGGCCGGAGAGGACCTCGACGCGATCGCCGTGGGCCTTGCCGAGCGTCACGAGGCGCAAGTGCGCGATGCCTTGGCCGTCCACAACGTAGACGGCCGTCAGTTGCCCGTGCTCTACGACCGCCGAGGCGGGCACCGTGACGGCCTCCCTCTGTCCGGTTGTGAAGGCCGCCCGGCCGAACTGGCCGGAGCGCAGGCCCTGGACGGCGGGGAGGTCGAGCTTGACGAGGAACGAGTGGCTCTGAGTGTCCGACTGGGGCACGATCTCCCCGACGCGGCCCTCAAGCGTCTGCCCCCCGAGGGCGTCTATGGTGACCGGCACTTTGTCCCCGAGCTTGACCCTGGAGAGATAGGACTCCCCGAGGAGCGCCTCGAGGCGGTAGTTCCTGTTGTCCTCGACCGTCAGCAGCGGTACGCCGACGACAGCCATGTCGCCGACCTGAACGTTCTTGGCCGTGACCAACCCCGCGTAAGGCGCGCCGATGCGGGTGTAGCTGAAGCGGGCCTCTGCATCGGCGACCTCGGCCCGGGCCTGGTCGGTCCGCGCCGCCGCTTGCGCCTCCCTCGCCCGCAGGGAATGCAGCGTCTCGTCTGCGCGACGGGCATCCGCCTTCGCAGTGTCGTACTTCGCCTGCGTCTCGTCGAACTGCTGCCTGGTGATGGTCGCCGATTTGATGAGACCGCTCATTCGTTCGTAGGTCGAGGCGGCGAGGGTAAGCTGGGCGTCCGCGGCGGCCTTGGCGGATTCGGCAGTGCGGGAGGTCCACTGGAGTTCCTGCAGCCCCCGCTCGGCCGCAGCAAGGCCGGCTTTGGCGGCAGCGACCTGTGCAACGACGTCGCGGTCGTCAATCTGCACCAGGACCTGCCCGGCCGTGACCGCGTCGCCAGGGACGGCGTTCACCGCGACGACGCTGCCGACGATCTTGCTGGCGAGGGTGCTGGCGGTTTTTGAGGCCACAGTGCCGACGGCCTGGTAAGTCTCGTCGAGCTGCGACAGCGCCGCCGCCTCAACTGAGACGCGCACGGTGGGCCCTGCACTCTCCTTGCCCCCGTTGTCTCCTCGGCCGCACCCGACGAGGCCCAGCGCGCCTGCCAGCAGCAAGGCCCATGCTGCTCTTGCCATGGTGTCTCCTGCCATCGAGCCCCGATTCGCGCCCTTCCTTACCGCAACCATGATAGCGTTTGGCCTTCGTCTGTTCCATGACCGCGCAGACCTGGCTGCGGGGGCCGCAGTTGCTTGTGGACTGCGGCCCCGGCTGGCGCAGAGAAAAGCGGGATTTGCAGTTGCGCGGCCCTGTTTCATGGGAGTCTTCATGCACAGCTCCAAGCCCCCGTGCTTGACCTCGCGGGCTCAGGGGGCTACCATGCGCCGCGGAGCCCCGGTGAGGTGGCCCTGCCAGCCGGTGGAATACCGTTTTGGAGGTGCATGCGGAGAGATGAGGTCTATAGCACTGGCTGCCAAGGCTCTGTCCTTGCTGATGCTGTCCATGGGCATCGGGTTAGCTCAGGAGGCGGTTCAAGTGTCGGTAGATCCGAGCGTCCGGTATCAGACGATCCTGGGCTGGGGGAAAACGACCCCGTGGCTTCCGGCCTCGGCGATGCTCCGGCAAGAGTGCATTGATCAGGCAGTCAACGACCTGGGGATCAATCGGCTGCGTTTCGAAGGGGTCAGCGGCAACAGCATCAGGCATCGAAGCTGGGAGTGGTTAAACGACAACAACGACCCATTTGACATCAACTGGGGCGGCTTCAACGCCGGGGCTGTTGACGAAAGGGCGATCGAGTGGCTGGGGCCGTGGAAGCGGGCCGTGGAAGCACGGGGGGAAAAGTTCGACCTTTACGTGAGCCCCTCGTTCTTCCACGGCGGGGGCAGCGGGGACGTGCCTCCGTGGATGCTGAACGACCCGCAGGAGTACGCCGAGTGGGTGCTGGCGCTGCTCCTGCGGCTGCGGGACGTGCACGGCATAACGGCCGACTACGTTTCGATCTGCAACGAAGCCGGGAACGATAACGCCTTCACCCCGCAGGTGGTCGCACGCTGCATGAAGGCCCTGATGCCTCGCCTCCGGCGGGAAGGTTTCCGGACCGCCGTCCAATTCCCCGAGACCGTTAACGCGAGCGCCGCGTGGCAGTACATCCAGGCCCTGCGCAACGACCCGGAGGTCTGGCAGTGGATCGGCCTGATCAGCTACCACTGGTACGGCACAAAGCCGGATCAGCTGCCGCAGTTGCGCGATTTTGCGTGGGAGCGCGGGCTGCCCACGGCGCAGACCGAGTTCATGGACCTGACCATTGACCACCTGTACAACGACCTGGTGCTGGGGGGCACATCTTACTGGGAGGTCTACGGCCTGGCAAGCCCCGACTACAAGGCCGCGCTCAGCCACGTGACGAGCGACACATTCCACGGCGGGCAGTGGTATTGGCGGTTCAGGCAGGTCTCGCATTACGTGCGGCCGGGGGCGGTGCGCGTTGGCTGCGCTTCGAGCGGACAGGGGCTGCGCTGCCTTGCCTTCATGCAGCAAGCACGGCCGATCGTTGTCCTCATCAACACCAGCGCGCCTCGCGGGGCGCGCGAGGTGACGGTTGCCGGCCTGACGCCGGGGGCCTATGGCCTCAGTCGCTGTGTGGGCACGCGGACCTACGAGGAACTGGGGGTCGCCATGGTCGGGGGCGACGGCCGGCTGAGCGTGCAAGTGCCGGCGGACACTGTGCTGACGATTTATGCGCGAGAGGCAGCCAACTGCCCGCCGGTGGTGACTGCGTGGCGCTCGGAGCCGGCTTTCCTGGCCCTGCCAGCGTCCAGCGTGCGGCTGTCGTGCTCAGCGACCGATCCGGAGGCGGATGCACTGTCCTACGAGTGGAGAGTTCTCGAACAGCCCGCCGGCGCGCAGGTCAGGCTGCGGGGGCAGGGAGGGCAGCAGGCTGAAGCGTCGGGCATGTCGTCGCCGGGGGACTATGTCTTCGAGGTGCGGGTGAGCGACGGCGACCACGCGGTGTCCCGGCAACTGATGGTCAGGACGTTCGCAGGGAACCAGCCGCCGGTGCCCACGGACGTACATAACCGGATGCCCGTGTGGGTGCGCGTCAAGGACGGGGGCACGTTGCTGCGGGCTGCGGCATGGGACATCGAGGACGATGTTGTGACATTCCGATGGAGCGTGGCAAAGCAGCCGGCAGGTGCCTCGGCGCGGCTGGAAAAGCCGAACGAGGCGGCGTGCCGCGTGATGGGGTTGACCGTTCCCGGGGACTACGTGTTCCGGCTGGAGGTCAGCGACGGCCAGCACACGGTCGCGGTGGACCACACGGTGCCCGTGTATCCCTGAGGGAGCCACTGGCCCCGGCGGACTTGCAGACGCTATGATGAGGAATGGCGGGGGCAGCACCGGAGCGAGCCGTCCGCTCTTCACCGGCCTGAGTCCGCGAAAGGGGGGGAATGCCATGCTGATTCTGACGGATAGCGCCGTTTACTCACTCGCGGGAGATAGTGAGGGGATTGTTCCGAGCATCCGCTACCACGGCACGGGAGTCCGGAGCGTGGCCGAGGGAACGAGTCTGGATGCGCTTGCCATGGCTGATGGCAAGGTCCTTGTGCTTGCGGGCGGAGAGCCGCAGAGTATCCGCACAGGCATCGAGGACGAGATCGCCTCTCTGGGCATACTCAACGAGCACCCGTTGGAGCTTCTGATTGGCACGGAACCGCCGTACGTGTACAACCTGACCCGCACCGGGCCGGCGGAGCGCAATGCAAGCTTTGCCAACCTGGAAGTGCGCGACCAGTGGTATACACCCTGGGGCGGGCCGGCCGCCGTGCGCAGTCTGGCGCGCACGGGGGATGGCTGGGTCTACGCGGACATCCACGTGGGCTCGATCATGCGCTCGGCCGACAGGGGGCGGACCTGGGCGCCGGTCACTCCTCAACTGCACGTGGACGTGCATCAGGTCAGCACTTGCCCTGCCGCTTACGACCGCGTCTACGCGCAGACCGCGGATGCTTTCTGGATAAGCTACGACCGTGGCGCGTCATGGGAGCACCGTGCCGGGGACCTGGGGGAGCGCTATGGGCGATGCGTGACCGTGCACCCGAAGGACGCCGACCTTGCTCTGGCGACGGTGAGCGACGGTCCGCACGGGGACGACGTCCACGGGCAGCTTTACCGCACCGAGGACGCGGGCGCAAACTGGACGCAGGTACAGGGTGGATTCCCGGATTCGACGAAGGAGAACATTGACACGTTCCACGTCACGTTCTCATCCGAAGGCGTTGCCTGGGCAACCGCAGAGAATCATCTGTTCGTGGGCCGAGAGCGCGCCGGGACCTGGTCCGTCTTCTGGGAGGCCCCGGAGAGCATCCGGATGCTCTCGTGCCGCAGACCGTAGGGCTGCATGCCGAACCGGTCTTCACAAGGCCATGGCTGGGGCCGCGCGGCCTGTTACCCTTTGCGCTTGGACTGCTTCTGCTCCCTGTAGAAGCCGGCCACCTTCTTGACGGCCGCAATCGTGTCGTCAATCTCCCTGTTGGACAGCCACTCGTTCAGAGGGAAATAGTAGACACTCTCGGCCACGCGCTCGGCAATGGGGCAGGAGCCCTTCTCGTATCTGATGCTTTTGCGGGCGAGCGTGAACGGGTAGTGAGAGTGGTGGAACGCGGCTTTGTCCCTCAGGTAAGAATAGGAGGTGTGGACGGGACGCATGTAGAATCTGCCGCTGCCGGCGATGCCTTCCGCATTGACGGCCGCGCCGAAGGTCGGGGCATCCACGCCGAGGAAGTCGGTGTCGAGGCCGATGAGGTAGTACCAATAAGTCGCGTACCCGCCCTTGACCACTTTGTGGGGGGCGATCCCAGGTATTCCCTTCAGACCTTCCGTGAGGCGGTCGCCCAGCTGGTGGCGCCTGGAGATGATGCGCTTGAGCTTGCCGAGCTGCGCGATGCCGACGGCGCTCTGCAGTTCGGTTATGCGGTAATTGGGGGCGACGAAGGAAACGTCCCGCGAGCCCTTGAGGCGGTCGTAGCACTTGTCTATGGCAAGCCAGGCCGTGGCATAGAGGTCATAGTCATCGGTGACGATCAGCCCGCCCTCGCCGGCGCTGAGGTGCTTGTAATCGTTGAGGCTGAAGGTGCCCACGTCGCCGAAGGTGCCGACCCACCGGCCGTCCACCATGGTGCCCCAGGATTGGGCGCAGTCTTCGATCACCTTGATACCGTGGCGATTGCAGAGCCGCACGATGGGCTTGATGTCGGCCGGCACGCCGGCGAGGTGAACGACGATGACGGCCTTCGTGCGCTTCGAGATGCACTTCTCGATGGTGGCGGCGGTGATGTTGTAGGAGGTCGGGTCTACGTCGGCGAAGACGGGGATGGCGCCTTCGTAGACGACGCCCAGGATGGTGCCCGCGTCCGTGACGGGGCTCGTGATGACCTCGTCTCCGGGCCCGACGCCGCAGGCCTTAACGGCGCCGTGCACGGCGGCCGATCCGGAACTGCACGCCACCACGTGTTTCGCTCCGCACACAGCGGCCATCTTGGCGCACAGTTGCTTGGTCTTGGTGCCGTAGATGTAGAAGAGCGTGTTCTGTTCCAGCGCCTCCGCCAGTTGCTTCATCTCCTCTTTCCCGAAGCGCCGACCAACCACGGGCCAGGGCTTCGTGCGCACTTTCGTGCCGCCGTCCTTCGCCAATACCGTCATTTGTGCCACTCCCATCCGCTGCGAGCAGCTTCCTGTTAAAGGTGCCAACGGCCGCGTCTGCGGCCGACCCTGCGACACTTGCGGCAAATTCTACCCGTTGCGCCAGGCTCGTGCGAGTCCATGCCAGATGGATGAGGCATTGCATCCCTCGCCATTGGCGCCCGCCCGGTCAGTGCGAAAGGAAGACTGAGCCCGTGCGGACGCCAGTGAGCAGGCTGACGAAGGTGGCAATCCCCACCATCACGCTCTCAGTGATGATGACGCCGAGGAAGAAGTTCCTCGCTTCCCGGAGCGTCTTGCCCCCGCCGAACTTGAGGACCAGGACCTTGGCCAGCCAGCCCAGGAAGAAGGAGAACCACAGTTCCCTGCTGGACCACGACGCAGCCATAGCGAAGCCGAGCGGGTGGATCGGCCACCAGTAGAAAGTGCCCCGAAGGACCATCAGCACGGCCATGAGTCCGGCCCCCGAGGCCAGCCCGGGGTAGCTCGGATTCGCTGACTTGCCCGGCGTGGAGATCATCCGATGGATCCCCTCGAACGTGCCGACCCAGGCGCCTATGTTGCCGGGCGAGGCGGGCAGGTTCAGCGCGCCGTGGTCATAGTAGACCCACCTCATGCTGGAATAGCCCGCCGTGAACAGGGCCACCAGCAAGGCCACAAGCATGGCCGGGAAGAGCAGGCGCCGGTGCTTGTCGAAGACGGACGATATCCACAGCGAGTTCATGACGTACGGCCCAAGTATCTCGCGCGTGTCGTGGACGAGAAATGCGCCTTGCATTGGTGCGACAACGGCCGCTGAGCCGGGGAAGATGCGGCCCCCGGTGATGCCGTTCAGGAAACCTGAAGGGCTCCAGGACTGCTGGCTGAATATAAGCCCTCCCTGCGCGACCGTCCGGCAGTGGACCAGCACGACGGCGAAGGTAAGGGCCGCGAGGGCAAGCGCCGCCCCGCACGTCAGGCTGAACCACATGTTCCAGGCCACAAGCCCTGCGAGGGACAGGACCAGACCCCAGAAGCCAAGACGGTATCCGATCGGCTCACGCGAGTCGTCCACGCCGGGAGCGCGTCCGAACGCTCTTTTCAAGACAGCCCAGAGCTGGCGCCGCGCCATCCACAGCATGCCGGCCGTGAGGGCCAGGAAGGCGCCCGACTGCTGCCAGGATGCGAACGTGCCAGCGCGGCCGCCTTCCAACGGCCGCCCCATGCTGAAAGCCGCTATTGTCTGGGCCCAGGCGAACAGGTGGAAGAACCAGATGCCCAGCGACACGTCGCTGGGCACCAGGAAGGCAAATCCGACGGCAAGCGGGAAGATGCGGCCGTCACTGCCGGTTACGTATGACCCCGGGATGTCGTGCAACGCCTCCCACAAGGGCACGCGCACGCGCCATCCCTCTTCGGCGCCGACCAGAAGGGGGGCCAGGCGCATCAGTCCGAAAACGAACGTGAGCGCAACCGCGACCACGAAGGCCGTGCCTCGCATTGCGGGCAACAGCAACCGCCCCTCCTTGCTGCCTTCCGTGAATTCCAGCGGCACACGGGCCACGGGAAAGATGAGGCGCTCCGATTCCACCCACTGCTTCCGCAGGATGGCACACAGGAAGATCGTCGCCAGATAGTACAGCCAGATGTAGACTCCCCAGGTGAGGAAGGACCTCGCCCAGCGATCCCACGGCACTCGCACGAGTTCGTTCTTCGGAGTACCTTCGAAGAACTTCCTCGCCACTACTGACTTCATGTCATTGCTTACCAGGATGCCCTTGGGGGCCACCTTCAGGACGTCATCCTTCCAGAACAGCTCGGGTCGCTGTGCCAGGTAGGGCCCGCCCGCCATCAGGGGCAGCCAGTTACGCATCAGGCCGCTGGACGGCACCGTTGATGCCACAAGCATCATGCAGTAGATGAGCATCAGCTCCGTCTGCTTGAACATCCAGCGCTGCCGAACAAGCTTCAGGATCAGGTTGACCCCGAGCGTCAGGATGACCAGGAGGAAGAAGACGCCAACCGGGAAGTGATTGCCGGTGAGGAAGGTGTTGCCGAATACAAAGTCGTTGACGGGTGCCAGCAGGCACAGACCGGCGACGCCGAGGATGCCGATAATGAAGGCGCGCCAGGTCACGTGCAGCCTCCCCCATCGGTGAGACATGCCCGCAGGCCAACCGGAGTCAGACGGGCGTCAGTATAGGAACCATCAGGCGGAAGCGTCAAGACAGCTACGGACCGAATGACTGCTTCCCCGATTATGCCAAGCACCTCAAGACGGTTGAGGTTGATCCGTAGAGGACGCCGCAGCTCACGTAGTCCTTCAAAGGACGCTTCCCCCGGCTTGACCGGCGTCCGGGTTCCCGAAGGCCATCTGCCAGAGCACGCTGTCCCAAACCCGCAGCACCCGCTGATGCGGCCGGCACAAATTCAGCCACTCGTCGGAATCCACCATCCGCCACCGGCAGCGCCAACCCCCGCCCCGTCTCCTCACGCAGGAGCCAGTCGCAGATGTCTTCCCCGGGCGCTTGGCTCTCGGAGGGCGACCCCTGCGGGCAGACTGCCTCAACTCCCGGGGAGCCGGTCATATGGAAGGAGCGCCAGAGCCAGCGCTTGCTTTCGTATCCCAACTTTCCCGCAGAGCATGTACTTGCTTCCGTAGCCGGGCACGGCCAGCCAGGACCCCTGATGGCATGGGCTGTGCTTTTCTAACCTGTGGGCCGATTGTATCAAAACGGTTCACGGGCTCTGTGACAGGATGGGAGTAAGGCAATGGGAGCCGGAGGCGTGCAGTGGGAGCGGAATGGGCAAGTGATCGTGCTGCCGTCGGTGGCGCTGGGGGGAGTCCTGACCCTGACTATCGTGGTCGCTCTTGGTGCGACTCTTGCCGGCACGTGGCTGAGCAGGCGAGGCGAGGGGTACCGCAGGCCGCCCGATAGGTCAGTTGCCGGCCAAGCGGAGACCACTGTCCCGCAAGCGACCGAGGGCACCGAGAGTAAGGGCGCCGCTGAGCAAGCGGTCGCCAACCTGGACCAGTTGGAGAGAGATGCCGAGGCCGGAGATGTAAAGGCGCAGAACATTCTGGGGATGTGCTACGCCGACGGCATGGGCGTCCCGAAGGACCTGGTTGAAGCGACAAAGTGGTACCGGAGGGCGGCCGAACAGGGCCTGGCAGCGGCCCAGAGGAATCTGGGGCGTTGTTACGACCGGGGCGAAGGAGTCTCGCAGAGCTACATCGAGGCGGTGCAATGGTATCGGCAGGCAGCCGAACAGGGCGATGCAGAGGCCCAGTTCGAATTGGGAGTGTGCTATGCGGCAGGCCAAGGGGTGCCCAAGGACTCGGCCGAGGCAGTGAAGTGGTTGAGGAAAGCAGCCGGGCAGGGCGACACCGATGCGCAGTTCAGGCTGGCTGTGTCGTACGACTTGGGGAGCGGCGTGGCGAAGGACGAGCGCGAGGCGGCGAAGTGGTACAGAATGGCGGCCGCACAAGGCGACGCCGATGCACAGTTCCGGCTGGCGGTGTGCTATCGACTGGGCGAAGGCGTGGTGCAGGATCATGCGGAGGCGGTCAAGTGGTTCAGAAAGGCCGCCGAGCAGGGCCTGCCCGATGCGCAGTATAGCCTGGGGGTGTGCTACTATCGGGGCGAGGGCGTCCCGCAAGATTCTGCGCAGGCGACCGTGTGGTTCAAGAAGGCAGAAGACCAGAGAGGGCCCCACGCGTAGCGCTCGCCTGCAGAGAGCGACGGCGGATGCCTGGGTCAGCCGGAGATGGTCAGAGCCGCTCGGGCAAGCCATTGCCGGACTCGGGGCAGACACCCTGTGCGGATTAACGCCGCACTTGGTACATGCCCGAACCCTCGCTGACGTCCCTCCAGTATACCCCCCTATTGTCCAAGAGTTCACGTTTGGTGAGATGCCACAGAGCCGAGTTATAGCTGAACGGCCCCGAGTCAAGGCCGGCCGCATTGACAGGAAGCGCGGCGCGGCATTAGGCTGTTGCGTCTCTGATGAGCCGACGAAAGATGAGAATGTCCCGCGACTGAGATCGCCGTTGCGGAACGCGTTCGCCGCTTGCCTTCGGCAACTCCGGCCCTGACGCGGGCGGCAAATCAACACACAACGAGGCAGTCAGTATGAATGAGATGACGGGCAGGTTGATCCACGTGGTTGTGATGTTACTCTTGGTGATGAACGCCGCTGGCGCAGCTCAACAGGAGACGGAGGACGCGCTTATCCTGGGGAATACGAGCATGTGGCGGTATCACTACACCTTGATGCCGGCGGTAATGCACAAGGACGGGGCCCTCCAGAAGGTCGAGAGGGGCACCGAGGCCGGAGCGTGGCTGGATTTCCCAACGCCCTTGCCACCAGGCAACTGGCGCGAATTGGGCTTCGACGACATCGTGTGGGATCGCAAAATGATGGTTGACCCCGACTCGCCGTTCGTCGCCCATCTGGCCATACGGGGGAAATTCTGCGTGAGCGACATCGCCAACGCCGAGGGGCTAAAGCTCAGTGTCAGCTACCGCGGCGGGTTGGCCGTCTACTTGAATGGCAAGGAGATCGCGCGCGGGCACCTGGGAAAGGAGGCAGCTCCCGACGAACTGGCAGAGGACTACCCGGCCGCCGAGCCCGGGCAGGTTCGCGAACTCGCAGGCGTGAGTATTCCGACCGCCGCGCTCCGCGAAGGGACTAACGTGCTCGCCCTGGAAGTGCACCGAAGCCCCCAGCCGGAAGCCCAGGTCAAGCCTGCCGAGGGGTTTATGGAGATCACTGCGGGCACCTGCGGCGTGGTCACGATCAAGCTCAGCGCGCCCCGGGGCACCGCCGTCACTCCGAAGGTGACCAGGCCCCAGGGCCTGCAGGTCTGGAACAGCGGCCCCATGGCTGCTGACTATGAATGTGACTACGGGGACCCTAACGACGCGCTGAAGCCCATCCGCATCGTCGCCCCGCGCGGCGGCGCAGGTTCGGGCAAGGTCGTGGTAGGCTCCAAGGAGCCCCTCAAGGGCCTCCGGGCCGCCATGAGCGACCTCGCACGCGAAGACGGCGCCGGCACTATTCCTGCGGCTGCGGTGCGCGTGCGCTATGCGCTGCCGACCGTGAGGGGACCGGACTACGTGTTCCCCGGCGGGGGCGGCACTGCGTTCCGCTGTGAGGCGCTGGACGATGTGCCGCCCGCGGAAGCAGGGGTGCGGGTTGCGAATATCCTTTCCTGGCCGGAGCGCAACGCCCTCTCCGGGGCGGTCGTTGGGGTGTGGGTAACCGCAGAGGTCCCTCGGAGCGCCGCGCCGGGCCATTACACCGGCACGCTCACCATCACGCTGCCGGTCGGGCCGCCCGTATCAGTGCCCGTCCAGTTGCAGGTCTGCCCGTGGCAAGTCCCCGAGCCGTCGCAGTACCACGTCTTCGTGGACATTGTGGAGTCTCCCGAGTCCGTGGCGTTGCGCTACAACGTGCCGTTGTGGTCGGAGGAGCACTTCAAGCTGGTCGCCCAGTCGCTGGCCCTGCTGGGGCAGGCGGGCAACAAGGTGTGCTATATCCCGCTGATCTGTGAGACCAATCAGGGCAACGATGAAACAATGGTGCGCTGGATAAGGCAACCCGACGGGACCTACACGCATGACTTCCGCATTATGGAGAGGTACCTCGACCTGGTGCTGAAGCACCAGGGCCGACCATCGGTCGTGTGCATGTACGTGTGGGACACGTATCTCGAAGGGGGCCTTTCAGGGCGCCACCCGGGCGGCGACGATATAGTGCAGGCACGAACGGAAAGCATGGCCAACGGGCCTCTGGTCAGCGTGATGGACAAGGCTGGCGGCGCGGTGCAGAAGGTGGCGCTGCCGCGCTACAGCGGTGCTCAGAGCCGGGCATTGTGGGCGCCGCTCCTGAAGGGCGCGCGCCAACGGCTGGAGGAGCGGGGCCTGGGCAATGCCATGATGTGGGGCTACGTGACCGACCACAGGCCCACGCCTGAGGTGGTCGAACACTTTGACGCGTTGCTGCCGGGCGTGCCCTGGGTGTGCTGCGCACATGACAACTTCAAGAGCATGAAGATGGGTCCTCTGACGTTAGGGTTGGCGATCGGGCCGTATGCCTGGCGGGAGGCGCTGTTCGGCGTGGATCCCTCGCAGGAGCGGCTGTACGGATGGCGAGGCGAGAACCTGGTGTGCCACTTCCCGCGACGTCTCTGGGACAGCTTCTGCCCCACTACGTACCGGTTCATAGGCGAGATGAACGCCACGGGGAGGAGGCGAGGGTTTGCGCGGTTAGGCGGCGACTTCTTTCCGGTGGGAGTAGACAGGCGCGGTCAGCGTCAAGGGATGCTTGCGGCGCGGTTCCCGACGACTTCCTGGCGGCAGCTCAATATCCTCACGAGCGTCTTGGAGGCGGGCGAAAAGGGCCCGGTCGGCACGGCGCGGTTCGAAATGCTCCGCGAGGGACTCCAGGAATGCGAGGCACGCATCTTCGTCGAACAGGCGTTGCTCGATGGGGGCAAGCGCGCAGCGCTGGGGGAAGCCGTGGCGGCGCGCTGCCAGGACCTCCTTGACGAGCGTACGCGCAACATGTTCAGGGCCGTCAGCACCCTCTGGGCCAAAGCCGGAACTGGCGTGAGGTGCTGCTATTTCTGGGACTCCTGGTGGAACTGGCCGCCAATCATCGGCAGCCAATGGTTCGCGGGCTCCGACTGGCAGACCGGGACGACGAGGCTCTACGAGGCTGCGGCCGAGGTGGAAGCGAGACTCGGCGCAGGCGCTGCCGGCGCCGCAGCACATTAGGAGCCTCTAAAGCATCGCAGGAGGGGCACTGTGAGCCCGGCTGGTGGCCTTGCGCTCAATGAATGCGCAGCAGGCGTCTGAAGGCAAAGGCAGACGGGACCACAATCAGCAGGTATGCGATGAGCCAGGCGTCCAAAGTGAATAACCGCTGGCCGGCGTAGGGTCCCATTATGGTCCAGCCAAAGATGGTCCACCGGGGCATCCTGACGTCCCAATCCTTCAGCACGCCTAAGGGCTTGTACTTGTAGCTCTCAAGCTTGTATTCGAACACCTCCTCTTTCTTTGGGCCATATTGCGTCACAGGGCCGGTGTAGCCAAGGCCGTCTGCACGGAGTTCGTGTTCTATGATGCCGCCCTTCCAGCGGAAGCGAAGCCTATAGGGCTCGTTTCGCTTCTTCGCAGTCAGCGTCCAGTCAGCCCTCCCGGCCACCACGGTCAGTCCGTCCTCGGCGCGATCCTCCTCGACGCGGCGGATCAGGCCGCTGTTGACCCGCACGCCCTCCTCCGGCGGCAACATGTGGACGAGTTCCGCTATCGCGTCCGCCGGGAAGAACATCCTGAGGGTGATCCCCTGGCTGCAGTCGGGCGGATAGTAAGGAATGTGGGCGAAGGCCCATACGGCGATCAAGGCGATTGGGACGATCGAGGCGAGCAGAGGCCACCCTTCCTCTCTCGCGGCCTTGAGCTGGATCTGTTGGAGTGTGGCGCGGTGGCGCCTCCGGGCGGACCTGTCGCCCTGTTTCGCGGCGGCGCGAAGCAGTTGCTTTTGCCGTTTCTTGTCGCTCTTGCACCGCTGAAGCAGCCCCTGGTCGGTAGTCTTGATGCGCACCAACGTCAGGACGAGCGCAGTGCCTAACGAGATGATAAGGAGCGCCACGTCATGCGGCAGGTGCAGCATCCAGCCCAGGATGGGTTCGGTAACGGCCAGGCAAGCCCTGTGTATGGCGTCAAACATCCTGCTCGCCCCGTATGATCGCGACGTGCCCGCTGTCGCCGTCCACGCGGATTCTTGCCCCATCCTTGACGATGCTCGTGGCATCCGGGCACGCGACAGCAGGGACGCCAAAGTCCCGGGCCGTAATGGCGCCGTGGGAGAGCACGCCGCCGCGCTCCACGACGAGCCCCTTGATCCTGGGGAAGAGCGCCGTCCAGCTCGGGTCAGTGGATGGGCACACCAGGATGCAGTCGGCGCCAAGGTCCTCGGCTTCATCAGGGGCACGGATGATGCGCGCCGTGCCTACGGACACGCCCGGCGAAAGCGGGACGGCGTCCAGTTCCTCGGCGTGTGCAAACCGGCGCGGGAGTCCAAAATCGTCCAGCTTTGCCGAATCTATGATGTCGGGCAAATCCAGCCTCTGCTGGCTCTTCCATCGCGTCTTGCGCTGCTCGATCTTCGCGGTCAAGTCCTTCCGGTCCCGCTCGAGCTGCCCGAGTTCGTCGAGGTGAAGGAAGAACAGATCGTCGCCGATCTCGAAACGGCGGCCGAGTTCGAGGAGGGCCAGTCTGATCAGCTCGTATCCCATCATGAGATAGTGCTTGCCGATCTCACGATAGGGGAGGAGTCTCTGTGCCTCCTCTGTCAGGGATTCAAGCTCTTCGCGGAAGCAGCTTCCGCCGCATTCCTCTAACAAGCTGGGCAGACCGTCCATAGCCTCCTTGCGCCGCTCGGCGCTCTTGCGATGCAGCGCCTCGGGAAATTGCTGCTCGCCCGGTTCGCCAGTGGCGTTGGCCCGGTCGAGGAAAGAGGGATCTTCGCGCGAGCGCGGGTTGGCCAGTTCCATCTCGCCCATGGCGCGGTGGCCATACTTCTCCAAGAACGCCTCCCTGCCCTCCAGTCCTCGGGCAACGCGGTACTGCGCGGCGTTTTGCTCGACCGTGATGTTGCCTTCCAGTCCGCTCGTGAGCACGTTCGTCAGGCGCGTGCCTGCTGACGGGCCGAGCAACTGGACAAGCCCGCGCTCGAGCTCGGCACGAGCGATCCCGCCAAAGTAGCCGGGCTTGAGCGATTCCTTGCCAAACTCGTTCATGACCCGGAGGATGCGGTCGTGCAGTTCCTGAATGAGCGCCTCGGTGCTCAGCTCCGAAAGCTGCTGCGCTCGTTTGCGGCGGACATAATCCACGTACGGAGGGAGGGCCACATCGTTGAAGCGTCGGATGGCCTCCCGCCGGGCCCTCCGAGTCACTCGTCCGGCGCGGAACATGCTCCAGAGCGTACGCGGCAGCCGGAGCAGGAATTTGTGGTCCGCGCGGCCGGCGTCGAAGTGCGTGGGGGCGGACTCCAGGAAGGACGGATCGCGGAGCAGTTCGCCGCTGTCATACTTGACGGGCAGGCCTTCCCAGAACTGTTCGGCGGCGCGGTCGGGGTCTGTGTAGGTGCGGCCGCAGATCAACTCCAAAAAGCCCTCCTCGCACACTCGCCTGCCGGGACGATAGCCGAGGTCCTTGTACATCGTGCCGTAGCCGCCGTCGCCGCTCATAAACCGGCGGATGATGTCCCAGGTGAGCGGCGTTGGGGCCGGCAGCGTTTCAGCCAGGTTGTGGATGACCCAGACCTTGTGACCACCGCGCAGAGCCTGACGGAGCCGCCAGACCTCTTCCTTCCGGCCTATCTCCACGTCGCGGGCCACCTTCAGTTCCGGCACGGCGCGCGACTGCAGCAGCACGAACCTGCCGTCCCTGAGGCCCCACTCGATGTCCACAGGAAAGCCGAAGTGCCTCTCTACGCCCAAGGCAATGCTGGCAAGTTCGCGGATTTGCGCATCCGTGAGGGATGCCGCCAGGGCTGCGGGCTGCTCCTCCCCTTCGTCTCCGAACCCGCATACCATGCACACCTTGTTGCCGATCACCCGCTGTTTCACATCGAGCGTCCCGGAGTCCAGCACAAAGCGGTCAGGGGTGACGTCGCCGCTCACAATGGACTCGCCGAGCCCGTACGAACTCTCGATGATGAGTTCGTTCGCGTCGGGTCGAACGGGGTTCGCAGTAAAGGCGATCCCCGACACCCGGCTGTTGAACATGACCTGCACGGTCACGGCCGTGCCTTCCAAGTGTGCCAGCCCGTGGGACTTCCGATAGACGACTGCGCGCTCGCTGTTCCAGGACTCGAACACGGCGTTCGTGCTTTCGGTCAGCGTGTCCCAGGCTGTCTTCGGAAAGGCCTTGCCGGTGCGCCGCTCGTAGAGCGCGATCCATGCCTCCGCGCGTTCCTGGTCGCCGCGGGCGCCGGATGCTGCTCGCTCGTAATCCGAGGTGGGAATGCCGGCTACGGTGGCGCCAAACCGTTGCACGAACGATGCGTAGGCCTGCCAGAACAACCTCTTGTCGGGCACCTCGTCGGCCAGGGCCCGATGTAGACCACAGTTCAGAATGGTAGTCATCATGCCGGGCATGGACCGCGCCGCCCCCGAGCGCACCGAGACCAGGAGGGGCTCTTTGCCCGCACCGAACGTTCGGCCCGTCGTCTTTTCGAGCCGGGCGATGCAAGCCCGCAGGTGGCCTTCCAGACCTTCGGGCCACCGGCCGTGCTCATGATAATGGCGGCAGCACGCAATGCAGATGGTAAAGCCCGGCGGCACGGGGAGGCCCGCCGCGCTCATGGCGGCGAGGCTCGCTCCCTTGCCGCCCAGGACATCCGGGCGAGCGGGGTCGCCTTCTGCCAGCCCGTCCCCAAAGAAATACACCATCTGATGCGGGCCCGCGGTCACTGGCGTGCCTCCGGCCTTAGGCAGACCAGTCCCCGCCTTTCAGTCGCGAAAAGCAGGTGGGAATCGTTCACCACCGCGGGTGCCACGACCTTGCCCATCCAGCGGGTAAGACACCAGCGCTGGCTGGTGTCGTCCCCGGCGTTCAGGTCGCACCGCCGAAGGTCCTCGTCGGTGAAGTACAGCACTTCGTCGTGCGTCACTATGGGCGGCAGGTTGGAGACCGCGCCACGGATAGTTTTCGTGACATCCCCCGTGTCCGGATCAATCAGCACCACCTGGCCCTTTTCGGTAGCACATGCGACCAACTCCGCGTTGAAGACAAGCCGGCTGGTGACGGGCCCGCATGGGATGTGCAATGCCTTGCCGGGACCGACCAGGTCGAAGCCGGCGACGCCGTCCGCAAGCCCCACCCACGCGCGGCCTGCCGCGAGCACAGGACCGGTCCTGGGCGCAGAGGGCAGCGGCTGCGACCAGAGCCGGGCACCGGTCCAGGCGTCCAGGGCTGACAGGCAGGCCGGTTCAGCCTCGGAGACGAGGAGGATGTCCCCTGCCAGAAACGGCGTGCCCGTCACGCCGGCTGTCCCTACGCTCCAGAGAACATCGGCCGGGCGGTGTGCGGGAATCTCCAGGCACGTCAGGGCGCGCGCCTTATCCTCGATGAAGAGCCTGTCATAGGTGATGAGGAACTCGCCGCTGGCGCCTGCCTCAACAGGCCGCAACCAGAGTTCGGCGCCAGTGGCAGGATCCAGGCAGTGCAATGCGCGGCCGGCATCCCCCGGCCGGCCATCCACGAAGAGCACGGCTTCTTCAGTAGCAGCCGCCGAGATATAGACCGGATTTGCGGACCTGGCCAACCACTTCAGGACGGGCTTCTCGCCCTGATCCGCCCCGTGCTCCAGCCGCGCCAGGCCGTGCGCTTCCCCTTCAGAAAGGCTCACGTAGTATGCATCCTTGATGCACGCCACCGGCGCAGAGCTATCTGCTTTGCCGACCATGTCGCCGTTCAGCGCGACATAGCCTGTCCACGCAAACGCGCCGCTTGCAGACACGGCGCTATCGTCCACCCAGCCGCCCTTGCCGGGGCCTCCCAGTGCGCCCTGCCAGATGGCCGCTCTGGCTTCCACACCGGGGCGGCCGACGCACGTCAGGCCATTGTCGGTCGTGCCCACGTAGACGTGCCCCAGGGCCACAGCCGGTGAGCTTGTGGACGGGGAGCCCAAGGCCACCTTCCAGACGGGGGTCATCCTTTCCTTGTCCAGCCCGAGCAAGATGCCGGCAGAGGTGAGGGCGTAGACGTACTTCCGGCCCACAGCCGGCGAACTGACGATAGGCCCGTGCGCATCCCACGGCCTGCCAACCGCTTTCCCTGTCTTTGCGTCCACACAGTAGATGTGACCGTCCTGTGAGCCGAAGAACAGCTTGCCGTTGGCCTCGGCGATCGTGCCGAGGACAGTCCGCTCCGTGTTGAAGCGCCAGACGGTTTGGCGCGTCTTCAGGTCCACACACCAGGCTTCGCCGCCCTTCTGTATGTGGGCGACGGCCTTCGCTGCATCCTCGGGACTGACGCCTCTGCGAAGGAGTTCTGCGAGCTGGAGTTCTTTCACTCTCTCGGCAGTATTGACGAAGTCGCCGTGCCCCATGCCAAAGAACATCCTTCCCTCAGCAATGGTGGGGCTGGAGAACACGGGGCAAGGCGTCTCGACTCGCCACTCCTCACGGCCCGTGTCCGCGTCCACGCAGACCACCGCCTGGCCGTCAATGCCGAGGCCGAAGTACAGCTTGCCTTCGCAATAGACGGGCGAGGTCTCGCAGTCCTGGTAGTCCTCGCCCGTGAGGTGCCAGCGCACTCTGGCTGAGCCATTGCCGTCGCCCTGAACGTCGAAGCAGTACATGCCGTCGTCGGCGGCGCCTACGAACACTTTGCCGTCAGCTATACAGGGGGACGATTCGACGTGGCTGCCCGTGCGGTAGGACCATAGCTTTACGCCCCGCTTCTGGCCGGCGCTTCTTTCTATGTCCAGGCAGTAAACCCGTGCATCGGTGGTAGTGTGCAAGCCTTCACCAACCGCCAGGTACTTGCCGGAGACCGCCGGCGACGAGAAGGTGGCGCGATAGCCCTCGTCATTGAACTCCCATGCAAGCTTGCCGGTTTGGGCGTCCAGGCAGACGACGGCGCCCGCCGTCGCGTACAGCCCGGGCCTGGCGCTGGTTGCGTATACGCGGTTCCCCACTACCGTGGGCGACGAGTAATAGGAATGAATCCCATCCTTTGAAAATGTCCAGACTACCTTCCCGTGCGCCGGCTCCTCCGTTTGCCCCGGCACCGCGCCCTGCCGGGAGAGACCGCCGCGCCACATGGCCCAGTCAGTCCCCGCAACGGTTGCGCCCACGTCGCCCGACACGCCGGGGAAGGCCAGCCTCCAGATATGCGCGAGTCCCCAAATGCCCAGAGCGGCAGCTACCACCACGAGTTTCTGGGCCCATAGAAGCTGGGCAAAACGCTTGATGGCTGAGGGCTTGAAGACGGCCACGAGCGTGGTGCCGAGAGCCACAAGAATGCCCGGCAGGACAGCCGCGAGGGCCTGCAATGGTCCCACCAGCACCGGCACCACGGCGACTGGCGGTCCGCCAAGGCCCGCGAAGAAGTTGAGGGCGCACATAGACAAGGCACTGCCTCCGGCCGGGATCATTTATCGTTCGGTTCGTCCAGGAATACGTGCTTGGGCCGATCACCCGGCACGACTTCCACGACTTTGGTCCTGACAGTGCCGTCAGGCATGGTCCACTTGATCGTGACGTCGCCAGCCTCGGACTCAGGCACGCCCCAGAGGGCGTCGGGGCCGCCGCGCAGAACTACCTGCGTGCCGAGCGGACGGGGCGGGTTTCCCGCCCAAGCAGCCACGTTGACAGGCCCGGCATATGGGCCGTCCGGCGAGATGGCCACCGTGACCGCCATGGCGAACTCCCGCTTGACCTGGCGGTAGAAGACCCACAACTCGCCGTTCGCCAGTGCCAACGCCATGTCCAGTGCCCCGTCCCCGTTGAAGTCACCGAGGCACCCTCCCTGCTGACCGTCGCTGGCGGCGGGCAGAAGTTGCTGAACGTCGAGGTCCAGCTCTCGCGCGTGGCCAAAGCTGCGAAAGCCACGGTTAAAAAACAGTTGTGGGGCCATCTGGGCTCCGTAGATGATCAGGAGGCCCTGGCGGCCATCGTTATTGACGTCTCCGGTCTGCACGCGAATGGCCCCCGGCTTGGGGATGTATTCGACCTCTCCGGATTGGCCGAGGAGGTCGGCAAACCTGCCGCCGCCCAGGTTGTGGAACAAGTGGTGGCGTCGCGCGCCTCCCACAAACACGTCCGGCAGCCCGTCGGCGTCGTAGTCGCCAAGGCAAGCGCCGTGCCGCCCCTCGCCAGTAGCCACCTGACAGAGGATTGGCTCTGCGAAGTCGGCCCCGCCTTTGCCCCGGTAGAAGAGGCTCCCGCCGCTGAAGAGCTGCAGCACGTCCGGCTTGGCGTCACCGTCCAGGTCCGCCACAAGGCACATGCTGGGCGTTCCCAGAGCCGTGCCCGCATAATCCGGGGCTGATAGGGCCTTTGCCTCGATGCTGCCATCGTCTTTTATCGTGAGGACCAGCGGAGGACCGTTAACGCCCGCCACAACTTTCGTTGTGTTGCCCACGCCGAAAGCCGCCAGGGACAGGCAACGGCCTTTGAGCGCCTCCGCGCCGCCCGCGAGCGGCTTTGATTCGAACGTGCCGTCAGTTCCTTGAGCATGGAGGGTGAGCGACTTGCCGTCCCAACTCAAGAGGTCCAGCCTGCCGCGCCCTGTGAAGTCTCCCCAGGTGTAGACCTGCGACTTGCTCGTCAGCCTGTGCTTGTCAGTGACGTCCGTCATGCCGGCCCCATCGAATCGGTAAAGCCGGTCTCCTTCTGCGGCCGCCACGAACAGGTCGGTCCTGCCCTTCGCGCCCGTCACGTTGACCGGATCCACGCCGTAGACCGTGCCTTTCAGTTGTGCAAGCCTAATCCCCGGTTGCCAGGTAGCGTCTGCACGCACCGGCACGTTGGCATTCTCGTTTGACATGACGTAGTTTACGCAACGCTGGAGCATGTCCGTAGAGCCAGCCCAGCAGCCGAGGAGACGCGGCTCGATCCTCTCCATGTCCCAGCTCCCCTCGAACTCCCGCAGTACCACCCATTTGCCGGCAAGGTGCAGGTACCCTACTCTCTCGCCTTCGCCGCCGTCCCTTGTGAACGAGCCGACGAAGAGCAGTGCCTGTCGCTGGCCGCCGGCGATCCATCCCATCACCTCGCGGCTCGGGGCTGCCAAAGCCTCGCCCATCGCGAGAAACTCGACCTTGACGGCTTTTCCCTCGTAATTGCCCTTGAGCACTTCCTTGACTTCTCCGACGCCCGTTCCTTCCTGGTTGGGATCGGCGAACTCCAGGCGAAGGATCACCTCGGATTGCTTTGCAAGGTCAACGGGAGTGAAGTTCGGGTCTATGAAGCAGCGCGCCGTCTCTCCATGAGTCAGCAAGAGGGCCAGGACGATCAGCACAATGCGAAGACGATTCATTGCTTACGCTCCAGTGTTTTGGTCACTTCCCCGGCCAGCGAGAAGAGCTGCGAAGTGCGTTCCTGCCAGCCGGACCCGAGGAACCAATGGCTGCCGCCGATACCGGGGCTACCTCTCCACGCCGCCGCCATGTAGTGGGGCCCCCAGGTGGCCTTGGGATAGTCATAGAAGAGCTGCAAGTCGCTCATGCTCAGCCACATCAACAGGTGGCGGTCTTGCAGGTAGTCCTCGCAGCGGGCGGAAAGCTCGGGGCCAAGCCGGGCCCTGAGGGCTTGATCATTGAGGGCTCGCTCGATGACGATGCGGGCTTCACACTCCTGGACGCCTTCGCGGAATGCTTCGAGTTGGTCGGTGGCGACCGGGCCGTCGGGGCCCGGCGCGAGGAGCGCCTCCGGGATGAAAAGATTGCGCCAGGTGCTCTCAGGGTAGCGTTCGTGCGACCGGCCGGCGCGTCGGCCGCGCTTGTCCCGGATGACCTTCCAGTAGTCAGCGCCCAGGCGGCCATTGCCGCGCTGCGAGCCGGTGATGGTGGACTCAGCCAGGTGCCGCCACCCGACGTTGGGATTGAGTTCGCGGGAGAACCGGTCGAACAGCGCCACGAGGTCCGGCCGGGCCCAGCCGAGATGGCTCTTGACCCCTCCCTCGTACCCGGCGCCGCGGTCTGCATTGTCGTCCGAGAAGGTGACCGCCCACACGCGGGCCTGGTAGCCTATCTTGGAGATCCCGTGCATGAGCTCGGCCCTTGGCTCACGCATTCGGTTCCAGTTCACGCCGAAGCCCTCGTGGGACATGAGCACCCAGGGCAGCCCGCCGGTGATGTCGTGGAAGAACTGATGGTCCTCCTTGCTGGCCCAGGCATCACATTGAAGGCCAAGCATCATGTCATCTTCCAGCCCCCGCTTGCGCATGCGGGCACGCAGTTCGCCGAATAGAGGAGCCCATAGCGGACGGCTGGCCTCCGCGTCCAGGTGCGAGGGCAAGCTCTCCAGGCTGGTCTTGCCGCTGGCCGGGTCCAGGACAGTGACCATCGGACCGTGCCCGATGGAGCCGGCCGTCTTCTGGACGTGCTCGGCCATCTGTCTCTGGCGGGAGTTCTTCTCCCCATCAGTGGCGTCGCTGGGCGGCACCATGTAGACGTCCCAGACGACGAAGATGACCAGCTTGGGCTTACCCATGTTCTCGGTGGCGACGTCGAGGTAACGGTCCATGACGGAGAAATCGTAAGCATAGCCATCACCTTTCTTGATCCACCGCACATAGGATTCCTCGTTCCCGAGGTTGGTGTGGGCAATCAGGGGGATGTAAACCGTCCGAGAACCGGTCTCGCCCATCAGCTTGAAGGACCGGCCAATGAGTTCGAAATGCCTATCTGACCACAGGGGGATGCCGTACTCGAGGGCAAGTGTGTCGGGAGATTGGATCATGTCTACCCAGGTGCGGAAGTCCTGGGTGTAAGGCAAGGCCCAGTCGGCGACGCGGAGCTCTATGGGGACTTCGACGGGGTCTTGCCCGAGGGCCTGTACCCGGACGGAGCCGGTGTAGGTTCCCGCGGGGACAGAAGCAGGCACTTTCACGGTGACCCAGATGGGAACGACGGCGCCGTTGACGAGCTTGACTTCGTCGGCGTCCTTGGGGATTGCAGCCGTCCAAGGGTCACGTTCGGGCGCCTGAACGCCGAACCGGCCGACCGGCTGCTCCGCGAGGGCGCCCAGGCGGTTCGCTCCCCACGTGGGGTACGGAGAGGGGAACCTTCGCTCTCCCCCATCAGCCAGTTTATGCTCGCCCCAGAGGATACCATACCGGATGCGGACGCTCGAGGCGGGGATCGTCCCCCCGGCCGGCCCTTTGAACTCGGCAGCGGTCGCCTGAAGGTCCTCGATGGCATCGGCCGAGCCGACCACGAACTTGCCGGTGAAGCTTCCGTTGCGAGCCCCCACGATCCTCACCGGACGAAGGGCCTCGGCCTGGTCGCCGAAATCCACGTTGACATCCTCGGCCATGGCGTCGGCGTTCCAGACTTGAAAGCCCCGCGGGCGAACGGCCTTGGGGATGATACCCGCGGGGCCGGCGGACGTGAGCCGGGCGCTCAGGATCTCGCAAGAATTGTCCTCATAGACGTTCTTCTCTGATTGAGCCGGATAGGGCGCGCGGACGATCTCCAGGCCGATCACGTTAACGCCCTTCCTGAGGAGACGCACCGGGATCGCCAGGGCGGAGAGATGGCGTTCCTCGCCCGCGGGACCATCGGCAAGCTTCCCTCCTGGCGGGATGTGTTCGCGCTGCACTTCCGTACCGTTGACGTAAACGATAAGGCCGCCCCGATAGGCCACTGACAATGCGAGCCCGCTCACCGCGGACGGATCCGTGACCATGAACTTCCCTCGGAGGCAGAGCTTCGAGACGAGGGCGGACTTGACAGCGAGTGAGACTGGCCCGCGATCCCAGAACCGGTCGTCGAAGTCCGGCTGCATCCAACCCTCAGCCGGGCCGGGGGGCTTGTAGTTGAGCCAGGAGTATTGCAGCTTGACGGTTTCCCCCGAGGCCAACACGGGGGGACCGAGGGTGCAATGGAAACGCCAAATCCCATAGGTGTTCAGGACGATGGTCGTACTGTCCTGGCCCGCCAGGCCAGGCCTGGCGTCGGCTTCGCCTGCCCCGGCGCCAGCGGCGGGCCGGATGATCACGCAGAAGAGTGAAAGGACTACGACCACAATCATCGTGCCCGCTGCAGACGTATTACTCTTCATGACTTCCTTTGCCGAGGGGGGCGCGGATTCACAATCGTCAGATCGTATTGATACTAACCCAAGTGCGCCCGAACCGACAAGCGAGCCGGCTTTGTTGGTGGGTCGAGAAGCAAAGCGATGTGGCCCCTCCCGCGCCGGACGGCGGGCGGGGGCAGTCGGGCCGTGAGCAGCGCCGCAGCGGGTTACCCGCCCCGCCGGAACGCTTTTTTTCGGCGCAGCAGCAGCCCGCCGGCGCGGCGGAGGATCTCGACGGCAGCGGGCCGTAAGTCGTCCCTGCGTATGTCGCACCGCGTGCCTGTCGCTGCGTTGAACAGATTCCAGGCTGCCTTCAGCCGGCTCTCGGACTGCATCAGGTACATGAATTCATAAGGCACAAACCATCTGTATCGCATGCCGACTCGATAACCGGCGACTGGTTCGACCCGCTCGCCCATGGCCAGCCGGCAGGTGAGCCACGGGAAGTCCACCCCGGCCTGGATGGCCGTATCCAACGTCCCCCAGAACCTTCCATTCAGATCAAGCAGCTTCGGCATGTCGTCCCGGTCGTCGAGCTTGAACTGCATCATGGCGGGCCCGTGCCATTTCAGGTATGTCAGCAGGCGGACTGCGGCGTTCCGAACCTCCGGCATGTCGGTCGTCTCGACTTCGACGCAGCGCCCGCCCGTTGGGGGCACGTTCCGGATGTGCCGCAAGGTGACCGCTGCCACGGGCTCGCCGCGCCCGAACAGCAGCCCCACGCTGTGCACCCGGCCTGGGATGAACTCCTGGACCAACGGCCGGTCGTAGCAGTACACAGCGTCGGAGTCACGCCGGGGCGCAGTCCACGACGCCATTAGCTCTTCAGGCGACCGCGGGTACCGAACCCCCAGGGCGCCGGCCCCACGTCGCGGTTTCACCACACACGGATACGTGATCCGTCGTCCCAAATCGCGCAGTTCGTCGGCACTGTCAGGGCAGTATGTCTCCGGCACGCCGACGCCTGCCTCGTGGGCCAGCTCGACCATGCGCGCCTTGTCGCTCACCGCCAGGAAGGCGTCAAGCTCGGGCACAATCAGATTGACGCAGCCCTGGAGTTCACGGCGGTGCCGGCAGGCGAATAGCGTGCTATAGTCGGACATGGGCAGGAAGATGTCACAGCGGCCGTTGCGCAGGAAACGCAGGAGGCAATCAGCGAAGCGGGCGAAGTGCCGGACGGGATCCGGGTAGACGAGCCTTCCGGCGCAGTGCCGCGAATGAAACCCCTGGTCGAGGTGCCCCGTGCCGCCCGCCCATACCTGAAGGCCGCGCGCGCCCAGCGACCGTATCGCTGCGAGGGACTTACGGTCCTCACAGTCAGTGACGAGCACTCGCCACATGGCTAAGAGCCTCCAACAAAATGCCGCGTGAGCCGCGTTGCGCCTCCGCCTGGATGGATGCCAGCAAAGCCGACGACGACGTGCCAGGATCAGGCACGCCGAGGCGACCTTGCGCAGCAGACGCCAGCCCGAGGCGCAACCCGAAGGGACGGGCGGCTTTCGCCGCACGCCGGCGTCGCTCGGGCTTATCGCATTGGTCTCCTATGCGCCGCGCCCTCGCTCCTTGGCCTGCAGCGGAATCCGCTCCGTCGCGGCCACGGGGCATTCTGTTAGAGGCTCCAGATCCCTGTCTGTGCTGGCAGGGCGGGGGAACTTCCTCGCAGCGCCACTGGAAATACCATCGGCCGGCCGCATCCCGGCCGCCCCATTCTATCCCCCCCAGCGGGAAGGGCGAAGGCGCAGATGTGTCATGGTGTTGGCAAAACGGTCGTGATAAGATACCCGATTCAAGTTGCCATGAGGAACCCGGGCAGGATGGTTGGACGAGGCGTGGTCTTTCTGAGCGCAGTTGTTGTGTCGGCATTGGCAGGGTCGTTTTCAGCCGTTGACCAGGGTGCGCGGCCCCAAGAGACATTCGGCGCCCAGGAAGAGCAGAAGACCACGGAACGAGGAGGGATGACGATGCCGGAGACGAAGAGCATTGGCGTTCGGGGCTACCTGATTCACATCACGCACTATGATCCGGTCTGGTTCGACCGGAAGGAAAGGGAGAGGCCGTTTGACCTGAACCTGGGGCGCGACATGGTGAAGGGGCTGAGCGCTGCCGGGTTCAACATGCTGATCATAGACCTTGCCGACGGGGTGGAGTATCGCTCGCTTCCGGAACTGAAGCGCCATTACTCGGTTCCGATGACGACTCTGCAAGAGCTGGTCGCGTGTGCCCGTCAGGAAGGGCTGGAGGTGGTGCCAAAGCTCAATTTCTCCAAGAGCAAAGAGCCCCGGATGAGCCACAACTCCTGGTTTCGTCCGTATGACGAACTGCCCGACAACGACGCCTATTGGGCCAAGGCTTTTCAGCTCATTGACGAGATCATCGAGGTGACGAAGCCCGAGCGGTATTTCTTCGTGGGCATGGACGAGGACTTCCTGCGGACGCCAACCGAGTACGTCTCGGCCTTGAGGGCGCTGCACGACGGCCTGGCGAAGCGCGGCCTGCGCACCGTCATGTGGAACGATACGGCTCATGTTGCGGCAGGGATGTTTGGTTGCGTCGAGAAGGCACTGGCCGCCGAGGACAACGCTGCCAGGGACATCGTGCACGTGCTGTGGGACTATACCCCGCTGGAAGCGCACGTTGCGGAGCGGGTTCAGGACATGAAGGCCAAGGGCCTTGACGTATGGATTGCGCCAGGCAGCCGTGGGGAGGATGTGGAGCAGTGGAAGCAGCTTGCTGTGCAGAAGGGTTGTTCCGGCATGGTGATGACGGCGTGGGCGCCCGTGACAGAGCGAAACCGCAGGAGATTCCTGGACGGCATCGCGCGCGTCGGACCTATCTATGCCCGGGCGGACGCAGTGAAGAAAGAGCCGATTGTCGAGGCGTCGGTCACGCGGGCACATCACGTCTCAAAGGTGAAGATGATTCCGGCCGGGGCGATGGACGAACCGATTGTCGCGCCAAACAAACTGGGCGGTCCTGCCAGGGAGGCCCCCTACCTGCTGCCCTCGGGCGTCTATGTCCGCAACTGGATGGTCCTGGGGCCGTTTCCATTCGAGCGGGGAAAGTACCCAGGCACAGACCAGCAAAAGGTGATTGACGACGGCAGCTTTGTGGGAGACGCCGAGGCAGGCCTTGCGGCAGAAGAGCCCGGAATCGGGGCATTCGGCGTGGCCTGGCAGCGGTTCGTGCCGCGCGTTGAGAGCCGTTTTCCGCAAACGGTTGAACTCTCGAAGACGTACGCCGACATGGAGTATGCGGTGGCTTATGCGGTGGCGCACGTCTACAGCGAGAAAGACGTGACGGCCTACAGTATCTACCTGGGGTCCGATGATTACGTTAAGGTCTGGCTGAACGGTCAGCTCATCCACAGTTGGGCGGAGCGCAGCCGCGCCATCGTGCAGGACGACGACAAGATCGAGGGCGTGGCTCTCCGTAAGGGCTGGAACAAGGTGGTCGTCAAGTGCGTCAACCTGAAGGGGTCGTGGGGGTTCATCCTCCGCATTGCCGACGATAAGGACCGCCCGCTGGCGACCGAGTGAGGAAGGCGCGTTGGGGAGAAGACGCGTTGGCGCCCCAAGGCGCGCAGGCTCCCCGTGCTCCTCTCCGCTTGTGGTGGAAAGCGCCGGCCGACAAGCTCCCGAACACCTGGCAGTGACGCCTCGCTGATTTCTTCCCGAACCCCCGCGTACCCAGCGGGGAGCTACGGGGCCTCCGTGGCATGCTGGGCCTCAAACGCGGCAACGATCTTCCCAATCTCGCTGCGCTTCTCGGTGGGCAGCGGCTCGACCGAATGGGTCTTGAGGATAGACTGGACTTCCGCGTTCAACCGGTCGTACATGTCGGGACAGCCGTCCTCCTTCCATGCTGGATAGCGTCGCCGGTCCATGAATCGCGGGTACCAGTGCGCCTCCCGCCATTTATCCAGAGTGTGCGGCGAGTCGAGGAAGAATCCGCCGGGGCCGATCCGGTCAATGACCTCCAGGGCAAACGCATTGCTGTCCAGTTCAAAGCCCCGAGCAGCCCGGCGGCACATGGAGATCAGTTCGTCGCACAGGAGTATCATCTCCATGCACGACGTGAGGCCACTCTCAATGTAACCGACGTCGTGCACCAGGTTGCCGCCGCTCAGCACAGCCATCAGTATGCTGAACATCGCCTCCGCGGCAGCCTGGGCGTCCAGCGTCTTCGAGTCCGCCGCGCCGGCCAACCCCCAGACGGGCAGCCTGTAGTAGTGCGCCATGTCCGCACAGATGCTGTTGGTCATCGAGAACTCCGGCGCGCCGTAGGCGCATATCACGGTACGCATGTCGAGAATCGTCACGTTCACGCCGTAGATGAAAGGCGCCCCGGGACATTTCAGTTGCGACATGACGAGGCCGCTCAGCACCTCGGCATTGGCCACCGCCATTGAGCCGGCCAGTGTGACGGGCCCGCTCCCGCCCGCCATGACCGTTGGGATGTAGGCGCACGGAATCCCTTTTTCGGCACAAAACAGGAGCTTCTCGGCGCTGATCTTCGTGTGCTGCAGCGGCGCGATCGGTTCTGCGTAGAGGATGAAGAAGGGGCGCTCGCGCAATTGCTGTTCTCCCCCGGCCGTGACCACCGCTATCTCATAGACGGCTCGAAGATCGTCATTGTTGAACGCGGTGGCCACGAGCGGCTTGGTCGTCCCGTTGACCATGCTGTCGAATTCGTGGAGATACGTCGAGCGACGATGCACGTCGTCCGGAACGCCCATGCCCATGACGAAGTCAATGTTGCTCAGGTAATCGGAGAGGGTCGCTATCTTGCGGACATCTTCCTTGCGCGCTTTGCGACGCTGCCGCGTGTAAGGATCAATGGTGTAGGGAGTGTCCGACCCCGTGCCGAAGAACACGTTGTCTCCCTCCAAAGGCATCACTCGCCGGCCGTTTCGGTCGTGCATGACGACCTTCTCCGGCGCGGTCGCCAGGGCCTGTTTCACCATCCATGCCGGAATGCGCACGATGTCGCCGCGACCGGCGTAGGCTCCTGCGTCGAGCAGCAGGTTTCTCGCCTCCTCTTCCTGCACCGCCACGCCCGTCCGCTCAAGCACCTCCAGGGTCGCCAGGTGCAATCTGTAGATCTGCTCGTCGGTCAGGGCCCGAAACGTGAGCGTCGTCCGGTCTAAACTTGTCATGCTGTCTTCCTTCCCTGCAAAACGTTCAAGCCGCCGCACAATGTCCCGTAAAGCTGCGGAGCCGACCGCTTACCCGGTGGCCTCAATGTACGCGTCCGCCGCCCGCTCGTCAACCCGTCAACACCCGCGGCACGCACAGCATGCCGCCCGCGCAGCGTCTCGTGCGCCTCTTCGCGTATTGCAGAACGGGTGGGCATGTGGTAGAAGCGTCGCGCAAGGACATCTGAGACGCAGCCAGCACCACGCGGCGTGCTCTCTTGCAGTCTTAACGGAACGGAGACGCGAGACATGGCCATGAAGAAATTGATTAACGATCCCAGTGAGGTTGTCCAGGAGCTTGTAGAAGGCTTTGCCCTGGCGAACGAACGCCTTGTGCGCAAACATCCTCGCGTGAACGCAGTCATTCGAAATGACGCGCCCGTCCCCGGTAAGGTCGCCGTGGTCATTGGGGGCGGAGCCGGCCATGAGCCGCTCTTCCTTGAATATGTCGGACCGGGGATGGCCGACGCCGAAGCGCACGGCCAGATATTCGCCGCCCCGAGCCCTGACGTAGTTCTGGCGGCTGTCAAGGCTGTGTCCGCCGGCAAGGGCGTAATGTTGCTATACAACAACTACGAGGGCGACCGGCTCAACTTCGACATGGCGCAGGACATGGCGAGGGACGAGGGCATCGAAGTGGTGACGGTCCTCATCAACGATGAACTTGCATCAGCCCCTCGAGGCGAGGAGGCGCAGAGACGTGGCACAACGGCCGATCACGTGGTGATCAAGATTGCCGGCGCGGTGGCAGAGACGAAAGCTCCCCTGAATGAGGTGGTCCGGGTGACAAGGAAGGCTGTCTCGTGGGCCAGGTCCCTTGGCGTGGGCCTCAGCTCGTGCACCTTGCCGGCCACGGGCATGGACATCTTCGAAATCGCCGACGACGAAATGGAGATAGGAATGGGCCTTCACGGCGAGCCGGGGGTTGAGCGCATCAAGCTGTTGACCGCTGATGAGACGGTGGAAAGGATCCTTCCACGTATCCTTGAAGACCTGCCGTACGAGGATGGCGACGAAGTGATCCTCGTAATCAATGGCTACGGCGGGTCAACCCGCATGGAGATGTTCATTGTCAACCGCAAATTGCGCAGAATGCTCTCCGAAGCCGGGATCAAAGTTCACTCTACTGAAGTTGGTGAGTTCTGCACGTCCCAGGAGATGAAAGGCATGTCCATCACGCTCGTGAAAGTTGACGATGAACTGAAGAGATACTTTGACATGCCCTGTCTGTCTCCCTTCTATGTAAAACAGTGAACCGGGCCGAGGCAATCGGGTGATGCAGACCTTGAGTGTCGAGTACTGGCGCCGGGCGCTGCTTGACCTTGCGCAGGCGATAGAAGGAGAGAAGGAGCGCCTGTGCCGCTTGGACGGCGCCATCGGCGATGGCGACCACGGCACGAGCATGGCCACGGGATTTAGGCTCGTCGGTGCCAGATTGGCGTCAGGCGACCTCCCCGACATAGGAGCCATTCTGCACGCGACGGGGACCACGCTGGTCAGTTCCGTGGGAGGAGTCACCGGGATCGTGTTTGGCTCCTTCTTCATCGGCGCAGCGAAGGCAGCAGAGGGCAAAACGGAGACGGGCACGGCTGACCTTGCTGCAATGTTTGCCGCCGGGCTGGAAGCTGTACAGCTCAGGGGAAAAGCAAAGCCGGGCGATAAGACCATGGTGGACGCCCTCGCGCCGGCAGTAGAAGCGCTCCGGAAGGCCGACGAAAAGGGGTTGGGCGTGCAGGAAGCGCTGGAAGTGGCCCACAGAGCGGCCCGGGAGGGCATGGATCGGACCCGTGAGATGAAAGCAAAGATCGGCCGCGCGCGATACCAGGGCGAGAAGGCCGTCGGGCACATTGACGCAGGCGCAGCCTCAGTAGTCGTCATCCTGACAAGTCTGGCGAAGACCGCTGTTCAGTCGCCCGATGGCTCTTCTGCCTGAAACGGGAGACCGGGGTTGACCACAGTTCCAGCATATGCGGCCGGCAGGCCTGCGCCATGGAAACTACGCTCGTCCCGCACAGCCGAAGACCTTCATGAGTCGGCTCGCCTCCGCGGCAACGGCCTGATGAGCTGACAAGAGCAGCTCCGGGTAATTGAACGATTCGGGGTTCTGTTTGAGCACGCTCGCGACGCGTTCTCCCGCCGCGGCGATCAAACTGGTGTTGATGTTGACCTTTCTCATGCCCCTTTCGATGGCGTTGCGGAAGTCCTGATCGGAGAGGCCGGAGCCCCCGTGAAGCACCAGAGGAATGCCCGTCCGCTCCGCTATCGCTTCTATCCGCTCCAGGTCAAGCTCCGGCTTCCCCTTGTACCAGCCGTGCGTGTTGCCGACGGACACCGCCAGCGCATCCACTCCGGTGTCCCGCGCGAACCTCTCGGCCTCCTCGACCTGCGTAAAGTAGCGGGGATCCACATCCGAGTGGGCGAGCGTGGCGCTCCCAATCGCCTCGGAGCCCTTCACGGAGCCGATCTCCGATTCGACGCTCACGCTCAGGGGCCTGCAGAGCCGGGCCACTTCCCGTGTCTGTGCCACATTCTCCTCGTACGGATCGGCCGAACGGTCCAGCATAATTGACGTGCAGCCGGCCTTCACCGCCCTTGCCACCGTCTCCCAACTGGTGGCATGGTCAAGATGCACCGCCACCGGCACGCGCGAACGTTCGGCCAACCGGCACAGAGAAGGGATCAGCAGCTCCATGTCGGAGTAGCGCTGGTATCCTTCCAGTACCATGAGGATCAACGGCGACCTCGCCTGCTCGGCGGCGCCCGTAATGGCCATGGCATACTCAGCGTTCACGACATCGAAGGCGCTTACTGCGTAGGCGCCCCTTTGGGCAGCGCCCAAGAGTTCAACCAGACTCACCAATGCCAATTCCCGTTCTCCTTGTCGCTCTTCCGGAAGAGAGCCCACTATTGACTTTTGGGTTGAGGAAGGAACAACGGACACAGAAGCGCGAGACCAGCCGCCCCGGTTCGCCACCAGGAGAACCGTCCACACCTAAAGCATCATACGGCAAGCTGCTGACGCCCTCGGCCTCGCTGCCGGCCTCTCCTCTTGCCTTTGGCACAGACTACGGCTTCCGCCACAGCCTGTCAATCGGTTTCAATCGCTCAGCGAGCTGTTTGCGTTGCGGGGCTGCAGGGCGGCTGGGGCAGGGGCCATTCGCAGGAGCGCGCGGGGGATCAGCACGGACATCGCATCCCTTGAACAGCCCCTCGTCCGGACGCTCACCGCGCCCGCAGCAGGTCGGCGATGCGGCGGCACCACTCAATATCAGCATCCGGAGGCACCTGATCGGCTGTCCCCAGGATAAACGGTCCCTCCTCCCAGCAATCCAGGAGGCGCATCACGTGCTTGCGCATTTCGTCCCACCCGTAAGGAGGCGCGAACATAGCCCCAGGCACGCCTCCCCAGAGGATGACGGAGTTGCTGTCCGCGAGCCGCCGCATGTCCGCCAGGTCCACGTCCCCAACCGGTCTGGGCGTCAGCGACTCAATCGCATCAAAGCCGGCAGCCGCCAGCTTGGGCAACAGTCCCCGGACCGTCCCGTCCAGGTGGACGGCGCACTTCACGCCCGCCGCGTGGAAGCGGTCGAGGCGGCGGCGATACGGGCCCGCCATAAACTCGTCATACAGGCCGGTGAAGGTAGCGCTGGTGAGGTTATCGCAGAAATGGACCAGCGGCGGCGATGCGACGCAGACTGACTCCAACACGTCGTCGCCCTGGCGCTCGATGGCCTGCAAGATCCGCCGGACCTGCTCCCCGCAGTCGGCTAAGAGCAGCACCGCCGCCTGGAGCCCGGCCCAGTCGTAGAAGAACTCCGGCAAAGGCGACCGCGGCACTGCGAGGATTGGAACGCCGCCGTACCGGGCTGCAGTCTCGGCCCGCTCCCGGTAGACCTGCATATCAGCGGGCACTAGCCGGCGATGCTCTACGATGTGCAGCAAGACATCCAGGTCCCTTTCCGAGCCCACCGGATGCCGGGTCAAGGCTTTGCAGAAGCTCTGCGGCAGGTAGGTCTCTTCCTTCAGCAACGTACCGACAGGCGTGCGGTACCGCGTCAGCGTCTTCGTTCCCGCGATCTCCTGGGAGATTTCCACGGTGTCGTCGTACAGCGTTTGGTACGCGCTCATCCCGCACTCGTAGTAAGGCATTATGCCGAGTCCCTGCAGGAAGCGCAGGCGCCCTTCTGTCGTCATCCACTCGGGCTTCGCCGTCCCCTCCTGCGCCCGAGCGTGAAGCCAGTAGCCAAGGTCCGCCGTCCAGACGTGGGTCGCCGGTCGTTCGCCCCTCAGAAGCTGCAGCAGCGCCTCCCGCACGGCTTGCCCCTCTGTTTCACAGCTCAACGAGCTTCATGAAGCGCTTCGACAGCTTCTCCACGCCGGTCTCAGTCACCCGGGCTCCGTTCTCCCAGCGCAGGCCGAAATCCTCGTCGTAGAAGAACGTGTCCACCTGGAAAGTCATGTTCTTCTGGAGGTCATACGTGGACACGGACTCCATCCATGGCGGCTCCACCTCCATCATGCCGATGCCGTGGCATGGGCCGTAGAGCATGTATTGCTTGAATCCGCGGCGGGCGACGAACTCCTCGTATTCCCGCACCACCTCCGCGGCGGGCTTGCCGCCCCGCATCAGTTCCATCGTCTTGCCGTGCGCCTCCAGGCCGAACTCCACCAGCCTCTCCATCCGCTGGGGGAGCTTGCCGAAAGAGCAGGGCAGGCCCACGCTCGACGAGTAGCCGCCGACCCGCGCCCCAATGTTGAGCTGAATGACCTCGTGCTTCCGAAGCTTCCGGTAGGTGGGGCGCGAGATGGCGTTCTTGGTGGCGGTCCCGGCGAAGCAATACAGGGCGTGGCCCTCGTACTCGCCGCCGTGCTGGTAAATCTCCCGCTGGGCAACGCCGATCACCTGCAACTCGGTCATCCCGGGCTTCATCTCGCTCAGGATCGCCTCGATCGCCCTCTCGCTGATGCGGAACGCCTTCTTCATCAGGGCAATTTCGTTGTCACTCTTGACCTGGCGCAGGCTGACCAGGGCCTTGTCCGCCTTGACCAGTTCCACGTCCGGCAGGTCGCGCTTGAGGCTCGTGTAGACCGGCAGGGGCAGCACAGCGGTGCCTACGAGGCCCAGCTTCCGGAGCGCACGCCCCGGGAGCGCTTTCTTGACGATATCCTTAAAGGTGGAGACCGCGATGCCTGGGTACTCCGGTTCGGCGGACTCGCGGTACTCGGTCATCATCTCGATCTTCGCTATCTTGCTCCGGCTCTCCGCATAGGCCTGGCTCTCTGGCCCGATGATGAGGATGGGTTCCCCCCTCGCCGGGACGAACACCCCGCCCGCCTCAAAGGTCGGCCAATATTCGGACAGGTAGCGCACGTTGGCAAAATCGGCCTCGTTGCCGTGCACCAGCGCCGCATCCAGTCCCGCCTCTCGGATGTTCGCCTGGAATCTCCGGACTCGTTCCGCGAATTCCTGGTCGGGTATGCAGTTCATCGCCCAAAGCCTTCCCTGGTAAAGGAGGGGCAAGTGCCCGACATGGGGCGTTTAGTTCATGGACGGCCATCGGGCGGACATGCTACTCGGGCAGCGACGCACGTGCAAGCACTACCCCGCGTTCGCGCTCCTACTCTTGCCTATACGCTTGCTCCAAACTCCTAATGTCAAGCTTCTTCATTTGGAGCAGTGCCCCTATGACCCTTTCCGTCTTCTCGGCATCCTTGTCCTGCAACATCTTCCCCAGGACAGTCGGAACGATCTGCCACGACACGCCATACTTGTCTTTAAGCCAGCCGCACGGTCCCGGCTCTCCACCTTCCGAGAGCTTCTCCCACAGATCGTCCACTTCTTCTTGCGTCTTGCAGTTCACCATGAGCGATATGGCCGGTGAGAACGTGAACACGGGGCCGCCGTTCAGTGCCATAAGTTCCTGGCCCTCAAGCTGGAATATGATGGTCATTATGGTTCCCTTTGGCCTACCGGAGGCCTTGGCCCCTGCTTCCCCGTAGCGGGCAACGCTCACGATCCTCGAACGCTTGAAAATGGACCTATAGAACTCAACCGCCTCTTCCGCCTGGTCATCAAACCACAAGCATGGCATAATCTTTTGCATTATTGCACCTCGAAAAGAGGAGGAATATGTCAAAGATACGCCGCGTTCAGGCAGCGCCTTCAGTCTCGTTACAGCCATGGCATAGCTATGGTGAGCATCCTGGCGGCCCGCGTTTTCAGCTCTGTTCTGCCCCGGTACCCTCCGCCCCCACCATGATCATCCACAACACGCCAAAGCGGTCGAAGACCATCCCAAAGCGCGGCGAGAAGAATGTCTTGGCCAACGGCGCCTGCATCTGGCCTCCCTTCGCCAAAGCCGCAAACAGCCGGTCGGCCTCGGCCTCCGTTGAGACGGTAAGTGTCAGGGCAAACCCCTGGAAGTTCGTCCGTCCCTCGCAGCGGCCGTCAGACACCATCAGCGTCGTCTGGCCGATGCGGACGCTGGCGTGCATCACCTTGTTCTCCGAACCCGGCGGGTGTGCGCCCGGTGGCGGTGGCTCAGGGCTCTCCTTAAAGCGCATGAGCATGGTCACCTCGGCGTCCAGTGCGGTCCGGTAGAATTCGAGTGCCTCTTCGCAGCGGCCGCCAAAGAACAGATAAGGCTGAACGATCCGGCTTGCCACTCCCTTTGCCATAGCTCTCTCCTTTCCTAATCTCAGAACATCCCGTTCTCGTTTGGCGAATCCTCCGGCACGGCCTGGCCGATATCCCACAGTTCCGCAATCCGGTCCGCCTCGAACCTGAAGATGTGGACGAGCGCTGCGCCCCGATCGTCCGGCTTCAGCCTGACCCGCGAATGCACGGCTGCCAGGTCGCCATCCTCGAATGCTCGCTGTATGTCCAGCGCCTTGCCGGGATTCCTCTCCGCATTCTCCTTCATCGCGACCATCAGCGATTCAGCGTCGCCGCGGAAGAAAGGGTTGTGGTGGCGAAATCCCGGACCGACGTACTTGCCAAACGCCTCGCGGACCTGTCCTGACGCGGTTAAGCGTAGGAATCTCACCGCGGCCTCTTTGCGGGACAGTTGGCCCTTAGTCCTACGGATTCCCATTCGCTTTCATGCCGGCTTGGTGTTGGCGTCAGCGCTAAGAGACTCCGGTTCGCTCAAAGCAGCACAGGCCAGCGTGAGCACAAAATACTGCCAGTTGGCGATCACGTCGGGCTTCATCAAAATAGTCTGCCCGATGGTCAGCAAGAACATGAGCAACGCGGTCAGGGACCACGCCAGGCGTGCCTTTCTGCCTGAGAGGATAAAGAAGGCCAACACCGGCTCCGCGACAATGATCAGCCACGCGAGAAAGATGTTGAGGTAGTGCGGCGACCACGTCTTGTCGAACTCGGAGGTGATAAAGCCGACGAACGCGTTCGGCCTCATGAATATCCACTTCGAAAGGCCCACGTACAGCAGCCACAACCCAAAGGAGAACCGCATGCCATACAGAAAGAATCTGCGAGCATTGTATTTGCAACATTGCATATTCAGGATGTTTCCTCTTCACCTCAGCCGCAGAGTGAGCTTGCCGGGATGTTGAATGTCGAGGGCACGGCGGGCAGCATGACGTCGGGCGCAATTCCGCGGCCGTCACGCCGTCCCGGCATCTGCGAGCCGTCCTTATGCCTGCTCCCGAACGTAACTAATCGCGCTGATCACGCCTCCTTGCGGGTCCTGAATCACGCAGAACCGGCCGACCCCGGGAATGTCCTCAGGCGCGCGAAGCACTTTTCCGCCGTGCGCCTTGACCTTCTTCGCGGTCGCATCAACGTCGTCAACCGTCACGTAAATGTGCCAGCACGGGGGCTGCCCTTCGCACTCGGCAGGCGCCTGCATGACTCCGCCGACGGCCTCGCCGCCGACCTTCACCATCGTGTACTCCATGCCCTCCATTGGCGCTTTCTCGGTCTCCCACCCGAAAATGGAGGTGTAGAACTTCTTCGCGGCCTTCACGTCTGTCGTCATGAGTTCGACCCATCCGAGCGCCCCATGCCTCAAGCTTTCCTCCCTCATGTCCGTCCCCCTTCCTCTCCCACGGGACTTTGTTAATCACCTGGCGTACTAAGCCGCCCCCGGGCGTCTGACAAGCCGCCTGCTCAGTGCCCGGTTCGGCTTCTTATGGAACGGGCGCCTGAGCCCCCCGCCCGGGCTCCCACCCCACAGCGGCTGTGCTTGCCCATCCGCCTCCCGCCCCTCGCCCCCGACCTTCGTAAGCCTACCCGAATGGCGTCCCGGCGCAATAGGGCAATTCCTTACAGGGATAGTTGATTCTCCTTATCAGGGCGTCACAACAGACCACGGCGCAAGCGGGCCTGGGCGCGTTGAAAGGCGCCGGCATTGACTGCCATCAGCCGGGAGTGTACTCTCGGAAAGGCCGGCTCCGTAGAAGCAGAGGTCCCCTGTACCGTCGTCACGTGAGCGAACAGCGGCGGGCCTGAAAGGAGAAGCGGGTGAAGATTGGCGGGACAGCGGCGCTTATGCTCGCAATGGCGATAGGGACGGCTTGGGGGCAGGGCCAGCCGACTCCGGCGGCGCCGGCGGGAACGGTGGTGCTGGACACGTACGGGGTTTGGCGGATGCAGTGCACCCTGATGCCGCCGGTGCTCGCGACGGGGGAGACGGCGAAGATGCCCACCCAGTGGCTCAGCTACCAGACGGCGGAGCCGGCGCAGGGGTGGACAGCCGCGGAGTTTGACGATCGCTTCTGGAATCGCGGGCCGGCGGGCCTTGCCCCCAAGACGGCTCTGCTGGCCAGGGTGTGCCTGCGCGGCAGATTCACCGTGACCGACCCCGCCGCTGTCAAAGACCTGCGGCTGTGGGCCGTCTACCGCGGGGGCATCATCGTCTACCTGAACGGCAGGGAAGTGAATCGAGAACATATCGGCAAGGGAGAGACACTGGCCGAAGGTCCAGGTGGCGAGGAGCGAACCATGACGTCGTTCGCGCTGCCGGTCGGCGCCCTTCGGAAGGGCCTGAACGTCGTCGCCGTGGAGGGGGTACGTGCGGCTTATTCACCTACGGAGGCGAAGAGTGGCGAAGCCTCCTACAAGCTGAGCACCTGTGAGATCAAGCGCGTTCGACTCACGTCGTCGGATGCTGGGGGGCTGGTGCCCAATGCCGAGCGTCCCAGGGGCTTGCAGGTATGGAACTCGGACGTCCTGGCCGCCGACTACAACCTGGACTTCGGTAGCCAGGCCGAGCCGCTATATCCCGTTACGATCATCGGGGCGCGCAACGGGGCCTTCTCGGGGAAGGTGGTCCTCGGCTCGACGGAGCCGATTCGCGCCCTGAAGGTCACTCCTGGGGATTTGCAGGGGACGGCGGGCAACATCCCGGCATCCAACATCCGGGTGCGCTACGCGCTGCCCTGGGGCGCGCAGCTTCAGACGGACCTGATACGGCTCGGAATTCGCGATCAGGAGCCGGCCTATCCAAATGCGGACCTGACTCTGCTGAGCGAGTTGGCGGACGAGGCTCCGGCTGAACTCCCTGTGTTGTCCGCCCGGGATTACCGCCCCGCCGCCGAGAAGTCGGGCCCGGCCATCCTCCCCGGGGCAGTGGTGCCGGTCTGGCTTACGGTGAAGGTGCCGCCTGACGTCGGACCCGGCACGTACACCGGCATCGTGACGGTCGAAGCCGCGGGCGAGACTGCTGTGCAGGTCCCCGTCGAGCTCCGCGTGACTGACTACGCTCTGCCCGAAACCCAGGATTACCGCGCATTCGTGGACATGGTCCAGTCACCGGATACGTTGGCTGTGGAATATGGGGTGCCGCTGTGGTCGGAAAGGCACTTTCAGATGATCGCCGAGTCGTTCCGGCTCATAGGCGAGACGGGGAGCCGGACGGTCTACATCCCTCTGGTGGCGCACACCAGCCTGGGGAATGAAGAGAGCATGGTGCGGTGGGTGAAGAAGGCGGACGGGACGTATGGCTACGACTTGAGCATCATGGAGAAGTACCTGGACGCGGCCGAGAAGAACATGGGCAGGCCGAAGCAGGTGGTCCTGGTGGCCTGGGAGGTCTATATGCTGCCCGGGTCAGACGATCCCAGGCTGAAGGGGCTGGGCAGGCTGACCTACGTACAGGACAAGCTCGCCGGCGACTACTGCGGCAAGGGGCCAATGGTGACCATGGTGGACCCGGGGACCCAGAAGGCGGAGAACACGTTCCTGCCCTTGCTCTCCGACAGGGACGCGAGCCTCCCGCCCTGGAAGGCGCTGTTCGACGAACTTCGTGCGAGTCTGGCCAGGCGAGAACTGGATAAAGCCATGATGCTGGGCATGGCCTCCGACATGTGGCCGACGGCCGAGGACGTCACGCTGCTTCAGGATGCGGCCGGGGACCTGCCGTGGGTGATCCGTTCGCATGACGGCGTTCGGGCTGAAGGGCCGTTCCAGAAGAATGCGGGCCGTCTGCTGCATGGGAAGGTGCGCTTCGGCTACCAGGCGATCATCTACGGGCTGAAGAACCCGGACTGGCCCAGCCTCCAAGGGTGGCAGCGGCAGGACCTGATTACGTACTTCGAACGCGCTCACCTGGACGACTTTGCTCCCACGCGCTGGCGGCACCTCGTTGAGCCTCTCATCACGGGCGACCAGCGCGGCATCGGGCAGATCGGGGGAGATTACTGGCCGGCGGTGAAGGACAAGCGGGGCAGGCGAGCCGCCCGCGTCCAGGAGCGCTACCCCGAGAGCTTCATCCAGAAGCTGGGGATCAACTGCTCTGCACTCGCGCCCGGTCCTCATGGCCCCGTGGCCACCCAGCATTTCGAGGCTTTCAGGGAAGGGGTCCAGGAATGCGAGGCCCGCATCGCGATCGAAGAGGCCCTCACAGACGATGCCTTGAGGGCCGGGCTGGGCCAGGCGCTGGCGCAGCGGTGTGAGGAGTTCCTCACCGCACGTTCCATGATGATGTGGCTCTCGTTCAGCGGGCTGCAGCTCTACGCGCGCCCCGGGGACAACATGTGGCTTGCCTTGAGGGGCGGTGGCTGGGGGACTGTAAGCGGACACAACTGGTTCGTGGGGTCGGGCTGGCAGGAACGCACCGGGCAGTTGTTCTCACTGGCCGGCGAGGTCACCAGAAGGATCAGCGGCACGTAGCCGCCTGGCTTCCCGCGGATAGGTTGACATGGGCACCTAACGCTACTTCGTCAACTCCTGTTACTTCTTGGTTGCAGGATTCTCGGCCCCGTCAGGGGCTGCTGAAATCAGCCCAGCGATTCATCGCTGGGAACCACAGCCCGTGTTTGAAACGCGTCCCGTAGGGACGCTTGAATGGCAAGCGTATCAGCGCCACCGCACACGAGACCGCACTGGATGGGTTCAATTCGCCGGAGTTGACAACCTGGGTCCAAAAAGTCCAGACGCCGCAGGCCCAGACGGGCCAATGGATAGACCCGGAGGCGACAGCCGAGACGATTACGGCAACCGACGTCGTGATCGAGCAGTTGGGCGGGCGAGGCAGATAGCAGAGCAAGTTGCCGGGGGGCACTTGCATTCCTTCACCTCCCGAAACTGGCCTGGGCTGAAGGGCCATAGCATCCGCCCCCGGCGGGCTCGCGATACATTTGCTCCCTTTGTTCGCAAGCCACGTTCTCGCCGCGGCGAGCATCCATGCCGAAACCTTCACCCGCCCGTGACATCATCCACCCGGGCGAACATCGCCTCCAGCCGGGCCCGGTCCTGCGCCGGCAGGTCGGGCATACACAGCGACCGGACGTTAGCTCGCAGGTGCTCCACGCTGCCCGTGCCGCATAGCACCACGTCCAGGCCCGGCTCCCACCGGCAAAACCTGTAGGCCGCCTCGGTGACGCACCCTGCATGCCGTTCGCCCACCAGGAACCCGACGGGATCATGCGCGTCCACCGACCCCGCGTCCACCACGGACCGTTTTGCGAGGTCGGCCACGATCTCCTTGAGCCTTTCAGGGCGGCTGAATGCGCGCCGGACCGCGAACATATTCAGCACGCCTATGCCCTTGGACCGCGTGATCTCCAGCACTCGCCGGCGCGCGGATTGGTTCAGGATGTTGAAGCCGACCATGACAACGTCCCAGCAGTCGTCGCCCACAGCCCTGGACAGCATCCGATGCCGGGGGTCGGCGCCGAACCCTTCCGTGATGCCCAGGAAGCGCACCTTCCCTTCCTCGCGCAGTTTCATCAGGCAGGGAACGAGGGTGTCGCGCGCATGCTCGTAAAGGGCGGCGGAGACGCCGTGGAGCTGATAGACGTCAACGTAGTCCGTGCGCAGGCGCCGCAGGCTCTCTTCCAGGCCGCTCCTGAGGTCGGCCGGCCCGATCACGGCGCCGTCGCGTGTCGGCGTCTTCTTCGTGCACAGGACCAGGTCCGCACGCCGGCAGCCCTCTGTGGCCCGGCCGACCGCCGGCTCGGTGCCGTAAGACTCCGCCGTATCTATGATGTTCACGCCGAGGTTCAGGGCCTCCCGCGCGACGGCCTCAGCGTTCTCCTCACCTGCGCCGTAGCCGAGGCCGAGCCTGCTGTGGCCGCCGCCGCCGAGCCCCATGACGCTCACCCGCAGTCCCGTCCTTCCCAGCGTCGTGTACTCCACGCCTCTCTCCCCTCTGCGATCAGTCCGGACCATCAAACCGGCGATGCTTCCGCCGCCAACCGCTGCCATGAAACTCGCTTATCCCCCGAATTGTACGTGGCCGACGGTGCAGGTCAACCAACAAACACTTGGCGGGCAAAGCGAAGGAACTCGCCTCGGCCGCCGGCGCCGACCTCGTCGGCACGGCCTCGATGGACCGCTTCGAAGGCGCGCTGGCCTGGTACCCGAACAAGAGCGGAATGACCTTGGTGGCCCCGGCCGAAGTCCGCCCGCCGGCAGCGTGGCGGGCCAGATGCGGTATTGCAGCAGCGCCTTAAGCTTATCTCTGCAAGGTCTCACCCGGATCCGGACCTTGCGGAGGATCCAAACGAGCTTCTTAGCGATTTCCCGGCGGCAGGGCAACTCGGAAGGCTATGCCGTACGGCCCCGCCTGCTCTCATGCCGGCTTGATGTTCTGGCTCACGCGGAAGAAATTGGCCGGATCGTACTTCTTCTTGATGGCCGCCAGTCGGTCATAGTTGTCACCATAGGTGGCTTTGATGCGATCCTCACTCTCGTCCATCATGAAATTCACGTACGCGCCACCCAAATTATATGGATGCACGGCCTTCCAGTATTCCCTCGCCCACGCCTTGAGGACCCCCGCCTTGGCCGGGTCCGGATCAACGCCATCTATGACCATGGACCATGTCGCCTCCCGGCAGTTCCAGGCCGTGTCCTTTCGCCCCACCCTGTGGACCGCGCCGTCTATCGGGTACATGTGCATGAGCGAAAGCTCGCTCGGAGCCTTGATGGCGTGCTCCAGATGCACCTCAATCGCTCTGTCGGAGAGTTCCTTCACAAAGTCGCCTTTCCAGTACCACTGCAAGCCCTTGGGCAGCAGCGGGTCGAACAGGCCTTGTAGAGCAGGGAATGGCATCGGCCCCATCCAGTCGAAGAGCGGCGACGGAAGCTCTTGGCGAATAGGCCTGGCCGCCTCTTCCGCTTTCTCCATAGGCCCGCTGTAACAGCAAACCAACACGCAGGTTGTCTTCCCCCAGAACTCTTTGGGGAACGGGTTCGTCGAAGGCACTGCCTGGAGCCCCAGGAACGGGTCAAGCTCCACAGGGGCCTGGGGCAGGAACTCCCGGTACCACTGCATCACCCGCGGTGCGTCCTTCAGATCCCAGAAGATCGGACCGCCGTAGACAGTGCTGACAGGGTGGGCTTCGTACACGAAGCTCGTCACGACGCCGAAATTCCCCCCGCCGCCGCGCAGGGCCCAGAAGAGATCCTCGTGCTGCGAGCCATTGGCGGTCACAAAGCTCCCGTCGGCCAACACAACATCGGCCTCGATCAGGTTGTCAATAGTCAGGCCGTACTTGCGTGAGAGATAGCCGTGGCCCCCACCGAGCGTCAGTCCCCCGATGCCCGTCGTCGAAACGATCCCAGCCGGCACGGCCAATCCAAACGCGTGACAGGCGTGATCCACGTCACCTTGGGTGCAGCCGGATCCCGCTCGCACGGTATGGTTCGCCGGGTCAACGCGGACCCCTTTCATCAGAGACAAATCAATGACGAGCCCGTCATCGCAGGTTCCGAGGCCGGGCCCGTTGTGGCCGCCGCCGCGGATGGCGGTCAGAAGACCGTTGTCCCGGCCAAAACGCACCGCAGACATCACATCGGCCACGTCGGCACAGCGCGCTATCAGCAGCGGCCGCTTATCAATCATGCCGTTGTACACCTTGCGGGCTTCCTCGTAGCACTTGTCGCTTTGTCGGATGAGCTTGCCGCGCAGCGCGGCCTTCAAATCTTCGATAAGTTTCTCCTTAAGCACGATGCCCTCCTTTCAGGTTGTGGGAGGAGCCGGCTGCGGGGTCTCTGCGCCGTCCTCAGCCAGACGCAGTGTGGTCCCCTACGACACGGGTACCTGGACCCCCCCGGCAGGTACGAGCACGCAGCCCAGACCGCCTGCGATTGCCCATCAGTCTTTCCGCCCCGCTTCTAAGCGTACCCCAACAGGGGCGCGACACAATAGGGCGTTTCCTTACGGGAATCGTTGATTATCCTTACCACCCCATCTCGAAAACATCCCTCGGCGGTTCCCAGGTCATCCATGCAAGCCGCCGTCCGGCCGGATCCCGGCAGCCGGACGGAGCACTTCACGGCACCGCTCATACCCTTGCTCGTGCTCATGCTCTTGCTCGTGCTCGCCGTCCCGAGCTGCCCAGGCAGCGGGCCCAACGGCCTCACTCTGAGGCCGTCTCCATCCCGGCGAATCCTCGCCTCCCGCGCCATCCACTTGATTCCAGCGCCAGGATGTAGGCACAGCCCCGCCCCCGGAACCAGGCGTTCCCCCCACGGCTTCAGAGCCGTGGAACGGTCTATGAGCGCTCGCTGTTCTTGCACGAAGTGCCGGCAAGCCGCGCAGAGAGGTAGATGGGAATGACGACGGAGATGTGGAGAAGACGTCACGCCGTAAGTGGGACTCCAGATAGAAGATGCCGGTTCAGATGCGCAGCGAGTCTTGACACCCCCCGGCCAATGAGTTAGATTCTGTCAGGTAAGCGTAATGCGTCCTATTTAGTAAGGCACCTTAGTTTAGAGGGGCCACATGGTGGTTCCGAAGGCGGAAGTCGAAAAGCGGATGAAGCTCTTTGCGCAGACATGTCGTCGGAGCGGCCTGAAGATGACCCACCAGCGCACCGAAGTGTTTCGAGAGCTGGCCACCAGGGACGACCATCCTGGCGCAGAGACCGTCTTCCGGGAAGTCCGCCGGCGGGTGCCGGCCATCTCGCGCGATACGGTCTACCGCACGCTGGCCCTCCTGGAGGCTCAGGGCCTGATCCGCAAGGCCGAGATCCTGTTCAATCAAGGCCGCTACGATGCCAACACGGAGCGCCACCATCACTTCGTCTGCACAGTGTGCGGGCGGGTGCAGGACTTCTACAGCGCGGCCCTGGACGGTCTGCCGCTCCCACGATCCCTAAAGTCCCTGGGCCGGGTTCAGTCCGCGCAGGTCCAGGTCCGAGGGGTCTGCTCGGCCTGTGCGGCCGGTGGGAGCAAGAGAAGGCGGACGAAGTAACCGGGTCCGGTTCGGCTCAACGGACGGGGATACTGCTACGTGGGGATCTAAAGGACAAAGGGGGGACAGATGGCGGAGCGAACGGCGCGACGGGAGGGGATACGGACGGCCAAAGGCGATGGCGGAGAGGGAAGGTGTGCCCCCCCTCGCCCGGAGGCGACCGTCCGGTCGTGTTTCCAGCCTGCTCAGGGCTGCGGAAAGCTCTCGCGCGCGGCCGGGGCTCCGGTAAGCTGCTTTACAGATGCCACGCCGAGCGTACCAGGCCCGGTCAGCGAGCATGCTGTGGCATGCAGGACAGTCAAATGGGAAATCCCGAATCAAAGCCCTGAAACGAAAGGAGAACGGAGATGAATGAGGAGAGCAAGTGCCCGGTAACAGGCAGTGTTCGCAAACACACAGCCGGCGGCGGCACAACGAACCGAGACTGGTGGCCAAACCAGTTAAAGCTGGATATCCTGCACCAGCATTCCTCCAAGTCCAATCCGATGGGCGAGGGTTTCAACTACGCCAAAGAGTTCAAGAGCCTCGACTTAGAGGCCGTGAAGAAGGACCTCCGTGAAATGATAACGAAGTCGCAGGACTGGTGGCCGGCGGACTTCGGCCACTACGGACCTTTGTTCATCCGTATGGCGTGGCATAGCGCCGGCACCTACCGCACCGGCGACGGCCGCGGCGGCGCAGGCAACGGCAGCCAGCGCCTTGCGCCCCTTAACAGCTGGCCCGACAATGTGAACCTCGACAAGGCGCGCCGACTGCTCTGGCCGATCAAGCAGAAGTACGGCCGGAAAATTTCCTGGGCCGACCTGATGATCCTCGCCGGCAACGTCGCCTTGGAATCGATGGGTTTCAAGACCTTCGGTTTCGGCGGCGGGCGTGAGGACATCTGGGAACCGGAAAAGGACGTCTACTGGGGCTCTGAGGACGAGTGGCTGGGTGACAAGCGCTACACCGGCGACCGGGATCTCGAAAATCCGCTCGCTGCCGTGCAGATGGGTCTGATTTACGTCAACCCGGAAGGCCCGAACGGCACCCCGGACCCGATCGCGGCGGCCAAGGATATCCGCGAGGTCTTCGCTCGCATGGCGATGAACGACGAGGAGACGGTGGCGCTCATCGCGGGCGGCCACACCTTCGGTAAGACCCACGGCGCCGGTGATGCGAAACATGTTGGGCCTGAGCCCGAAGCGGCTGGCATTGAGGAGCAGGGCCTGGGCTGGAAGAGTAGCTTTGGCACGGGCAAGGGCGGCGACACGATCGGCAGCGGCCTGGAAGTCATCTGGACCCCCACGCCCACGAAGTGGAGCAACAACTTCTTCAAGACCCTGTTCCGCTACGAGTGGGAACTGACGAAGAGCCCGGCCGGTGCGTACCAGTGGAAACCGAAGGGTGGCGCAGGCGCTGGTACTGTGCCGGATGCGCACGACCCGCCAAAGCGTCACGCGCCATCCATGCTGACCACGGACCTCTCTCTGCGGTTCGACCCTGTCTACGAGAAGATCTCACGGCGCTTCATGGAGAATCCGGATCGGTTCGCAGACGCGTTCGCCCGGGCGTGGTTCAAGCTGACGCACCGCGACATGGGCCCGCGCGCACGCTATCTCGGCCCGGAGGTTCCGGCCGAAGAACTCATCTGGCAAGACCCCATCCCTGCCGTCAATCACAAACTGATGGACGCACAGGACATTGCTTCCCTCAAGCGCAAGATCCTGGCTTCTGGCCTGTCAGTGTCGGAGTTGGTTTCGACCGCCTGGGCCTCGGCGTCCACCTTCCGTGGCTCCGACAAGCGCGGCGGTGCCAATGGTGCCCGCATTCGTCTGGCGCCGCAGAAGGATTGGGAAGTCAACCAGCCTGCCCAGCTGGCGAAGGTGCTCAAGACCCTGGAGGGCATCCAGAGCACGTTCAACAGCGCGCAGTCCGGTGGCAAGAAGGTATCGCTGGCTGACCTGATCGTTCTGGCCGGTTGCGCGGGCGTCGAGCAGGCTGCGAAGAATGCCGGTCACCAGGTGACGGTTCCCTTCACGCCGGGACGCATGGACGCCTCGCAGGAGCAAACCGATGCGGCCTCCTTCGCCGTGCTCGAGCCGATCGCGGACGGCTTCCGCAACTGCCAAAAGGCCCGCTATGCCGTATCGGCCGAGGAGTTGCTGGTTGACAAGGCGCAATTGCTGACCCTGACCGCACCCGAAATGACGGTGCTCTTGGGCGGTATGCGCGTCCTGAAGACCAACGTCGGCCAGACCCAACACGGCGTCTTCACCAAGTGGCCGGAGGCGCTAACCAACGACTTCTTCGTGAACCTGCTCGACATGGGCACAACGTGGAAGGCGGTATCGGAGGCCGGAGATGTGTTTGAAGGGCGCGATCGCGCAACGGGCGAACTCAAGTGGACCGGCACGCGTGTCGATCTGATCTTCGGTTCAAACTCCCAACTCCGCGCCCTGGCTGAAGTCTACGCATGCGAGGACTCCCAGGAGAAGTTCCTGCACGACTTTGTAGCCGTGTGGAACAAAGTCATGAACCTTGACCGCTTCGACCTTGCCTGATCGTAGCATTAACGCCTTCGAGGGCTTCTGACAGGGCGACAAAGAACGGTCGGCTAACAACCGGTTCCAGCGGAGGCATATGGCCGCCGCCTGGCTGAGCGCCTCGGGCTGGACGTTAAGAGAGTCGGGCCTCTTGCCGCAATGCCCCAAGAAAAGCGGTTCAAGGCAACGTCGAAGTAGCCCTCGAGGCCGTTTGAGGCGTCCGTTTCTGACGGACGGCGGCGGTGATTGTCTGTGGTTCTCTGCACGGGTCAAGTAAAGGGGAAGAAGCTATGGGGACAGTTAAGGGCAGCAAGACGGAGCAGAACCTGATGGCGGCCTTTGCCGGCGAGTCGCAGGCGCGCAACAAGTACACCTACTTCGCGTCGGCCGCCAGGAAAGAGGGCTACGAGCAAATCGCAGCCGTCTTTCTGGAGACCGCTGAGCAGGAGAAGGAGCACGCAAAGCTCCATCTGCAACTCCTGGAGGGCATCGGCGACACGCGGACTAACCTGAAGGCGGCTGCCGGCGGTGAGAACCATGAGTGGACGAAGATGTACCCCGATATGGCCAGGACGGCCCGCGAGGAGGGCTTTGAGGATATTGCCCTCCTGTTCGACTATCTGGCTCGCATCGAGAGAGAGCATGAGGCGCGCTACGCGAAGATCCTGAAGAGCTTCGAGGCCGGCACGATCTTCGCGAAACCCCAGAAGGTCAAGTGGCGCTGCCGCAACTGCGGCTTCACAATCGAGGCGGCGAAGGCCCCGGAGCAGTGCCCCGCCTGCAAGCATCCGCAGGCCTACTTCGAGGTCGTGCCTCCGGATCTTTGAGCCGCTCCGCAACACACGAGATGATCTCCAGCAGCCGCCAGGAATGGTCCGGGACTCATTCAGAAAGCATAAGCTCGAAAGCGCGCGAAGCCATGAAACCCTCAACGCTCCTGAAGTTTGCGCCGTTCGCCGTATTAACCGTGGCATTGGTCGGATGCGCGACCGATCCGCTGCCCTCGTGGAACGACCGGCCTGCGAAGAAGTCAATCCTCCAGTTCGTCGCCAGGGCAACCAAACCCGGCTCGGCGGATTTCGTGCCGCCTGCGGAACGCATTGCCGTCTTCGACAACGACGGCACGCTCTGGGCTGAGCAGCCCATGCCCTTCCAGTTCTTCTTCGTGCTTGACCGCGTCAGGGCGCTGGCGCCCCAGCATCCGGAATGGAAAACGCAGGAGCCCTTCGCCTCGCTGCTCAAGGGCGACGTCAAAGCCGCTCTGGCGGGAAGCGAACGCGCCGTCGCCCAGTTGCTCATGGCGACGCACGCCGGCACCACGACCGAAGAGTTCGCCGGGATCGTCAGCGACTGGATCGCCACCGCGAAGCATCCGCAGACGGGCCATCTGCTCACGGAGATGGTCTATCAGCCGATGCTGGAACTGCTCGCCTATCTGCGCGCTAACGGCTTCAGAACGTACATCGTCTCCGGAGGCGGAGTCGAGTTCATGCGCCCGTGGGCGGAAAGGGTGTACGGCATCCCGCCGGAGCAGGTCATTGGCAGCAGTATCAAGACGACCTTCGAGCTGCGCGATGGAAAGCCCGTGCTCGTTCGCCTGCCGGAGGTGAACTTCATTGACGACGGCCCGGGGAAACCCGTTGGCATCCAGATGAGCATAGGTCGCCGGCCTCTGGCGGCCTTTGGCAACACCGATGGCGACCTTCAGATGCTCCAATGGACCGCCGCGGGTCCGGGCCCGCGCTTCTGCTTGTTCGTCCACCACACTGACGCCGTGCGCGAGTGGGCCTACGACCGGCAACTCAGCGTTGGCCGCTTTGACAAGGGCCTCGATGAGGCGGCCGCCAAAGGCTGGACGGTGGTTGACATGAAGGCCGACTGGAAGCGCGTGTTTGCGTTCGAGAAGCTCTGATCGAGCCTAACGGCACGGATCGGTTGTACTGTCCGCGCTGCTACACCTGGGGGGGGCCCCTTCGCGCACGGGCCGGATGTGCCCTGCGCCCTCATCATCGCCGCCCTCAGGTCCGCTGGCCTGTGCCTAACGGAGCGTGTTCAGGTACTTCGCAACCCGCCGCAGGACGGCCGTCTCGTCGGGGTCCTTGCCCTCGTACTCTACTGACAGGAACCCACGGAACCCGGCCTTCGCCAGGATGGGACGTATCTTGCTGTAGTCGAAGTCGCTGTCCCGCCCGTCCGGGCCGACGTTGAAGAACTTGGCGTGGACGATGGCGGTCCACGGCGCACAGGCGGCGATGTGGTCGAGCTTGTCCGGCGTGTACTGGCTGGTCGGGGGGAAGTTGCCCGTGTCGAGGGTGAGCTTGAGGAACTCGCTCCCGACGTCGCGGCGCAGGCCCAGGACCTGCTCGGCCGTGGTGCCGCCGTGGTTCTCCAGGGCCATGACGATGCCGCGCTCCTCGCCGATCTTGCAGACGGCCTTCATGGCGACCTTGACCTTGTCGTAGAGCGCCCGCCCGCCGGCTTCCAGTTCCTGCCCGCTGCCGCAGAAGAAACGCACCAGCGGCGCGCCGAGGAAGAGCGCGACGTCTGCCCACTGGCGGATCTCCTCGACGTCGGCGGCGCGCCGCGCATCGTCCTGGACGGTCAGGTGTCCGCCGGCCGAGACCATGGCGATCGTCAGGTGCAGGTCCGTACACGCCTTCTTGAGCTTGATCAGGTAGTCGCGCTCGGTCGAAGGGAAGTGGTTGGAGAGCAACTCGACCCCGTCGAGGCCCAACTCGGCGCACTCGGTCAGCCAGCCCATCTGGTCCATCTTGCCAGCCTGGAACGTGCGGTGATAACTCCATGAACTGCACGAAGTCTTCATCAAGGCAATCCTCCACAATTAACGTGGTCCCGGCCTCCAGAGCGGGACGGCCGACGGTCTGAGCAATCTACAGACTCTCCCGCGCCCCCGCAACTGCAACCCAGGCTGGCGGCGCCCGAGCCTGCCGACGGACGCTTGCGTTACTGCATAGCCAATTGCGATTGGACCACTATCTGCGTTCCGTCCAGCGGTCGAACACGCGCATCGCCGTCCCGTAGCGGCCTATCTGGCAGGCGAGGCCACCTGGCTCGTGGCCTCCGGCTTGGCGACCCGGCCCATGAACAGAATGCTCGCGGACGGCCTGTGCCGGATCAGGAAGAGGAACGGATGGTCGGCGCGGAACTCGACCGGCGGTTCCGACCGTGCCGCTGCCCGGGACATAATAACGGCCGTGGCAGCCGCCGCCTCGGTGCCTTCCTCGTTCACATCCACGAACGCCTTGTGAATGACGGCGGATATGAACAGCTTATCCTGCCTGGTCATGGCCGAGAAGTCCGCGGCATCCCGTGAAAAGGCGTCGGCCATGCCCATCTTCTGCAGCACTTTGTCCAGACGGAACTGCTGGGTCAGCCGGAACTTCGGCAGCGTCACTGCCACTTTGCGCCGGGCCAGGCCGGTTGTCCAATGCGCCAGCGCCTCCGGGGCAAGTGCATTCTCCAGTTTTGACAGGCCATCCCTCTCCTTCGGCAGCAGGACCGTCATCGAAAGGGCGTCGCCCGCGTAGGGAAGCTCCAGCACCTGGCACAGGTCAGACTCGCCGTAAGCCAAGTCCTTGGTCTGGTTCATCATGGGCACCTGCGTGCTCTCCTTCGGGAAGGTCCAGAAAGGCGCTTCCGATGTAGCGGCCTTATCGAACGGATGCACCCAGTCTCCCTTGAAGTAGATGGCGTTGGTCAGGACGAGGGTGGTGAATGCATCCAGCACCCCAGGAGGAACCAGGTCCTTGATCTTGTCCCTGGTCTTTGCAGCGGCCCAATCGTTGATTCTCAGGCGAGCGGCCTCAGTTGCCCCGACGAAATCAACCTGTTCCATGGGCGCACCGTAGTTGGTTCCCACGAGGTCCAGGAATACGGGCAGAAAGTTGAATCGCTTCTGGCCCCAGAGTGCGTTGGCGACTGTGAGTTCGCAGCCCTTGGCGTGGCCGGCCCCCTCGACGTCTTTGATGAGGCGGGCAAATGCAGGATGCAGGCGCTCGGGGGGGACAGTGAAGTGCAGCACCTGCGCCATCTGAGCGGCTGTGTTGCCGGCCGCGCCTGCATACGTCATCGCCAGGGCCGTAGACAGGCTGTAAGGTGAGAAGAAGAGGTCCCCCTCTTCGCCTTTGAGCTGGGCGTAGAGGTCCACGGCGAACGCATTACCGCCCGCGGCGCTCGCCGCCGCATCCAGCGCGAGCTGTTCCTCAGTGGCGACAGTGACGTCGGCCGAAACGCAGGCTGCCATCGCTACGATTACTGTCAGGACGACTGCCAGACTTAGAGTCTCTAACAGAATGCCCCGTGGCCGCGACGGAGCGGCATCCGCCGCAGGCCAAGGAGCGAGGGCGCGGCGCATAGGAGACCAATGCGACAAGCCCGAGCGACACAGGCGTGCGGCGGAGGTCGCCCATCCCTTCGGGTTGCGCCTCGGGCTGGCGTCTGCCGCGCAAAGTCGCCTCCGCGTGCCTGACTCTGGCAAGCCGTCGGCGCCTTTGCTTGCATCTGTCCAGCCGGAGGTGCAACGCGGCTCACGCGGCATTCTGTTAGAGACTCTCAATCCTTTGGCCATCAGACGAGTCCTCCGTGCGAATATGGGCCAGCCTTCATCAGGTGAACTCCACGGCGTCAAACTACCATCTCAAGACATGAGACGCACGCGACGGCTCGCAAGTTCCCAGTTCAGGGACGAATCGGGAGCGCCGGCAGGTCCGCTCCCCGAAATGCTGACGGGACACATTGGCGCCGTTGCCGGTCACCACCGCTTCTTGCGAAAAGCGCGAAGGTTTGGCGCTGACGGAAGCAGCAGGAGTCGTTCGAGCCGACCCCCGCCGTCGCCTGGAGGAGCGTTCGTCGCAGCGTTCGCCTTGCGGCCCATGCGTGCTGCGCTGCCCGCCTGGCGCAGTACTCGCCTCCGCGTTCGCCGCCGCGCTTCCCTGCCTTGCGCGCAGGCCGTTCGCAGGCTTCCTGGCCGTGTTCATTCCTCCAGGGCGCAGCCGCCTCCGCCATCAGCGGACGCGCTTTGGCTCCGCCCGTCCCAGATGGGGTAGCAAGCGCGCCTGCTGTGGCCGCCGCCTCCGAGCCCCATGACGCTCACCCGCAGACCTGTCCTTCCCAGGGTCGTATACTCCACACTCTGTACCCTCCGTGATAGATCCCCGTCGTCAATCCGGCGGTGCTTCAACTACCAACTGTCGTGCTCTTCTCCCGGCCGTCAGTTATATGAACTGCCACGTGTAAAGCACGCTCTGCCGCAGGGCGAACGCGAGCCGTATGGGCCGGCCGGTCGGTGTCGGCGGACTGCCGCCTTTCCAGCGCACGGCGCAGTCGAGGTTGTCGGCCGCCAGGGGCGTGCAGTCGCCGAACCCGAACCCGGGAAGCGGCCGACCACCCTCATCCTGGAGCTCCGCGCGCGCCT
>Ga0315282_10000287_pt1 | contig 99592 bp, 90 predicted proteins | sample YL17G07_20_MG_FD_203693 | JGI IMG/M metagenome (GOLD analysis project Ga0315282, IMG submission 203693) | Sediment microbial communities from Yellowstone Lake, YNP, Wyoming, USA - YL17G07_20 | ecosystem: Environmental > Aquatic > Freshwater > Lake > Sediment | place: USA: Wyoming | collected...
ACCGTAGTCACTCCAAATAATAGGAGCTTCATCTGCCAACGTTATCTCTACCTAATTATAGCCCGAATTAAACTAAAACAGAATGAACTGTCTGTCTACGTTAATACTAGAGAACACGAAACATCGTGTTGTGTGATATCCGGCTGACCTTCTGAAGACCTACTTTTGCCTGTGCTGTCATAGATGAGCTTGGCCTAACTATCGCCAAACCAATGCGGCTTTGTCTAGGATGTCTTCATGGACGGAAATTGGTGCCTCAGCTCTGACAGGGAGAACCACAGTCATAGTGTCGGGTAGCTAACCTTATGGCTTTTGACATGATGGGGGGGCCAGCAACTTGGCCGTCATCTCGCTCTGGCAAAGTGTTGACAACCAAAATAGGAATCAAGCCGCTAAGCCGTTGCCCTCAGCCACATTTATCCCGTCAAATCGGTGGGACGCTCCAGAAAGGATATTCCTTGCACCGTAGCAGGAAGGCTGGCAGAATTAGCATTCTCCGACAAGACTTCCTTCTGGCACAAGCTCTGTTCATCCTATTTACTTACCCTTAGTATCCCTACCCAGGAATCCACCTGATTTCCTTTGGGACATTCTGCGATGTACTTCCACTGATAGTCGCCCGGAGTCGTGAACCAGTACCTTGCATTTACAGCCACTTTTCCCTTGCCCGGAACAGTTACCTTACCATCCGTTGGATAGATAATGAAATTGATTTCAGTCCCAGGGCGGTTGGGTGATGATTCCAGACGCCAGTATATGGGCAATTCAAATGATTCGTAGTTTGCTAAAGTGAATGAAAAAGCTGACGAACGATAATCCAACGACGTTCTAATTCTGGCATCGTTGGGCAACTTTACGTCTTCAATTTTCACGTTCGGCTTAAGCACTGGCTGTTGCGCCGGCTCAGGCATTTGGACAGACCCAATCCTTAACCACATTCTCAAATCCCCCTCACCTTGTTCGTCATGGCGACCCACTCCCCAGTTGGATGATGGTGACCAGGTATGCCAATAGTATCCAATAAGCTCCTTGTCCGGGACCGCAGTCTTCAGGATGTCCAGGCCCGGAAATCCAAGCCATTTGCTAAGCATATCTATCTGAGCTTTCGTGACTGGTCCCTTGTTTATGTTGTAGGCTGCAACGTAGACTGTCAGTGTCCCGGTCGCCGAGCCAGTGAAAATTTCCGGGTCCATCTTTTCTCTGACTGCCCTAATCTGAAAGAAGTCCATGTCAAAACCAGGAATCCCCTCTGGTGGTATGGTGCGTACGGCAAGATTCTTTTGTGTATCGCTCACTACCACAAGCAATTGAATCTTGGCCAGAGGATCCCCACCAATTTGAGGTATCCAATGAGTGTTCCGGACACCCAAGTAGTCCAGGGCAATCCTGATAGGTGGTGACTGCATTGGCGCTGGTGTTGTCGTGGTGGGTGGTTCTGTGGCGGTTGAGGTCGGCGGTTCAGTGGTAGTGGTAGGTGGTTGCGTCGTTTGTATCGGTATTGAGGTAGGTCCAGTGCAACTTGCAACGATGAGCAAAAGAACCAGAAGATGAAGGAGAGGAGGCATCTTTTTTGGCCATCTCATTAGGCTACTCCTTGCCGTGGAAAAGATTAGCTGGACCATCCGCTCAGCGAATAACCACAGACGCTTGCTAGTCCAATCGGAGTCTCCCATGCAGCCATTATAACTCATTTCACGATTATTGTCTAGTATGGTCTATTGGTGTCTATTTGTGCCTAATTGGTTTCAGATAGCTAATCTATGTTCTAGCTCAATAATAGCGGAGGAATTAGGTGGCCAAAAGAGAGAAGAACAAAAGCCCGTCGGGTGTGGAGCGAATATTTCTAACGTTTCAGGAAACCCAAGAGTTCCTGGGAGTCAGCCATCAGACGCTGTATAAACTGATGAGCCAAGGGTTGCCATCACACAAGATTGGAAAGAAGCGAGTCTTCCTCAAAGACGACCTTATCCAGTGGATCAAGAGCCACTAGCACATGTAATGACTGGCAGTACGGTAGTGCAACTGACCATCGCCGTTAGATAGCTCGGTGGTAGCTCACCAAGGACGACCGATTTCTCAGGAATAGACAAGTGTCGCCACAAAGAAGGTCTGATTTACATCACAAAAGACCACTTTGTTTCTTCGCCTATATTGCCGCTCGCTCATGACAGCGCGTTCTTGAGCCACTCGTCGACTCTTTTATCATTTTCCTTCAAAAAGCATTGCCAAGTCTTCATTTTTTCTTGTAGTCTTGCCCCCGGCTTCAAGCAAAGCCACGACGTCGTAGCAAAGTGCCGTAAAAAATCCAAAGAGGTACGCCTTCAACACAGGGCCGGTCACCTGTTCTATACTAACTTTCGTTAGCGACTGAACTGCCCTACGGACAGATGTATCCCCACCTTTCCTCCCTGTATAGGTCAAATAATAGTTAAACTTCTGAAATATGACCGCCTTCGTTGTTTCTCTCATTTCCGTTCCTCCCCTTGCTATTATCTCCCCATGTAAACAATACTTCGAGCTCGGTTCTACCGCGTCTTGTGCGTCAGCAAATTATGAAACGTAGCTTTCATGCTCCTCAAATCTATTCCCTACCGCTTGGGGTTTGGTATTTCAGCATTCCATCATTTGGTTACCCTTTGCGATGGTGCCCTAACGTTTGGTAATTACTCAACAGAAACAAGCGAGTAAAAGGAAAATTAGACAACCTGCGACCCCCTGAGAGGGAAAAAGTGAGAGCAAGACTTTTGATCACGGTGCCATGGGGTGAAGCATCATTGAATTGTTCTGCTCGGGTTATTAGGCACCGTATTTCCTTAATGCTGTCAGGATTTCGCCAATCCTCCACCTGTCTCCCCTGCTTAAGCGAGCTATTTGAACGCACTGCCTAACATCGGTATTTTCCCCATGGAGACACCACAGTGACCTGGCAATATATTCGGCATTCTCTAGGCTGGCATTTTCCCTCGTCGTCAGTACCCTTTGCGATACTTGAATAAACTCCTGCTCCGTATAGGGGGTAAAGTGGAGCTTTGTGAAGCGCGAGAGAAGGTCTTTGGGCAATTTCTCTACCTTAATGCCCGCGGCAAATACCCGCGTATCTAACTCAAGCTCCCTTGTCTTTCCATACTTTGTCTCAGAGACAATCCCAGTTGCCATCAGGCTGTTAAGAACACCTATGTGCTCCGGGCTAAGGCGCTCCACCTCATCTATAAGGATAAACTTGGGCTTGTAGACAAACAGGATGTCAGCAAGTCCGGATGCGGTAAGGGTCGCTGCCAGGGCATAGTGGGTACGTGGCATTCGGCGCAGCTCCAAAAGGAACATAGTCTTGGCCGATGCTGGCGGACCGCTCAGGAGAAGGTGGGCTGGTTTCTCTGCTTCCAGAGCATAGCGGATTAATGTCTTTACGTCGGAGTAGCCGACAATGGAATCAAATAGATCGGCCGGCATTTCAGGCTCTGGCTCATAGGTGAGCTCGGACAGGGCCTGAATTGCCTCTCTGACCAGGTCCGGGTCAGCAACCTTATAGTGCGTGGCACTGTGGCTGGAGTAAGTAACGTTGACGAGCCTTGAGGTCACCATCTTCTTTAGCGTCTGTGGATCAGCATGGACTTCAAACCATTCAAAGCCAAGCCAGGGGTATCCTCTTTCTGCCTTTGCAGCCTCTTCCTTTCCCTGAAGGGCTAATGCATCCTGGAGAATCTCAACCCATTCAGGATTGGCGCTCAGCGCCCGGTAGATCCTGAGTCGTTTTTCTGCGTCTCTCATTTTGACCGCCCTTTTCCCCTTCCCATCCCAAAAACTACCCGACCATCAGCCGACCTTCAGGTTGGCGGCTGAAGCTGCGCTAGCAACGCTTCAAGATATTCTTTAATTGTGACAGTTCGCCCCAGCTTTTCGTGAGGGTACACGTCTTCTGGCACTCGGCTACCCGACCTGTAAACAATGAGAGCAGGCACTTGCTTCCCGAATAGCCAGCCGCTATGGCGAGCGCTGCCAAAGACCTGCCTTACCCTATATCTCTTTAATTGGGTCGGCCCTATAACAGAGTTAATGTAAGCTTCACCTATCTGCTCAGCCGTAAGCTCGCTGGTATCAATCAGCTCACACTTAATACCTCGTCTCTCTAACTGCTTTAAAAACGCAAAGATGCCTTCAAACCCCTGATTTCGCTCGTCATCGAAGGGCTTAACCGTGGTGCTATAATACAGCTTAAGTTCCATGCGAAGCCTCCATACCTTGAGGTGTACCCCTACTACAGCATACCACCATCATCTGATAATGTCAATATCTACCCACTGGCAAAGGGGGCAACCAAGCAAAGATAAAAGGTAATCGAGGCCTGTTATACGTTATGAAAACCCATGGTATCAGTGCTAAATGGCTTGCCGACATTTTGCCGACAAACTGTTTAGTATTCCCTGGCACGTGGTAACACAGCCAGATACAAACCGGGTCACTGCCACTGACAGGACGGGACAAAGTTGTATCTCGTGGCACTAGGGAGGACAATCAGCTTGTAAATGGGGTTCAGGTGGTCGCCGGTTCAAATCCGGCCACCCCGATACCTACTTGTCCAACATTAACTCTGGCGCACCAGGCAGTTTAAAAAATCCCGGATAACATTTAAAAGCAACGCCATCGTTTTCAGAAGACATGCCCTGGGCTGTAGCAATGGCCAACTGAGTGATACAAGAGGACTAAATCACTTCATTACCGCAACTTAAATGATGAGATTATTGTGTTAAAAGAGTAATTAGAATACTCTTCCTTAAGCCCTGTCGTGTCTAACCTATAAAGGTGTTTCTCTGTCTGCTTAAAATAGGCCTCACCATGGAACATGCCAAAGTCTGTCTCATAATCATAGGACAGATACCAATCCCAGGAGCCCTCCATCGGCTTATTTTCTAGTAGAGTTATTTCAGACCAATATGTTCCCAACGACATAATCCAACGTTTAGCAGCATCTTGAGCTGTCATAGGCTCTGCTACATATATCATGACCGAAGCTCTGCGGGTCGGAGGTTTTATTTCCCATGTTGTCCCATCTTCAGACACCTCAACCTGCCAATTGAGTGGATAGCTAATGGAATACCCAACCTTATCATTGGTATATGTGGTATAACCAGGCTTACCACAAGCAACAAGCGAACTAATCAGCAAGACAATAAGCCCTAGAAGTAGAAACCAATATCTTCTGTTATTCCTCACTCGAACCTCCTTATGGTGTTACTTCTTAAACAATCTGCTTGATTATACTGTGAAACAAGCGAAGTGTCATCTTTATATCTGAACGGCTCTATATGCCAGCCAGCTCCTAATAAGAAGCTACTATCAGCGGCATTGGGACACCTCTAAGAGAAGGACTAGCTTATGAGAACCTGCTGCTCCAGCAGCTGTTTACTACCGAGGACCGCCTAGAATGCGCTCGAGCCTTTGCCGAGAAGAGAGCACCTCGATGGAAGCGCAGGTGAAAACTAAAAAGAAGCGCGCGAGATTAGCCTCGTATAGGTTCGAAATATTCGATATCGCGGATATTCCCCTGGCGCTCATCCCGCCATTTAGCCTTTACCCTCATACCAATCTTAACTCGATCCTTGACCTTTTCAAGGTCTGAGAACTCGATACCGCCGATTAGGTGAGACAATGCAGTATCAGCGCCATCCAAGTCTATCAAGCCTGTAATGTAAGGAGGCGGCAAAGGCTGCCCTGTAAACTCAAAGGTAATCAATGACCAAGTCTTCACTGTCCCTTTGTCACTTACTTGAACCCACTCTGTTGCATCGACAAAACAGCGGGGGCAAAAACCTCTGGCTGGCACGAGTACACGTTTGCACTTAGGACACTTAGTCCCCATTATCCTCTTATTCTTAAACTCTTCAAAAAATCTGGTAATCACTGGGCCCATTGCCCACCTGTAAGGCAAGGAAATCTTTCCTTCTACAATTCTTGATTCTGCTTTTGTCATCTGTAAAACCTCCCTCTTATAATTCACTGCTGATAATCATAATGCCGTTGAGCTGATCCATCCCTCCCATAGCATGTGCAAGGGCTATCTTGGCTCCGGGTATTTGACGCTTACCAGCCCTACCAGTTACCTGCAAAGCTGCCTCACCAACCCGAATCAGTCCGGTGGCACCTATGGGGTTAGTACATAAAACGCCTCCAGAAGGAGAGCAAGGTAGCTTCCCTCCCCTCAATACAATGCCATCCTCTACGAGCTTACAACCTTCTCCCCAACCACAAAAGCCAAAGCACTCATAGAAGATAAGTTCCTGATAGGTGAAAGGATTATATACTTCGACAACATCGAGTTCCTTTCTCGGATTCTTAATGCCAGCCATCTTATAAGCTTCGCCGGCTGCAATGATAGCCGATTCCCAGACTACTTTGTCGCTATCGCCAAAGAAGGCCTCATCACCAGCATAGCCAAGACCCTTCACCCAGGCAGCCTTCTTGGGGAATCTTTTTGCTTTCTCCTTACTAGCAAAGATAACAGCACAAGCTCCGTCTGAAGAAGGGCAGACATCCATCAGCCGCGTCGGATAAGCAATGATGCGTGACTTGAGAACATCTTCAACGGTAATCTTCATCCTGATATGAGCATAAGGATTATCCAGGGCATTGTCATGATGGTCTACAGAGATACGTGCTGCAGCTTCTCTTACCCTTTCTTCTGGCAAGCTATATCTGTGAGCGTACTGAATAGCCTGCATACTGAAAACCCCGGGAGCACCCGGAATGAACGGCCTTTGGAAGAAAGGTTCAGCTACAGTGTTCATGGTGCCTTGAGGGTCGTTCTCAAACATCTTCTCAGAACCTACTGCCATTACAACATCAAAGAGTCCTGAAGCTACGTGATAAAAAGCGGAATGCGCAACGGACATGCCTGTGCTACCACAAGTAGCTATATGCATCAACGGCTTACCAAAAGCCTGCATAGCATCTGCTAAGTATAGATGGGCAGCATTTATTCCCTCCATCGCAGAAGGCATACTGCTATGAGCCACCGCCTCTATATCTTCAGGTGAAATTCCAGCATCCTCCAAAGCTGCTCTTACCGCTTCATAAACAAGCTCAACATAATTGACGTCCTCCCTCCGTCCATGTTTAGTCTGTCCAACTCCCACAATAGCTACCGCTCTCGCCATTTTCCATCACCTCCTATTTACCAAGGATGACCACTGAATGAACTTGTCCGGCAAAGCCATAAGTGGAATGCGCCAGTGCCGTCTTCACACCAGACACTTGCCTGTCCCCAGCCTTGCCCATTACCTGTAAAGCTGCCTCGGCAATTCTGATAAGTCCTCTGGCTACATACGGGTTGCTGGCTAAGACTCCACCAGAGGGATTCACTGGCAGCTCACCATTCCTATCAGTAACACCACTATCTATGAGTTTTCCACCTTCGCCCCTTCCACAAAAACCAAGCTGCTCATACCACAGAAGCTCCTGAAAGGAATAAGGTTCGCAAATCTCAGCAATGTCTATCTCTCTTCGTGGGTTTTTGATACCAGCCATATCATAAGCCTTCTTGGATGCCTTCCATAACATACCATCAAGCAGATCACGATCGCCAAAGAATTGATAGTCAACATACCAACCAACCCCTTTAATCCACACTGGATTGTTGGTTAGCTTCTTTGCCTTTTCCTCCGAAGCCAGAAGCATAGCACAGGTGCCATCAGAATATGTGGCGCAATCTAATGCCTTTATCGGATGAGCCATAACCTTCGATTTCATCACCTCATCAACGGTTATTTTTCCTTTTTTATGAGCATAAGGATTGTTTAAGGCATTGCCAAGGTTTTTCACCACTACCTTGGCTGCTTGTTCCTCAGTTATCTTGTATTTATCCATATATAGCCTGGCTTGCATAGCCGCTGTAGAGACATCATCAAGTCCAACAGGGCGCTGAAAAAATGGGTCAGCATAAAGATTCGTCAATGTACTCAGGCTCGGAATTTCAGAAGACTTGGTTATAGCATGCACCAAGGCATTATCGAAGTGCCCACTCATTATCCTCATCAGTCCATACAAAAAACCTGCAGCACCATCCTCCGCAGCTTTGGTCGAGTCTTTTAAATACGAACCTATAGCGTCAAAGTAAAAGGTGTTAGAGCAGCTAATGCCCTGCCAAAAATCTGAGGAGGAGGAAACGATTGTGCCCAGTTCCTCGCGCTTCATACCAACTTGATTTAATATATCCTTGGTCACCTCATAGCTGACTTCCCGAAGGTTCTCGTTTACAGCACCGGCATGCCCTATTTGGGCAACAGCAACAATAGCCACCCTGTTTGCCATGATACAACCTCCTTTATTTTCCAGCCATTATCATCTAAGACTATCGAATAGCAAGGCACTACAGTACCTACCGATTCATTATGCCGACCACCCCCAACCAAAGACATACTATACTTTATTATTATCCAGCTCGTCAAGCCATTTGCGGCTATATTGACAGTATTTAGGGTGGTAAAGTATTATTATTAGTCGGGTTCTTTGAGGAAAATTGCGCCATAATCTTAATTTCTGTAATGACACTTTCTCAAAGCATTAGACCGTTGATTACTACTCATATCAGCATACCAAAATTAATTGAGTAGGTCTTTCATGCTAAAATCTATACTCATCGCCAACCGTGGAGAAATCGCACGGCGGATAATCAGAACTGCTAAAAGGTTAGGCATTGAGACCACGGCTATACATTCGGATATAGACGAAACAGCCCTGTTCGTTCAGGATGCAGACAGAGTAGTAAAAGTTGGAGGTGCTAAACCCAAAGACAGCTATCTTAATATTGACAACATTATCGCAATAGCCAAAGAATCAGGTGTAAGCGCCATCCATCCTGGATACGGCTTCCTAGCGGAAAGATGGGAGTTCGCCCAAAGGTGCGAAGAGGAGGGCTTAATATTCATCGGACCAAAGTCTGATGTCATTAATAGTATGGGCGATAAAGCTCGCTCCCGGGAAATTGCCACAAGCCTGGGAATACCTATTCCACCGGGCAGCGGCATATTAAGCAGTGTTGAGGAGTCAAAAGAATGGGCAGCCAGGCTTTCCTTTCCAGTCATATTCAAGGCATCAGCTGGTGGTGGCGGCATAGGCATGAAAAAAGCAGAGCGTATGGAAGAAGTGGCAGAAGCTTTCGATGCCGCTACAAACCGAGCTAAATTGGCTTTTGGTGATGACAGGGTTTACATCGAAAAGTATCTAGAGTCGCCACATCATATAGAAATCCAAATACTGGGAGACAGCAAGGGCAATGTGGTTACTTTCCCGGAAAGAGAATGCTCGGTACAGAGACGACATCAAAAAGTGATTGAAGAGTCACCTTCCCCCTTTACCACCCCCGAACTGAGACAAGGAATAAGGCAAGCAGCCAAACGGCTGGCTCAAGAGCTCGGCTACACCAATGCTGGAACCGTAGAGTTCGTCGTTGACAAGCATAGAAATTTCTACTTCCTAGAAATAAATACCAGGCTTCAGGTGGAGCATCCGATTACAGAAATGATAACTGGCTTTGACCTGGTTGAGGAGCAAATCAGGATCGCCTCAGGTGAACCTCTATCCATTAAAGAAGATAACCTAAAATGGAATGGTTGGGCTATTGAAGCCCGTATCTATGCTGAGGATTCAGAGAATTTCTACCCATCTCCAGGCAAGATAATCTCTTACATAGAGTCCTCTGGTGAAGGAATAAGAGTTGATTCTGGATACAGAGCCGGAGATACCATCAGTCAGTTTTACGACCCGTTGATTTCTAAGCTAATCGTTTGGGGCGAAGACAGAGATAAAGCTATAATAAGGATGCAAAAAGCTCTGGATAATTATGAGATCACTGGTATTAAAAATAACATTCCTTTCTTGAAGAAAGCTTTTGGTTCTGAAATGTTTAAATCGGGAAACTATGATACGCACTTCATATCAAGGTTAAAGGAGGAAAAAAATGGGTGACGTAATGAGACAGGAAGTCAAGAAACTCTCAGACCTCCGTGAAGAAATCAAGAGGATGGGGGGCGAAGAGGCTATCAAGAAGCACCATGATAGAGGAAAATTGACTGCACGGGAGCGGCTTGACCTCCTGATTGAAAAGGGGACCTTCGTTGAAGTCGGCATGCTCGGTAGTGAATTCGGTGTGCCCGAGCTTGTCCCAGCCGACGGATGCATCACCGGTTATGGCAAGCTAAACGATGGGGTTATTCTCAGAGATGTAGCCGTGGCAGCTTACGATTTTACAGTAAGAGGCGGCTCCATGGCAATTGTCAACGAGACTAAGGTGAGCAGAATAAGAGAAATCGCTCTCAAACAAAGGATCCCCATGATATGGCTGGGTGATTCAGGAGGTGCCCGGGTTAGTGGCGGAGGTCTCAGCGGCGAGAGAGTAGCAATGTTTGCTGATTCCGGTTACCTCTTTAAAGAGGAATCGCTGATGTCAGGCATAATCCCGCAAATCGCGGCTATGATGGGGCCCGGATATGCTGGCACTGCTTATATACCCGGCCTCTCCGATTTCGTGCCCATGGTCAAGGGAACTAGCTTTATGGGGCTAGGCGGACCATCTCTTGTAGAATCAGTGATCCGAGAAAAACTTACCGAAGATGAGCTAGGAGGCTCTAAGGTTCATTGCGAGATAAGCGGCTGCGGGGATTTGGAAGTGAAATCAGACGAGGAGTGCATTAAGGCAATAAGGCAGTATCTAGCCTTCTTTCCCCAGAATTGCGATCAGAAACCACCCCGAAAGGAATGGACCGGAGACCCCGAGACTTTGATTGACGACGGTATATTAAATGTTATCCCAGACAACCCCAGAGAAGCCTATGATATGCACGACCTCATAAAATATATTGTGGACGACCGCTACTTCTTTGAAATGAAACCAAAATGGGGAAGGAATATTATCGTTGCGTTCGGGAGGATAGCTGGCTATTCGATTGGTATTGTGGCAAATAACCCCATGTTTTACGGTGGTGTCATCGACATAGACGCGGCTGATAAGGCAGCCCGTTTTATCTGGCTCTGCGATGCTTTCAATGTCCCGCTTCTTTTCCTTTCCGATGTCCCTGGCTTTATGGTCGGGTCCAAAGCCGAGAAATCAGGGATTATAAGACACGGAGCCAAGATGATTCACGCCGTGGCTGAAGCCACTGTTCCTAAATTTACCCTAATCGTCAGAAAATCCTACGGCGCCGGCTATTACGCTATGTGCGGCCGGTCTTTTGACCCCGACCTGCTGATTGCCTACCCTGGCGCAGAGATATCAGTTATGGGCGCCGAGGGCATGGTATCCATTTTCGCCAGAAAACAGCTGGCCGAGGCTGAAAATCCACAGGAGATGGTTGAGCGGCTGGCCGACGAAATAAGACCGCAGATTAATATCTTTAAGACCGCTAAGTTTGGCATCGTTGATGATGTTATTGACCCAAGAGAGACTAGAAAGGTCTTAATCAGAGCTCTTGAATTCACCAAGGATAAGAAGATATTCAGACATCCCAGAAAGCATGGCGTCTACCCCGTTTAAGGAGGTCTCGAATGTACCAGACTATAACAATCGAAGCAAAAGACAAAGTGGCCACAATCACGCTATCCCGAGAAGAGAGGAGAAATGCCATCTCACCAACAATGATGACTGAACTTCTTGACGCCATAAAGAAATATGACGATAACCCAAACGTGCTCGCTATCATGCTAACTGGAGCCGGCAGCAAAGTTTTTTGCGCCGGGGCTGATTTTGGAGAGTCTATGGGTGCCACAGCAAGCTTCCTTGACCGCCATGAAGAGCAAAGGAAGTTCGCTGAGCTTTTCAAAATAATTAAGGGATTGAAGAAACCTTTGCTCGGCCGGATTAACGGTCATGCTCTGGGCGGCGGACTTGGTCTGGCTTGTGCTTGTGACATAGTAATTGCGGCTGACGACTGCCGCTTTGGCACGCCGGAAATAAACGTTGGACTGTTCCCCTACGTGATTATGGCAACCTTGCTTCGGTTCACTTCAGCCCCGAAACGGCTACTAGAAATGATGCTAACCGGTGAACGAGTTGATGCCAAAGAAGCACAGCAACTCGGCCTGGTGAATTACGTTGTGCCTAGAGAGCAACTCAATGCAAAAGTTGACGAAATCACTAAAAAAATAGTCAGCAAAAGCCCAGCTATCCTGAGACTTGGCAGAAGGGCTTTTTATACCATGCGAGATATGGAATATGAAAAGGCGCTAGAATATTTGACGTCCATGCTGGCAATTAATACGATGGCTGAAGACGTAGCTGAGGGCATCGCTGCCTTCCTTGAGAAGCGGGAACCAATATGGAAAGGAAAATGAAAGAGAGGAACAACCATGAGTTTAGAAGATAAAGTAGTAATAACTGCCGCCTTGACCGGAGTCGCAGCCAACAGAGACCAATGCAAATGGATCCCTTATACCCCCCAAGAGATCGGTGAAGAAGCGCTAAATGCATACAATGCCGGAGCTTCAATAGTGCATATCCATGGTAGGGAATATGATGGCAGACCATCCTGGAGGGTGGAGATTTTTCGGGAGATTATGCAGGAGGTCAGGAAAAGGTGCCCTATCATAATAAACTTTTCCACTGGGGCTGTGGGCGTAGATAAAGATACAAGAGTGGCTCATATTCGCGAACTGAAACCGGAAATTGCGGCGTTAAACATGGGAACAATGAATTATGCCAAATATAGCCAAAGACGTAAAAACTTCGTCTTCTCCCTGGTTTTCCAGAATCCGTTTGATGATATAATGTTCTTTTTGGATACCATGAACCAAAATGGCGTGAAGCCAGAATGCGAATGCTTCGACCTCGGGCATTTAGAGAGTATTTTCCCGTTAATGGATATGGGATTGCTTAAGAATTTTGAAGTAAGTCTGGTTATGGGAGTGGTCGGTGGCATGGCTGCCACTGCCAGAAATCTGGCTCACCTAGCTACTGTGGTCCCTCCCGGTGTAGCCTGGCAAGTCATCGGTATCAGTCAAAACCAGTGGCTCTTAATAGCTACAGCTCTGGCTCTGGGCGGGAATGTTAGAGTTGGTCTAGAAGATAACTTCTATTTATCGCCTGACGAGATGGCACAAGGGAACGGGCCACTGGTAGAAAAAGCAGTACGAATGGCGCGAGACATCGGCAGAGAACCAGCAACGGTAGAAGAAGCTAGAATCATTCTAGGGTTGGCTGAAACAAAGGGCAAAGATTAAGTAACTGAGTTAAGCCAGCCATGACAGAAGTACTTTCACCTATTACAGGCAGTGTCTGGAAGATTGTGGTAGAAGTCGGTACGATAATGAGTGAGGGCGAAACTATTGTCATCTTAGAATCTATGAAAATGGAAATCAGAGTAAAGTCACCACATAATGGGAAAGTGGTGGAAATCAGAGTAAAAGAAGGTGATTCCATTTTAGAAGACGACGTTATTGCTGTAATCGAACACTAAATAGCCTGATTTGCGACACGGAGGATAAGTATGGACTTTAGATTTAGCGAAGAAGAGGTATCATTTAGGGAAGAGGTCCGCCAATGGCTTAAGCAAGAGATACCACAGAGGTGGACTGAACTTGATCCTGGGATTTGGGAAGAAACTGAGGAGTCTTGGGCACTTTCACGACAGTTCCAGCGCAAACTGGGCCAAAAGGGTTGGCTGGCACCAGCATATCCTAAGGAGTACGGCGGCTTGGAATTAAGCCACATGAAACGGCTCATCCTTGCCGAAGAATTGGCTTACAATAGAGCACCGATAAGCATAGAGGTAGAAATCACAGTAAACTGGGTGGCTCCCACCATCATGCTCTTTGGAACTGAGAAGCAAAAGGAAGACTATGTAACTAGGGTGGCAAAGGGCGATATAATCTTCTGCCTCGGCTATAGTGAACCAAATGCTGGCTCAGACCTTGCCGCGCTTCAGACACGCGCCGTAGAAGTTGGCGACGAATATGTGATTAACGGCCAGAAAATATGGTGCAGTTACGGCCACCTCGCTGACTATTGCTGGCTCGCTGCCAGAACCGACCCTGATGTTCCCAAGCATAAGGGAGTCAGCATGTTCGTCGTCGACATGAAGACACCAGGAATTACCGTACGCCCTCTGATAAACGTCCTGAATCGCCACTCTTTTAACGAAGTTTTCTTCGATGATGTACGTATCCCGAAGGAAAACCTGGTAGGGCAGAAAAACAATGGTTGGTACCAACTGGTGATCGCCCTAGACCTTGAACGCTCCTCCATTGGTGGGCCGGCTGCAAACCAACGGCTCATCGAAGAATTAGTCCGATACGCCAAAGAAACCAAACGAAATGGAGAGTCCCTTGCCGATGACCCACTGATCAGGAATGAGCTGGCAAATGTAACAGTGGAGAATGAAGTTGCTCGCATGATCTGCTATCGCATCGCCTGGATGTACAGCAAGGGGCTTCACCCCAGCTATGAGTCTTCTATGTCAATGGTTTTTGCCAGCGAAGTACTTAGACACATGGCTAACGTAGGAATGCGCATTCTGGGGCACTATGGGGAATTGGACAGGGATTCTAAATGGACTATCATGAACGCAAGGATAATGCGAATGTGTTTAAGCTCGCTTTCCATAGGCGTAGGCGGTGGCTCAAACGAGATTCAACGCAACATTATCGCTATGAGAGGACTAGGATTGCCACGCCAGTAAGTTTTGGCCAAATCTAGGTTTGGCAAGGTTTCTTAAGAAGGGAAAGTTATGGATTTCAGATTTAGCGAAAAAGAAGAGGCATTTCGAAGAGAGGTCGAGGATTTCATAAAGAAGGAACTTCCTGCTGACTGGACCGAGAAAAACATCTATTGGCCTGGCGGATACGGCACTTTAGTAGAATTTGAAGAGCTTAACTCACATATTGAGCAGTTCAGACATCGGCTAGCTGAGAAAGGCTGGCTTACCATCTCATGGCCAAAAGAATACGGCGGAGCCGGACAGACCAACATTGAACAGGCCATCTTCCACGAACGTATGAGTTACTACAGGGCACCTGCTGGAGAAGTAGCCACACTCATCGGTGGGCCCACTATTATGCTCTTTGGCAACGAGGAAATGAGAAGGGAATGGTTGCCCAGGATAGCCAAAGGGGAAACAAGGTTCTGGCTGGCCTACAGCGAACCCAATGCTGGCTCCGACCTTGCCTCCCTACAAACCAGAGCAGTCGAAGATGGCGACGACCTTATTATCAATGGCCAGAAAATTTGGAGCACCGTTGCTCACGTATCACACTATGCCTGGATGGTCGTCAGGACAGACCCCGCTGCCCCACCACATAAAGGCATTACGCTACTCATTGTAGATAATAAATCACCAGGTGTTACCATTCGCCCCTTGATAAACATCTGTGGCTTCCATTCGTTCAACGAAGTGTTTTTCGATAATGTACGGGTTCCTAAGAAAAACATCGTCGGCGAGAGAAATAAAGGCTGGTACTATCTGATGGTAGCCCTAGACTTCGAGAGGCTTGTGATCCCCATGGGGGGCTTCAGGCGAACCTTCGAAGAAATAACCCAATATGCCAAAGAGACAAAACACAATGGTCAGCCTCTAAGCCATGAGCCTTTAATAAGGAATAAACTAGCTGAGATAGCAATCCAAATTGAAGTAGCTTACATGTTCTTCTGGCAAACAGCCTGGATGCTCGATAAAGGGCTTGTCCCGAATATCGAGGCATCAGTGCTGAAGCTGGTTACCACCGAGCTAAGCCAGAAGCTGGCCAATGCCGGGATGCAGGTTATGGGACATTATGGTCAACTGGAAAGGAATTCCAAGTGGTCACCTTTGAGAGGAAGAGTTTCCGCTGGCTACTTAGATTGCATCTCTGCTCTCGTTGGTGCCGGCACTTCTGAAATTCAGCGCAACATCATCGCTATGAGAGGGCTTGGATTGCCCCGGGGATAGATAAGCCTGAAGAAGATTATGTAAACCTGTATAGAAGGAGGAATAAAATGAACCTTGGTCTAACTGAAGAACAGGAAATGCTGAAGACATCAGCCCGTGACTTTCTGGAAAAGGAATGCCCAAAACAACTGGTCAGACAATTAGACGAGAGTGACAAGGGGTATTCCCCGGAACTATGGCGAAAGATGGCAGAACTAGGCTGGATGGGGCTGGTATTTCCTGAGAAATATGGTGGCAGTGGTGGCAGCTTCCTGGACTTGATAGTCCTGCTTGAGGCGATGGGATACAACATCCTACCTGGCCCATTTCTTTCAACCGTAGTTCTCGGTGGCCTAACTATCTTAGCCGCCGGAAGTGAGGAACAAAAGAAGGAATTCCTGCCTAAAGTTGCCAATGGGGAGATGATTTTCACCCTTGCATTAACTGAGCCCAGTGCTGACTATAACGCAGCATCAATTAAGACCAAGGCTACAGCACGTAACGATGGATATGTTATCAATGGCACCAAGCTTTTTGTCCCTGATGCTAACGTTGCCGACTACATATTATGTGTGGCTAGAACAAAAGAAGGGAAGAATCCAGAAGACGGAGTTGCCGTTTTCCTGGTCGATGCTAAAAGCCCGGGAGTCAAATGCACCCTCCTCAAAACCCTGGCTCGGGACAAACAATGTGAAATTATCTTCGACAATGTGACTGTACCAAAGAAGAACATACTGGGAAAGCCAGGCCAAGGCTGGTCGATAGTAAAAGACACTCTCCAGAAAGCAACAGTGGCAAAATGCGCTGAGATGGTCGGTGGCGCTCAAGCCGCGCTAGAGATGGCTGTCAGATATGCCAAGGAAAGAGTTCAGTTCGGCAGACCCATCGGCAGTTTCCAAGCCATCCAGCACTACTGTGCCAACATGGTAACAGATGTCGATGGTTCACGGTTCATTACCTATAAGGCAGCTTGGGAGGTAAGCGAGGGACTTCCAGCCACCATGGATGTGGCTATAGCTAAAGCCTGGACCAGCGAAGCCTATGGGCGAGTTACCCTCTTAGCACACCAGATATTCGGGGCCATTGGTTTTACCATGGACCACGATATCCACCTCTACTATAGGCGGGCGAAGGCTGGTGAGATAATGTTTGGCGATGGGGATTTCCAACGTACTATCGTGGCCAGCGAGTTAGGACTCTAATTTAACCTGTCATTGCGAGCCCTTCGCTTTCCGTCATTCTGAGCCTAGCGAAGAATCTCACACAGCTCAGGGTAAACTCCACGAAGCAAATATGATGGGATTGCTTCGGGGCTTACGCTCCTCGCAATGACAATTAGAGAGTACAATCCTTTACCAGCTTACTTTATCCAGGCCTTTGAGCCCCAAAATCCGCCTGGCCTCATCGGGAGTAGCTGGCTCCAGCCCCAATTCCCGGGCTATGCGCACTATTTTCTCCACCTGGTCGGCATTGCTCTTAGCCAAAACACCTTTACCAGCATACAAGCTGTCTTCCATGCCAACCCGGGCATTACCACCCATCACCAAAGACATGGTGCACATCGGTAACTGATGACGCCCAGCAGCACACACTGACCAGACAAAATCGCCGACTGTCTCGCGAGCGCTATTTAACAAGAACAACAAATTATTTGGTGACGCCGGTATACTGCCTAGAATACCCAGGACAAACTGAAGATAAACAGGTTTCTTGAGATATCCTCTCTGTATCATAAAGGCAACATTATTGATCATGCCGGCATCGTATATTTCAAGCTCCGGTTTTGTCTCATTTTCGCTGAAAGCCTGGCTGAATTCGCGCAATGTCTTAAAAGTATTAGGGAAAATGAAATCCTCTGTCCCTTGCAAATACGGTTTCTCCCAGGGGAATTTAAATTCCTTAACGGCTTCTGCTATGGGAAATAAGCCAAAATTTATCGAGCCGAAATTAAATGATGCTAGTTCTGGCTTAAAGGTTGTTACTGCTTTCACACGCTCCGCCGTGGTCATACCTACACCACCACCAGTGCTCAAGCAAAGAACCATATTGCACTTACTCTTTACCTTGGTTACCACCTCCCTGAATAACTCCATGTCAGAACTCGGCTGTCCGGTTTCCGGGTTGCGCACATGGATATGGGCTACAGCTCCACCAGCTTCATACACCCTTACCGCCTCATCAGCGATCTGCTGAGGCGTTATCGGTAAATATGGAGACATACTGGGAACATGGATGCTACCAGTAATAGCCGCAGTAACTATGACTTTATCCATAATTACCTCCTTTAATCATGCCAGCCACCGCTTCCGCCTCTTGTAGTGCTTCACCTCGCGGTAGCTTCTCCTTTGCCCCACTTTACTCAGCCCCAGGTAAAACTCCTTTATATCCTCATTGTCTCGTAGCTTCTCAGCCGGCCCATCCATAACCACTCTACCATTTTCCATCACATAGCCGTAATCAGCTAGTTCTAGTGCTGCCTTGGCATTTTGCTCTACCAATAAAATGGAGGTTTTCTCCTCAGTGTTGATTCTTTTTACTATATCGAAGATTTCCCTCACCAGTATTGGACTAAGTCCCAGAGACGGCTCATCTAGAAGCATTAGCTTCGGACGAGCCATCAGCCCCCGCCCCATCACCACCATTTGCCTCTCACCCCCGGAAAGGTAACCAGTTGTGGCATGGCGAAGGTCTTTAAGCTTCGGGAAATAGTCATAAACCATGTCCAAATCTTTACGTACTGCTGCAGCGTCGCTCCGGGTATATGCACCTACCTTCAAGTCCTCTTCCGCGCTAAGGTGCTCAAACATAGGCCGCCCTTCCAGAACTTGGACAATGCCCAGTTTGACCACCTCTTCAGGGGGCATCCTGTCTATTCTTTTTCCATCGTACTCAATACTGCCATCAGTAACCTCACCCTCCTCAGTGTAGAGTAATCCTGAAATTGCCTTGAGTGTGGTTGTTTTGCCGGCACCGTTAGCACCAAGCAAGCTCACAATCTTCCCCTCCGGCACTTCCAGAGACACCCCCTTCAGCACCAATATAACATTGAGATAAATGACTTCAATACTGTTTAGCTTTAGCATAGTTGGCCCCCTTTCGTCAGCACTCTTGTACCCAAAACAGGAGAAATCCCCGTCGTCATTACAATTCTTTGAGTCTACGACATTAGCTTCTCGCTCCCCAAATGTTTGCGCCAAACTCCACACGAAGCTGCATTAAGCAGCTCTACATTAGCGAGGTAAAAGGAGAAGCCTGCCTTCTCAGGAAGGCTTCTCCTTTCGTTAACCGCTCGCTTAGCTTTCTACCTCGCTCAGATATATTACTCGCTACTTCTTGAATTGCAGAGTATTGGCTATCTCCGAGAACTTGGCTTCATCATAAGGTACAAGCATAGCCACAGTGGTTATGGTAAGCAAAATCCACTTGTCGCCCTTCTTCACCCCAAGACCATAAGTCTCACCCGGGAAGCCCTTGACTGTCCAGCCAACTTTGGCCACAGTGGCTTTGGTACCGTCTGCCAGAGTCGTCTCCTTCTCAGCACCAACCTTGATGTCCGAACCGCCAGATGCAGTCAGTGACGCTTTGACCGCATCGACAAAAGTAGCTTCTCCTCTGGTGCCTACACTCAGCACAGGAACCTGAGCTGCGGCTACAGCGTAGAGTACGGTTGGGGCTTTTTCGTCCGCTGCTGACCTCTTCCAATCCTTGGGGTATTTGACAGAGAAGCCCAAGTCGGCATTGGTGTACTCAGCAGCTTCGAAAGAAAGCTTGCCTGGGGCTGATGGCGCTGCCGGAGGCGCTGCCGATGGCGGTGGCGCTGGTGGCGGCGTCATCTCCAATACCCAGGTTGCGGTAGCCACAGTACGCGTATCCTCACCCATAGCCTTTAGCGTGTAAGTGCCGTTTGGAAGCTGTTTGCCAAGTGTTGCCGGATCCAGCGCCATGGTCGGCGTAAAACCACCTCTCATAAGCCAGTCCACCTTAGCCGTCTTCTCCATGACGACTTCGAAATTACCAGCGGCATCAGCCGTGGCAAAGGCAATGCCAATGCTGTCTTCACCGCGGGCACGGTCCAGCCCTGTCATCTCAACATCGGGAGGCACCACGAGATCTATAGTAATGACCTCCTTCGGCTGCCAGCCTGCGCCTGTAAACTTGACAGTCATTGCCAGGATGCCCAGAGACGGTGGCAGCGTTGCTGCTGCTGCCTCAGGGAGCCCCAAGGCTTTGGCAATCGCCGGCATGTACTTTTTTAACGTTGCCACGTCAATCTTGGCCGGGTCAACAGTTAGAGTCCCAGCCGCCGGTGGTGGCGGCGGTGGCGGCGGCGCCTTAGGGGCACAGCCGACTACCGGCAACACCAAAAGCGCCACCATAGCTACAAAAACTAGCTTCTCAAAAATGGATAATTTCATCATAATCCTCCTTCCTCCTAGTCCTTGCTCCAGTCATGGAGGGCTACGCAATCGGGAACCTTCACCCAGCCACTGATATCGACCTCTTTACCCTTCTGTACCTGGTAAAACTTGACCACATCGGTACCCTGGCGGTTGGTGGGACTATAGGTGATTGGTCCCTCCAGACCCTGACCAATGTCCAAGCCAGTGAGCGATTCGTAGCCTGTCTTCATAGCTTCGCCATCCAGTTTGTCATAACCAACAGCCTTAAGTGCTATCTTGGCGGCTTCTTGATAGGCAAGCGCCCACACCATTCCCGTCACATAGTTCGCCGCCATGGTCTTGCGGAACTCATCAACGCTCACTCCACGGTACTTCGGTACCATCTTTGCAGCCAGCGGGTGCGCCCAGCATTCATCCCCACGGAAATAAAAACTGCACACCCAGGCTCCTTCCGTAGCCTCAGGATGGAGCTTGATACCGACTGCCTCACAGGGACCCCAGAAAGTAGAATCAACAAACTGAATCGTCTTTGTCAGCCCCAGCTTGTAAGCATCACGCAGAATGTTGCTCGGCGTCGGGTCGACGCCGCCGATGATGATATAATTAGCGCCACCTCCAGCAAGCCGTTGTAGCCAGACGGAGTGGTCGGGCGCGCCAGTGGGGAAGAACTCCGGCGGTAGCAACTTCACACCGAGCTTATCGGCGTATTCCTTGCCGCCGCGCAGCGGCTCTCTGCCGTAGGCACTGTCCCAGCTCATGTAACCGATGATGGGTGACCCTGTCTTACCCTTAGCCTTCCAATCTTTCAAGATGAAGTCAATGGTGGCCCCGAAGGCGTTCTGGTAGCAGACGCCCCAGGGGAATATCCAGCCTATTTTGGCCTGAGCTTCACCGTCACCTGGAGCCAGCTGGACTACCTTGTCTTTCATGGTCATCGGCATGATAGCTTTGCCTGCCGCCGTGCTGATACAATTCACTACACGGAGATTAGGCTCAGTTCGATACCTTTTATAAGCCGATACGCAACGTGCGGTATCATAGCGGGTATCGACGAAAATGGCGTTCACCTTCACCCCATCAACACCACCATTCTCGTTGATCTCCTTGAACATGTCCCCGCAACCAACATCGGCAGGGACATTGAGTCCGGCAATCGGCCCGGTATAATCGCCCAGACTTAGATAGGAGATTACCTTTTCTTGTGGTGCTGCTTTAGGAGCACATCCCGAAATCGCTGGCAGCACTAACGCTACCACAAGCAGAATTGCTCCAATTAATAGATACTTTCTTTTGCTCATTTGCAGACCTTTCACCTCCTTCATTTTAGTCTCTCGCTTTTAGGTTTCCATTCATGCAATGCCCATTATCACCCCCTTTTATTCTACTCGTTCCAATCATGAAGTGACACAGCGTCAGGCATTTTGACCCAGCCAGTTATCGGTACACATTTGCCACCCTGTATCCGATAAAATTTGGTCACATCAGATGGACGGCGGCTGTTAGGACCATAGGTGTTCACACCCGCCAGGCCTTGATTGTCAAACCCGGTAAGCTTCTGATACGCCTGGTACATGGCTTCACCGTCCAGTTTATCATAGCCAACACCATCCAAGGCTATCTTTAAAGCTTGCTCAAAAGCTCTGCCGATAAGAATCGACGCTGGAAACAAAGCGCGCATCTCACTTATAGGACGATTGGCGTACTTCGTCCATAAATCGATGACAAGCGGGTGATTACGGGCCTCGTCACCACGCACAAACGGGGAGGTAATGACGGCGCCCTCTGTAGCTTCAGGATGAAGCTTGATGCCCAGGGCTTCATCAGGCCCCCAGTAAGTGACATCAACAAACTGAATCGTCTTGGTCAGTCCCAATTTATAAGCATCCCGCAAAATAAGGCTTGGCGTCGGGTCAACGCCTCCAATGAAGATGTAATCGGCGCCGGCTCCAGCCAGCCTTGTCAGCCACACGGTATGTTCACTAGCGCCTGTGGGGAAGAATTCCGGCGGCAGCAACTTCACACCAACCTTCTCGGCATATTCTTTGCCGCCACGCAGTGGCTCTTTGCCATATGGGTTATCCCAAAGTAAATAGCCTACGGTGGGCATCCCCGACTTCCCTTTTGACTTCCAGTCACTTAAAATCCAGTCAAAGGAAGCAGCACAGCCATCTTGATAAGGTGGTGCCGCCAGAAAAACCCGTCCGATGCGAGCCTGGAATTCACCGTCAGCCGGAGTGAGCAAAATATATTTATCTTTCTCTAACATGGGGCTAAGCGCTTTAGTAGCAGGTGTCATAGGAACAAATGCCATAGCAACCTTATGTTCAAATCGATACCTCTTATAAGCCGATACTGCGCGAGCTATATCATATCTGGTATCAACCGTAATCCGTCTCACTGTCACCCCATCAACACCCCCTCTCCTATTCAGATCATCGAAGTAATAACCAAAAGCCTCCTCCAGAGGTGCGGTAAACCCAGCTATAGCCCCCGTTAGGTCGGTCAGGCTCAAGAAGGTAACATACTTTTCTTTCGGCGGTGCTTCCGGAGCACATCCTGATACTGCAGGGAACGCCACCGCCAGCAGAATCACCCCAACTAATAAATACTTTGTTTTGCTCATTTTCAACCTTTCACCCCCTTTAAATAGTCCCCCGTTTTCTAGTTTTTTTCATACCTTGCCCATTATCACCTCCTCTATAAATTACTATCACCTAACTAAGATTAACACGCTATCCATCAATAAGCAAACGGGAAAAGCCTGTAGGAAGCTTTGAAGATATTCCATCGGTGGGCCAATCCCCTGGGTTCGTAAATCAAGAAGAGGACAATTATAACGCCAAAAGCAGTGGCACCTAATGCCGCTGCCGGCGCAATGCCCATAGCTGGGAACCATCCAGTTAATGTCGGTGAGGCGAAGGTAACCGCTTCAATAAGCAAGCTGATGAAAATGGTGCCGAAAAAGACCCCAGTTATAGTGCCTAGACCACCGACAATGAGCATGCCGATGAAGAAAACGGCATCAGTCAGCGGGAACTGCTCCACGTGGACAAACATCATCCAGTGAGCAAACAGCGAGCCGGCAATACCCGCGAAGAAGCAACCGATGAAAAAGCCAAGCAGCTTATAATAGAACAGGTTAACCCCCATCACCGCCGCCGCCAGGTCATTGTCCCTGATAGCCACAAAAGCTCTGCCTATCCTCGACCTGGCCAAATTCTTGGCGAAATAGGTCATTAATAACATCACCGGCACGATGATATAATACATCGTTTCATCGGTGTCGAATGCAAAACTACCGATCGTGGGCGCAGGCGCATGTAAACCAATAACCCCGCCGGTGATTTTTAGATGCAGTATCAGCCAGGCGACAATATAGTGAATAGCCAGGGTGGCTAAAGCTAGATAGAAACCTTTAATCCTCAGGGCGGGGGTACCGCCGACAACGCCAACTACCCCAGCAACTATGCCCGAGACCGGCAACGCCAGCCAGAACGGCCAACCGTAAGTGCTACTGAGAATAGCTGAAGTGAAAGCGCCTATCGCCATAAAAGCTACCTGGCCAAAGGATATCAACCCACAATAACCCATCATCAGTTGCAAGCCCATCACGGCAATTATGGTAATGGCTATCTTGTTAATTAAGCCTGTGAAATAGTGAGCACCGTAAAGCGGCACAGTAAGCAGCACAACAATGGCCAAGATTGTAATTATCCATTGTAGCCTTGTCCTGATGACTGCCGTATCTCTGCCGTAATCCTCGTTAAACGTACCGCACGGAAGCATATTACACCCTCTCTATTCTGACTAAGCCGAAGATACCGTAGGGTTTAACTAAGAGAATGAGGAGAAGCATGATATAACCCCCTACCTCCTGAATACCACCGCCAACAAAGGGGTCTAAATAGCCTGAAGCCACATTTTCCACCCAGCCCAGTAAAAGCCCACCGATAAGAGCACCAGGCAAAGAGTCCAATCCACCTACCATGGCTACAACTAACCCTTTAAAGGCTACCATAGTCAACATATAGCGTATATCATAATACCTTGCCAGCATAACGCCGGCGACAACGGCTACCACCGCTGACAGAATCCAGACGAAGGAGAAAATCGTCCTGACATTAATGCCGGCACTCTGGGCTAGCTTATGGGATTCTGCCGTAGCTCGCATTCCAAGGCCAACTTTGGTATAACGAAACAGAAGCACAGTCAACACGAACACCAGCAGGCTAATACCCAGACTGGACAAACCACCTAAAGACACCTTAGCCCCAGCAATGGTTATCTTCCCGGCAGGCAAAAAGTCAGGAAATCCCCAGGCTTGCCCCTTTAGGATAAGTGCGAAAATCCCATCAAGAACCATAAATACGGCAAAGGTCATAAGGAAACCAGAGAACAATGGTTGGCCAATTAGGGGCCGCATGCAAAGGCGCTCAACCGCAAATCCGAGGACAGCACCGCAGGCCAGTCCTAGTAGTCCGGCCGCCCAAAGAGGCCATCCCAATAGCACATAGCCAGCATAGAAAAACAAAGCTCCGAAGGCCAGCAACTGCCCATGGGCTAGACTTACCACCTCCGTGGCTTTGCAGACGAGAACTATAGCTAGCGCTACCAGAGCGTAAAGCCCCCCGATAAGCAGCCCGTTGAAACTCAGCTCCAGAAAAAACTGCACTTTTTCCTCCTTAACCGTACCCTGCTTTTATTCAACAGCGTTGACTTTGATACTCGTCATCATTGTCCCTGTCCGACCATCGCGGTAAGTAATGGAAGCCTCTACCTTCAACTCGTCTTTATCCCCGTAGAGCGCATCTATCAAGTAGCCATATCGCTCTTCAATAAAATCGCGCCGCAGCTTTCTGGTTCGGGTGAGTTCGGCATCATCGGCATCAAATTCCTTGTGTAAATTGACAAACCTCTTTATCCTCGTCCATTCAGGCAGGTGCCTATTCACTTTCCGTATCTCGCCCGTTACAAGCCCAATGACTTCCGGCTTCTGTGATAGGTCAGTAAACGTAGTGTAAGGGATTCGTCTGGCTTCAGCCCAGCGTCCTACATTATCTATGTCAACATTTATAACGGCAGTAACAAAATCTTTATCCTCGCTACCCACAATCAAAGCTCCCTTGATATAAGGGCTGAACCTCAGTCTAATTTCAGCAAACTGTGGCGAAAATTTGCGTCCGCCACTTAGTTCTTTCAAATGGTCCATTCTATCAATGCAGATAAGATGACCGTGCTCTTCGATGTGTCCAAAATCGCCGCTAAGATACCAGTCGCCTAAGTATTTTTCTCGAGTAGCTTCTGGCTTCTTATAGTAGCCAGCGAAAAGCATCTCGCTCCTGACCAAAATTTCCCCATCATCAGACAGCCGGCATTCATATCCGGGCATTAGAGGACCACAGGTTTCTGGCCTGACATCATCATCAGGATGAATGGTGACCAGTCCCATTTCGGTGCTGCCATAGAGCTGCTTGAGCTTCACCCCAAGAGCCTGGAAATAACGGAATATGTCTGGACTTATCGCCGACCCAGCACTATATGCCACCCTGACTTTTGATAGGCCAACTTTGTCCTTGAGAGCCCGAAACACCGTCAGGTTAGCAATGGAGTAAAGTGCCTGCCAGAACCAGTTGACTTTCTTTCCAGCCACTCGTAAGTCACCTACTTTGTAACCTACCGGCAGGAAAACGTGATACAGTAATCTTCTTAATGGGCTGGTGTCTATTATCTTCGCCTGAATCAAACGGCTGACGCTTTCCCAGTTAGCCGGCCCCCAAAAAAGGACGCCTGGCCCGATCTCTCTGATGTTCTCCAAGACCGTCTCTGGCTCTTCAGGAAAGTTTATCTCCATGCCCGTAAGCAAATTGGCACCTACTCCCAGCCCTTGCTCTGTGATCCAGGCTGGAGGTAAGAACGAGACATACTGGTCATCGGGGCTCCACTTATCTACAGAATTCCATGCCCGGTTGGTTAACTGCGATGTCCTGTTTCTGAGCATGGCAGCTTTGGGCAAGCCAGTAGTGCCCGATGTATACATGAAAAGGGCTATATCGTCCCCGCTAGTTTTCTCGATACTCTCTTCAAATAGCCCAGGGCGAGTCTTTTCGTACTCCTTACCCAGCTCAATAACCTGGTCGAAGCTCATTAGAATCGGGTCAGCATAGTCACCGATAGGAGTTCCTTCAAAGCCAAGTATTCCCTTGGGGTCCCAGAAAATGACCTTTTTTAGCAAAGGCAGTTCATCTTTAAGTGGTGGATGCTCGTTACCTTCCCTATCTTTGTATGGAATCAGGAATTTATCAATCTGCTCCTGGTCATGAGCTATCACAAACTTTGATTCGGAATTCTCAACATAGTATTTAACCTCGGTAGGCAGGCAATCAACGAATATGCCGGTCACAACCGCACCAGCGGTCCCAGCAGCTAACTCCGCCCAAAACCACTCAGGTTTATTTTCCCCCAGAATTGCCACTTTGTCCCCCCGTTCCAGGCCAAGGCTCATCAGACCGAGTGAAAAATACTTCACCTTTTCGTAGTAGTCTTTCCAAGTATATGATTGCCAGATGCCACGGTCTTTCACCCGCATGGCTACCTTCTTATCACCCCACCTCTCGTAGTTGTATTTCAAATACTTAGCAACAGTATCAAAAACAGGTACATCCACTGCTTACACCCTCCTATTCACCTAAGTAAGCCTTGATAACCGCAGGATTCATTTTTATTTCATCAGGCGAGCCCTCAGCGATTTTATGCCCGAAATCGAGGACAACCGCCCTGTCAGCAATATCCATAACTACTTCCATGTCATGCTCAATAAGGACAATAGGAATGCGCCTGAGTTCAATAGTGTCGATGATGAAGCGCGCCATATCCTCTTTCTCATCTATGTTCATTCCCGCCATAGGCTCATCGAGGAGCAGGAGCTTGGGCTCCAAAGCCAGAGCTCTACCTAACTCCACGCGTTTACGCATCCCGTAAGGAAGAAGCCCCACCACCCTTTTCCTGATAGGTTCCATTTCCAGAAAGTCTATTATGTCTTCGACTACCTTTCGGTGCTCTATCTCCTCCCGATAGGCCGGCCCAAAATAGATAGCGCCAGCCAACGCCCCCTGCTTCATATGTATATGTCTGGCTGCCATGAGATTATCTAAAACAGTCAGCCCGGTATAAAGCTCGATATTCTGGAAAGTTCGAGATATGCCAAGTTCAGCAATCTTGTGGGGTGCTAAACGGGTAATTCTTTTTCCGTCGAAATAAATATCGCCCTGTTGTGGGCGATAGAAACCATTTATACAGTTGAGGAGGCAGCTCTTTCCAGCACCATTCGGGCCTATAACAGCCAAAATCTCCGTCCCTCTGACCTCGATGTCCACACCATCCAAGGCACGGAGTTGCCCGAAATATAAGCCGATGTTTTCGACTTTTAGTTTAACTTCGTCCTGTGCCCCCAAAACCAAGCTCCAAAAGAACTCAACAACAAGAGGAAATTTTTAACCGTGCCTCATAACTACTTTCCCTCATTATACAATACTTGTCAATAGTCTCATCCGAGATTACTTGACTCTACCCAACTCCATTGTCGAAACAAAAATCTTGTGCTATACTGCCTCTAGCAAAAGAGGAGGTAACACAAGTGACAACTGACCCCAACAAAGCTATATATGAATCAAGACCATGGTTGAAGTTTTACCTCAAAGAGGTGCCACCGGATGTTGAAATTCCGGAAAAGTCCGTGGTCGAAACCTTTGATGAAGCCACGGATAAATGGAAGGATAGAACTGCCGTAATATTCTACGGCAGGAAGATAAGTTACCGCGAGTTAAGAGACCACGTCGATAGATTTGCCACAGCTCTGCATGATTTAGGAGTCAAAAAAGGAGACCGGGTTGCTTTACTTCTCCTGAACTCACCTCAGTTCATCATAGCCTATTTCGGAGCCCTAAAAGCTGGAGCTATCCTAACTGCGATTAGTCCTCTTTATGTCAGTCCTGAAATCAAACATCAAATTGAAGACAGTGGAGCCAGAATCATCGTCTGTCAGGATATTCTTTACGACAACGTGGAAAGAACAGGAGTCAAGCTGGATAGGGTCATCTTGACCAGCATCGCGGAATACCTGCCGGGGATGAAAAAGTTCATGGGCAGCAGTGTGCTCCGGGCTGTATATCAAAAAATGTCAGCACCACCTGCCGAGCTCTTCGACAGAGAGGGATTCTATCAATTCCAGGACTTGATTAAGAACTATCCACCGAATCCACCGAAAATCAAGTTCAACATTAAAGAGGACTTAGTAACCCTTCCCTACACTGGAGGGACGACCGGGCTGCCCAAAGGGGCTATGATAACACACTATAATCTCACCGCTGCTAGATATTTGGGCGAAAAGTTCTGGGGGGATGTTGTCCAGGAGGGCAAAGAGACCATACTAGCCTATTTACCTTTCTATCACATCTACGGTCAGGCGGTGGTTATGTTAGGAGGGCTATCGCAAGGCTATACCTTAGTAATATTTACTACCCCAGACCTTGACGACATCTTAAACGCTATGGAAAGTTACAAGGCAACCATTTTCTACAGTGTTCCGTCTTTGTATGAATACCTTAAAGATTATCACCGCACTGACAGAGTCAATTGGAAGCGCATAAAGGTGCTCATCTCCGGCGCCGACGCACTTCTTGAGGACACTGCCAAAGGTTGGGAGAAACGGACAGGCGCTAAAATACACGAGGGTTGGGGGATGACTGAAACAAGCTCTGTGGGAATAGTCAGCCCATACGGAAGACCAAAAGTTGGCTCTTTCGGCGTACCTCTACCTAACACCGTAGCTGGAATAGTCAACCCTGAAAGCACCAAATTTCTTCCCGTTGGCGAGATAGGCGAACTTGTAGTCAAAGGGCCACAGGTAGGCAAAGGATACTGGAAGAATCCGGAGGAAACCAAGAAAATGTTTGTGGACATCGACGGCGAAACCTGGCTTCGAACCGGCGACTTAGCCAGAATGGATGAAGACGGCTATTTCTTTTTCTACGATAGAAAGAGAGATATGATTAAGTATAAGGGTCTGGCTGTGTTTGCCAGGGAGGTAGAGGAAGTCCTAGCTGCTCATCCACAAGTTAAAGAAGCAGGTGTTATCGGAGTTCCAGACCCAGAAGTTGGAGAGAAAGTCAAAGCAATAGTTGTTCTTGAGACAGAAGCAAGAGGCAAAGTCTCAGAAGATGAGATTATGAAGTATTGCGCCGAAAGACTGGCTCATTATAAGTGTCCCAGAATCGTAGAGTTTAGAGGTGAAGTGCCTAAGACAGATGTCGGCAAGGTATCACGCCGTGAGCTGAGAGAGGAGGACCTATAAAATGGCGTCGTTTTTCGAAGTTGAAAATTTAACCAAACGCTTCGGCGGGCTGGTTGCTGTCAACAATGTAAGCTTCAAAATGGAAAGGGATGAAATCGTTGGCCTGATTGGGCCAAACGGTTCCGGGAAGACCACCCTCATACGGTGCATACTCGGCATATTGAAGCCTGATTCCGGAAAAGTTATATTTAATGGCCAAGACGTGACCAAACGTCGACCCTGGGAGATAGTCCAAAAAGGTATGGTGGGAACTTTCCAAGTAGTAAAGCCCTTCCGCCATTTGCCCATCATCGCCAATGTTATGGTAGGTTGTCTCTGCCCACGGATAACCAAGCGAGGTGAATGGGTCAAAAGAGCCGAAGTAAAAGCACGAGACGCCCTAGAGTTCGTCGGTATTGCCGACCAGGCTCTCGAACCGGCTTCCATTCTGCCGCATGGTGATTTAAAACGGCTGGAAGTAGCCAGAGCAATTGCCACCGAACCAGAGCTGCTTATACTCGATGAGCCTTTCGGTGGACTGAATCCTGCAGAAACAGAGCTTGTGGCAAAATCGCTGAAAAGATTGCACAAGGGCGGAAGGTTTGGCAGACTTCATAGCGAAGGGCCGGCTATGCTTATCATAGAACACAAGCTTAGTGAACTGATGAAGATAGTGAACAGGGTGATTGTACTTAACTTTGGCGAAGTCATCACCCAAGGCACACCTGAAGAAATATCTAAGAATAAGCAGGTGATTGAAGCCTACACAGGCAAGGAGGTGCTCATTGCTCGAAGTTAAAAACGTGACCGTCTGTTATGATACAGCTATGGTATTGGACGAGGCCAGCCTTAAGGTTGAAAAAGGCGAACTGGTTGGGCTCGTCGGTCCCAACGGCGCCGGAAAGACCACCCTACTTCGGGCTATAGCCGGATTGATAAACCGGGAGAAGGAGGTATTAAAGGGGACAAGGCAGGCAGATATAACCTTTAAAGGCAACATAGAGTTCGAAGGCGAGAGTATTGAAAAGCTCTCCGCCTCCGAAATAGCCAAGAGAGGGCTGCTCCTTTGCCCTGAGAGAGGCAGGCCCTTTGTTGAAATGACGGTCAAGGATAACTTGCTCGCTGGAGCCTACCTGTGTAAAAGCAAGAAAGAGGTCAACGAGAGTCTGACTAAGGTCTATGAACTGTTTCCAAGATTAAAAGAGAGGGAAAATCAAGTATCAGGTACATTATCCGGCGGCGAGCGTCAAATGCTGGCTATCGGCAGAGCTCTGATGCGTAAACCAAAGTTTATGCTGGTTGACGAGCCATCAAGCGGGCTGGCGCCAAGGCTGAAAGAAGACCTGTTTAAACGTATAGAAGAGATTTATCACGAGCTAGGCGTTACCCTACTCTTGGCTGAGCAAGATATTAGTTTTGCCTTCGACCTGTCAGGAAGAAACTACGTTATGTCCCGAGGACATATAATCGCCCAGGGAACAGCTAAGGAATTACTACAAGACGAAACTATCAGAAAGACATATCTAGGCTTATAACATAGTGTGAGAGTATTTGTCCTGTCATTGCGAGCCCTTCGATTTGTGTCATTCTGAAGGAACGAAGCGACCGAAGAATCACACACAACTCAGGGTAGACTCTGCGAAGCAATCTCCCTAGTACAGAGAAGCACCACAGGCTCTACAGGTACGGCGCCACGCCACATTAGCTAACTTGCAGCGCGGGCACTCACGCTCAATTTTGTCCCGTATCCAAACCGCAATCCCTTCAGGCATGAAAAGCAGAATCACTATCACAATAGCTGCGAAAATTAGAAATCGCAGCTCAGGAACGACCCTCAAGAGTTCCATGAGCGGATAGAGAAAGTAAACCCCGACCACTGCGCCATAAATGCTGACAATGCCGCCGAAGACCGTCCATATTATTGCCTGAAAGGACAGCATCATATCCAGAGTCGAAGGGCCGGCGATTCTCATGAAGTGAGCATACAAGCCGCCAGCGACCCCGGCAAAGAAGCCGCCTACGGCAAAAGCCAGCATTTTGTATCTTATGGTGTTGATTCCAGTGGCTCGAGCCGCAATCTCATCCTCACGGATGGCATGCAGAATAATGCCTGTCCTGACAAGGGCACTTTTGGCATCCGTAAGCTTCCACATTATAAACACCGAGACAGTCATAACCAGCATAGATATGTAATATTCAACTGTTCGAGAAGCAGAAAGGCCAGGTAAGCCAGAAATACCATGTTCGCCGCCGGTAAAATCGGGAAAAGCCTTGATGACCCCAAGTAAGATGAGAGGAAAGGCTAAAGTCACCAGCGATAAATAAGGGCCTCTCAGCCTTAATGCCGGTAGACACATAAGCATTCCAGCTAACACAGCAACAATAGCCCCGATGGGTATTGTTGCCCAGGGCTGTAAGCCAAGGTATTTATTCAGCAGCGCTGCACTGTAGGCGGCAACACCGAAGAACAAAGCCTGGCCAAAATTCACCTGTCCGGTATAGCCAGATATGAAGTCCCAGCTGACAGCAAAAATAACGAACACATTGGCAAAGATAAAGGTACGCAGGATATAAGGCTCTTTCGTAATTAGAGGCATAATAAACAGGAGCAAGAAGAAAATGAGGGCTATAAGCCTGCCCGGAATTGCCAGCACATCCCCCTGGAAATCCTTAAACAGCCGTCTTAGCAATTATAATCTCTCCTCTTCAAAAACTATGCCATATAGACCCTCAGGTCTGACCACAAGTATTATTACCATAACCAGCAAGGCAAAAGCTACGCTCAGGAAGGCGCCTCCAGGGAGGAAGAACACGACCGCTGTTTGAACGAGCCCTATTATAAAGGCACCGATAAGACTACCTTTGACACTCCCCAGGCCCCCTAGAACAACGATTGCCATAACCGTTATCAATGGGCTCATCCACATGTAAGGATAGACAACCCATAGCGGAGCCACCACAATACCTGAAACCGCCGCCAGCGCTACGGCTATGCCCATGGTTATCAGCAGTATTCTGGAAACGTCTATCCCCATAAGACTGGCGATTTCGGTATCCTGAGCCGTAGCTCTGATGGCAATCCCTAGTTTTGTCTTTGACAAAAGCGCCCATATGCCGACCAGAACAACCAGGACTACAGCCACCGTCAATAATTGTTCGTTGGTAATCCTCACCCCCACTATCTCCTGGAACCCCGGGATAAGAGGCGGTGCTCCCCGAAAGTGAGCTCCGAAGGGGATAAGCATGCATTCCTGGAAAACAATAGCCAAGGCAACGGTTATCAGCAGCACGGTTACCTGGTGCTCGCGTATCCGGTCAATAAATAACTTGTAGCTCACGACCCCTATAAGCGTGGTGGCAACTAAGGATATGATTATCGCTGAGATAACATCTAAGTCGAGCCTATAGGTGGCATAAAACATACCGTAGGCTGCCAGCATCAGGAACGAGGTATGCGCCAGATTTATCATTCGGGCTACGCCAAAGATGAGCGCAAAGCCAACAGCCAGCAGGGCATATACCCCTCCTGTTACCAGCGTCTGAATTATAAATCCTTGAATCATGACTCTTCCAAACTTAGCATTTTTAACGTCTTACATTTTTATTTTATGGTGCCCCCGGTTGACCTAATCAACCGTGGGGGCACCATATAGGCTTACCCTTGGCTATTTACTGAATGTTAAGGTTTTGGCTATCTCCGAGAACTTAGCTTCATCGTAAGGAACAAGCAGAGCCACAGTGGTTATGGCAACCGCAATCCACTTGTCGCCCTTCTTCACCCCAAGAGCATAAGTCTCACCTGGATAGCCCTTGACTGTCGAGTCGACTTTGACGGTGGTGGCTTTGGTAGTGCCATCCGCCAGAGTTGTCTCCTTCTCAGGGCTAACCTTGATACCTGTAGCACCAGCTGCTTCCAGCACAGCCTTTGCTACATCGGTAAAGGTGGCACCTTCCCTGATACTAAGACTTAGTACCGGAACTTGAGCCGCGGCTACAGCGTAGAGTACGGTTGGGGCTTTTTCTTCCGCTGCTGACCTATTCCAATCCTTGGGATATTTGACAGAGAAGCCCAAGTCGGCATTGGTGTACTCAGCTGGGGTGAAAGAGAGCTTCGGTCCGGCTGGCGGTTGTCCCGCTGGTGGTGCCGCCGGCGCCGCTTGCTTGAACTTCGCGATTACATTCGGCGGTATCATGTACGGATAGGTCCCCCCGTACTTTAAATCTTTCCACGCCTCAGGCACACCCGTATAAGGCTGCGGCCAGACGGCTTTCGACCCGGTGATTGGGTCAGTGCTCTGCCATTGACTGCAGACGCCGGTCACATAACCGGGGCCGTATACCAGGTCATGTGGGCAGTTCGGAGGGCATGTATCGCCCATCTTATAGTAGGCTGCCTTACCAGCCGTCACTGTAATCGGCGTGTCTTCAATAACGGGGACTAAGACATCGGGGTCCAGGCTTTGGGCCTTTTCCAGGAAAGCCTTTAATGCCAGCATACCATCATAGGTACCAGCAGTATATAGCGGGAGTTGGTTATAGTCTTTCACGAAGGCACTGACGAAGGGTTGGGTCTTTTCATTATATACAACTTCACTTGTATAAGTATTCAGGGTCGTGAAATAGAGGCCCTTGCCACCGGTTGCCTCCATGAAGCCACTTTTCTGCGCTTCGACGAAGATGCCGAGCGAGCAGGCTGGGACATCTAACTCCGCTTGCTGTTTAGCAAAGGTGATGCCTACCGGCCCAGAGAATATGCAGAAAATCATTTGCGGCTCTTTAGCTGCGATGGCTGTCAGCTCAGCACTGACATCTGTGGCTGTATCTGACGGTCTCCATGTGCCGACTAACTCCATTCCCATTGCCGGCAGCCTTGCTTCGGCAATCTTTACCATCGCTTCGGTCCACTCTAGTTTCTCAGCTATTATGGCGACCTTAACATGGTCTATATTTAGCTGCTTTTTGAGTTCGTCGTTAACCAAGCCCGTAACCATGAAAATATTGTTGACCAAGAAGTACTCGTTGAACGGAGTTCCTTTGAAGAAGTACTTATAGCGGTCGTAATCGTCAGCTACCTTTTTCTGGAGTGCTGCGGTAGCGGCACCATAATTGAAGAATATCTTCTTGTAGTTCATAGCTACGTCTTGCATGGGGAATACGCCCTCTGTCCTGAAGCCACCATATACAAAGTCCGCCTTGTCCACTGTTATCAGTCTTTCCATTGCCGTAGCTGCATCCGCAGGGCTGAGCACCTCGTTGGAGTCTGCCTTGATCAATTTGATGGTATACTTTTTGTCACCTATAGTTATGCCACCGCCATCATTGACTTCCTTGGCTCCCAGCGTGGCTCCCATCCAATGGTGTTCGCCCTCTGGGAACGTCATTGGCCCAATGATACCGACTTTTATAACGTTTTCCTCCACAGCCTTGGGAGCACAGGCAGGAAGAACTAACGTTACCAACAAAATACACATTAAGATTGAAAACACAATCTTTTTCAATGTCATGGCCTCCTTTTTCGTTTCTAATACCTTAAACCTCCAACCACTTCCAGCATCTTGACGTTCAAACTCTCAATACTACCACCCCCTTTCACCAATTTTTATTTGCGCACATATCGTGCCGGTTCATAACAAACTCAAGAGGAGAAGACGAAATCTCGAAGGATCATAGCAAATTATACCACAACATATCAATAACCTGAAGATTAAAGTCCCAGCTCAATGGCTACCCTCTCTCGGTGCAAGTCGGTGTCACCAGCAGCAAACTCGGCTGCCCTGACACGACGGTAGTAAAGTCCTATGTCATGGTCCCAAGTAAAGCCGATAGCTCCGTGAGCAGTGACTCCATCGATGCAAATCTTCTCATAAGCCTCACTTGCCTTAGCCTTAGCGACAGAAATCTGGAATTGAGATGGCTCACCTTCGCTTATGCCACAGGCTGCCTGGTAAACAAGAAATTGAATTGCTTCCACATCTATAAGCATGTCAGCTAGTTTGTGCTGGACTGCCTGGAAAGAACCGATAGGTCGGTCGAACTGAATCCTCTCTTTGGCATAGGTGTTGGTCATATCGAGTACGGCCTGGCATGCTCCGGAAATCTCGGCGCACTTCAAGACAGCGGCCCTTTGCAAGATGAAGTCCACTATTCTCCATCCATTGCCTACAGTTCCCAGGACATCACCTTTCGACACTTTGACTTTATTGAAACCTATCTGGAACTGTCTATCACCCGCCATGGTAGGTATTCTCTCCATTTTCAAGGCTGGCGCTTCGGCATCGACTACGAACAGCGTGACTCCCTCTTCCGGTGTTTTGCCTTTGCCTGTCCTAGCTACCACGAGGAGGTAATTGGCTATGTGGGCGTCTGCAACAAATATCTTCTCACCCTGGAGGGCATAGTTATCGCCCTCCGAACTGGCACTTAGGTTTATTTCTGAGGCCTTGTAGCTAGCCGATGGCTCAATCAAAGCCAAAGTCCAAATGGCTTCGCCCTTAGCTATTTGGGGTAAGAAATTAGATTTCTGCTCCTTAGTGCCGAACTCGAGAATAGGCAAAGCACAGAGGGCAATAGTGGAAAAGAAAGGTCCGGGCAGGATATTTCTCCCCATTTCCTCCATCAGGATAACCAGGTCTATGAAATTGGCATTTATGCCACCATACTCTTCCGAAAAGACGAGCCCCATCCACCCTAACTCTGCCATACTGCGCCACATCTGAGGATCGTAACCCTTTTCATCCTTTTCCAGCTCTCTGACTTTGGATTTAGGACATCCTTTGGTCAGGAAATCCCTCGCCATAGTCCGGAGCATCTCCTGCTCCTCCGTAAAACCGAAGTCCATAGCTAACCTCCTACAAGCCTCTAGTACGACTTAGGCAAGCCCAGCTTGAACTGAGCTATGATGCTTTTCTCTACCTCGGCAGTACCAGCAGCGATCATGCTACCAGGGAAACCGAGATAAGCGCCCTGAATGGCTCCCCTGAGTCTGGCCCATTTTGAATCCGGATCAACTTGAGAATAGATTCCCAAAATCTCCGCTCCGGAAGTGGCTACACGTCTAATCACGTCGTCGCCCATGATTTTGTTCCTCGAGGATTCGTAGGCGGGTATTGCGCCCTGGGTTACCCTCCAAATAAACTGGTATGCAAACAGTTTTACTATCTCCACGTCTATAGCCACCTCAGCCAACTTGTGGCGAACAGCAGGAATTTGGTTCAGGAACTTACCTTCGTGCTGAGTCTCGTTGGTATACTTGACCAGGTCCTCCAACAATCTTCTGGAACTTCCATATGCCAGTGGTGCCACACTACGTCTTTCGAATGCGAGCGCCTGCATCAGATGATACCATCCCCTATTCTCTTCACCGACCAGATTGGAAGCTGGAACTTTCACATTATCGAAAAAAACCTCATTAAAGTGATGCCGGCCATAGTAGTTCAATATGGGGTTAACTGTGACTCCTGGAGTTTCCATATCCACAATAAAGAGGCTGAGGCCGCGATGTTTCTTGCCGGCGGTGGAATCTGTTCTAGTCATAAGCCAGCACCATCGTGAATGCTGAGCTTTGCTGGTCCATACCTTCTGCCCATTAATAATGTAATAGCCTCCATCTCTTACAGCTCGGGTTTGCAGGTTAGCAAGATCAGAGCCGGCGTTGGGCTCACTATAGCCCGTGCACCAGACACCGTCTTTGTCTCCTGAAGCAATGAGTGGCAGGTATTTCTGCCTTTGCTCCTCAGTGCCGAACAGCATAAGACAGGGCCCAACCCACTGTGTTCCGCTTATACCCATCCACGCCCCCGGTATCCCCCAATAAGCTATCTCCATCTCATACACTGTTTGCTCCATAAGGGGAGCACCCTGACCTCCATACTCCTTCGGCCAACTCATCACCAGCCATCCCTTCTGGGCTAGCTTCTTAGACATGGATATTTCAAATTCAAAATCTCTGAACTCCTGATCAATCAGATGGGCGCCAACAAAATCCTCGGGCAACTCTTTTTTGGCGAAATTGGCAATCTCTTCTACTAAAGTTTTCTCCTTCTCACTGAGTCTGAAATCCATGCTCAGCCTCCTCAAACTTAGTCAGCTAGAGTGTAGCTCCATTTTTAGGTTGTCTGCGGCAATAAACACGCAAATAAGCAAATCACTATTCGGTATCAGGGGTCAACCTGTGGGAAATAGCCGCTAATACAACTAAACATCTACACAAACAGCGATGGAGACAGTTCCCGTTTACGCAACTGGCAACCCAAGTTTAGCTATCAAGACTCAATATGCTTCTATTTTTACGGTTGTGGTGATGCCGGATTTACCAGTCCTCTGGTCAGAGTTCTAGGCATGATATCAATCAGTTCGCTCACTGTCCAGATGCCATCCTTAATGATGCTGCTTCTCACCTCCGGCTCGGAGTAAATCCCTATTCGACCACCACCAACCCAGAATGTATAGCCGTTTATATTTGCTGCCTCGTCTGTAGCCAGGTATACAACCAGAGGTGCTATCATCTCTGGGGTCATTTGTTCCACTTCATCTAAAGTTATGGAACCTGTTACAGGCCGTAACCCTTGGGCCTTAGCCTTCTCCCATGCAGCCCTCAATTCCGGCGTCAAGGTTAGCCTTGTTCCAGCACTGGGACGGATAGCATTGCAGGTCACGCCATATTTGCCCATGTCTCTAGCCACTGTCCTGGTGAAACCGACAATTCCCTCCTTGGCAGCACTATAATTAGCCTGACCCATGTTACCTAACCCGGATGTGGAAGAGGTATTTATTATTCTCCCATTTCTTTGCTGCCTGAAACAGACACAAGCTGGCTTAGTACAATGGAAATGTCCATATAAGTGGACCTTCATGACCAAGTCCCATTCCTCTTCGCTCATATTAAAAATCATGCGGTCTCTGAGGATGCCAGCATTGTTTACTAGAATGTCAATACGGCCAAAGTTACCGATGGCCGCCTTGATGATGTTTTCCCCACCTTCTGGAGTGGCTACTGAATCGTAATTGGCAACGGCCTCTCCACCCAGCTTCTTGATCTCCTGAACTACCTCTTCAGCCGGAGTTTTAGAGGTACCGGTGCCATCACCCGCCCCACCAAGGTCATTAACCACCACTTTCGCGCCCTCAGCGGCCATGGCCAATGCCTCACCCCTCCCAATACCACGCCCAGCGCCGGTAACTACAGCTACCTTGCCTTCCAGCCTCTTTGCCATTTCTAGGCCTCCTTAATTACTAATTATTGAGTTACCAACTGATGAGTAGCGCTTTGTCAACTAGCTCTCTATACACACTGAGCTAGAACAGCAAAATCTACATATACATTCCAGAAGAAACGTTCAGCGTCTGGCCAGTGATAAAGGCAGCATCGTCCGAAGCCAGGAACAGAACAGGTTTGGCAGCATCTTCAGGCGTCATCGGTTTAACTTGCAGTAGAACCATATCCCTCACCTTCTTGGGGATTCCCACCAGTTCACCACCCACTTCTTCCTGCTGCGCTTCCTTTTCTCTGGTCAACCGGGTATCAACAAAGCCATAAGCAACAACATTGCAAGTAATCCCAAATCTTCCCCATTCCCTGGCTACCGTTTTGGTAAGCCCAACGAGACCTGCTTTGGCGGCAGCATAGTTAATCTGCCCGACATTCCCCATCAGTCCAGCCACGGAGGCCACATTAATTATTCTGCCATTATGCCCTTCCTTCATCACATATTTTGAAGCAGCCCTGATACAGTTGAATGTCCCTTTGAGGCTAATATCGACACATAAGTCCCATTGGGCATCTGTCATTTTATGTATTAAAGCATCACGGGTAAGTCCAGCATTATTGACCAAAATATCGAGCTTGCCGAATTTTTCTGCTGCCATGTCCATCATTTTATGGCAATCTTCCAGTTTCGTGACATCGCCAGCACAAGTCTCAGCCTTACCACCAGCCGCTCTTATTTCCTTGACCACCTCCTTCAGCGGTGCTTCATCAATGTCACTCACCACAACAGCAGCACCCTCCTTAGCAAACAACAGAGCATCCGCTCTGCCTATGCCTCGTGCTGCTCCAGTGATAACTGCTACTTTTCCATCCAACTTTCCCATTGTATATACTTACCTCCTTTATTTATTAGTTTGTTATTAACCCCACAAAACACAGTTTGTTCAGTGTTTCAGGGAAAAAACTTCCTGGAATATCCAGTTCAATAAACCTTGCTTATTTCTTGCCTCGTGACGGTAAGGCAACCAGAGCTGCTCCCGGAGTAGTCTTCTCTCCCTTCCCATTCTCCACCCAAATCTCGCACTCAACAAGGTGCTCACCACCCTCCCCATATTTCTTGGTCACCTTGCCTTTGCACCACCACGTTTCGCCATCATGTGGCTCTTCCATCGTTTTCATCTTCCGCGGATAATCCATACCCCGGTATTGACAGGCTAACTTCTTGAGCACCCCCTGCTCACCAACCCAGTCAGTCATCAGGTTCCCCAACCAGGCGCGTTTGAGGGCACCGTGCACAATAGGAGCACCCACACCCATAGCTTTTGCAAAATCATCTTCATAATGCAGAGGATTAAAATCCCCCGAGGCACCTGCCCACTGAACTAACATCCGAGTCGTAGCAATTTTAGCCAGTGGAGTTACTTCAGTGCCTACTTCAACATCCTCATAATAAAGCTGTTTAGCCATATCTCCTCCTCAATGAAAAGCTAGCTCGTAAAAGCTTAAAATTGGATCAATGTCGACCGGCTCTTAAGTGCCACCTTTTTCTTTTGGTTGACGAAGGTAGTCTCAACTGTGGTGAACATGGTTTTCCCCATTCTGGTTTCGCGCTCAGTTATGTTAGCAATCTTAGTCGTGGCAGTTAACATATCCCCGGCGCCGATCGGCTCGAAAAACTCGAATTCAACACCACCATCTAGCAACCGAGGTGGTGCCCCAGCCTTTACCAAAGAGTCGACTAGTTTGAAGACAGAAATCCCACCTTTCACCGGCCACCCGGTGAAACCCGGAGGGCAAATCAGCCTTCCATATTTATTCTTGCCGGCGTTCTCTATATCGTTGAATAAAGGATTGGGGTCACCTATGGCTTGAGCATATCTTTGGATCGCTCCTTCTTCCACTTTAAAAACGATAGGCTCAGCAGGTACCCCCATTAGTTTTCGCAGTTCCTCAGTTATTATAGAACCTTCAGCCATGCTTCAGCCTCCTTAAAGCTTATTTCTCATCACAATCCTACTATAGCAACGCTGACTATATTCATAGCCGGGAAGCCACCCATGTTGTGAGTAAGCCCTAGCTTGGGATTCTTTAGCTGGCGCTCTGGCAGCTGGGCTTTGCCCTGCAACTGTTTGTACATCTCATATAACATCCTTAGACCAGAGGCACCAATAGGATGCCCAAAGCACTTCAATCCACCATCGGGCTGAATAGGTTGCTCGCCATCAAGATTGAAGCGACCAGCTTGAATATCCTCCTTAACCTTACCTCTGGGACTAAACTGCAAATCCTCCATAGTTACCGCTTCAGTGATTGAGAAACAATCGTGTACCTCAGCCATGCTTATCTCTTCACGAGGATTCTTTACACCCGCCTCATTATAAGCCGCGAGTCCAGCACGGTACCCGGTTTCAACATGAGCACCATCCCATTTGGTATACATCAACTCCTCGCCCGAACTTAAAGCAATTTGTAAAGATTTGACATATACCGGGTCGGGCCTGAACTTTTTGGCCATATCAGCTCTGGTAACAATTGCGGCTGCCGAACCGTCACTGACTCCACAGCAGTCAAAAAGCCCCAGTGGCCAGGCGATAATAGGAGCATTTATTACCTGCTCCTCAGTCACTTCGCGGCGCAAATGTGCCTTCGGGTTCCTAGCCCCATTGTAATGGCTTTTGGATGACACTTTGGCCAGCATCCTTTTGCCCTCCTCCGGGCTGAGGCCGTAGACAGCAAAGTATCGGGTAGCCATCATGGCGAAAGCTCCAGGAGCTGTTATCTTGGGCATTATAAGTGCATTTTTTGTTCCCATAAGACCAGGACCACCAGGAAGCCCACCATATCCCGTATCTTTAAGTTTTTCTACGCCCAAAGCTAAGGCTATGTCGTAAGCCCCTGAGGCTACCGCATAACATGCACCCCTAAAAGCCTCTGTAGCAGTAGCACAGAAATTTTCTACCCTAGTTACCGGGATGAAAGGCAACTTCAGCGTTAATGACAATGGTGTAGCCCCTTTTCCCACACTCTGTTCTTCAAAATGCACACCGAACCAGGCTGCATTGATATCTTTTTTCTCTATACCTGCGTCCTCGATACATTCTTTGAAGGCGTCGACCATAAGGTCTTCAGCGCTCTTATCCCATAGCTCGCCAAATTTAGTGCAACCCATACCTATAATAGCTACCTTGTCTTTAATACCTTCTGCCATTTCTATTTCCTCCGTAAATTTATTACTAGTTTGGTGTGGTTAGGCACGTATCGGCGTTGCCTTCCACGAGTATCCGTGAACGCCACTTGGCTCATCAATATATCTTCTGCGGAAGGTCATCTCCACCGGCATGCCTACTTTAACCGAATCAAGATCGCAATCGGTGAAATCAAACCAGAATCTCCCACCACCGTCAAAATCCACCACACCGTAGACTGACGGGGGATCAATGCTGGCGGCCAAGTTGTCACCAGTGTAAGTAAACACGACGCCTTTCTTATCTGAAAAGCGGTAGTCTTCCATCTGGTCAACGGCTCCACAATCAGGATTTACACACACCCTCTGTGGCGGGTATTGCGGTGTGCCACACTTTTTGCACTTCGAGCCACAAAGCGATAAAATCACTTTCCGTTCTCTGAATAGCGCGGACATCGGAGTGCGAATGCTTATCTCGCCGCGCATTCCTAATTCCATAGGGGCTAAATTGCGGAAGGCAAGGTACTTTTCATAGCTAGCAAGCTCTTTTTTCGAGTTCAGGTGTTTCTTAACCGCCCGCCTGTCACCCACCTTCTTTATTTTTTCCGTGACCTGGAAAAACAGCGCATCGCTGCCATTTCCAAAGCTGGCGACCATAATCTTATCTCCTGGCTTGGCATCTTCTAATGCCGCTACCAACATCATCAGTGGCGAAGGAGAGCCGGTATCGCCAACTGTGGTAAGCAACGTATCCTGAAGCTGGCTCGGGTCAGCACCGAGTCGCTTGGCTATGGCTCCATGCTCCCTTGTGTACAGACCTGGAAAAGCTATCTTAGCAAAGTCCTTAATATTGAGGTTGTATTTCTTCAGCAGCCCAGAAATTACCTCTGGAATAACTTGACTATAGCCGGCATCGCGAATAAACCTGTCTTCCCAGGCGTGCTCAAATTTTTCTCCACTTGCTTTCCATCGATCGGGAAAGTCGTAGGAAACAGAATACGAACCTTCAAAGGTAGCAATCACATCATCACTACCTACAAGAAGGGTCACAGCACCATCACCGTAGAGATGCTCCTGAGAACCTCCGGGCTTGTTTAATCGACAATCAGAAGCACAGACGAGGATATTGTTCGATGTCTCCCCCTTCACAGCATCAAAGGCGGAGAGGAGAGCACCAGTCCCTGACTTGGTAGAGCCAATGAAGTCAGCGGTCCTTATGTTGGACTGAAGGTCAAGAGCCGTAGCCACTATCGCCGAATTTTGCCTCAACATATAAGGCTGACTAGTGGTGGCAAGGTATAGACCGCCTATCTTTTCTCGCTTCATGCCATTTAAGCAATCAACTCCCGCAGCTACTGCCATACTGAGAGTATCTTCGTCATGGTTGGCAACTGCATTCTCGCCCGGTGGCGGAAAAGTACCCAGGAAACCCACCGCAAAAAAGATTGTATTGTGATTTATCCGATACCTTGGGATGTAAGCGCCGTACGATTTAATACCTACCATTAATTAAACCTCCTGATAGCAGCGTTTTTTAGGCCAAAAGGACTATAGCACAGACTCTAGTTCCTGTCAAACTCTAAAACCTCACAAATGAACCTGGTGATTATTAAAATTAGTGTTCATCTGTCAACACTTGACAATTTTTGAAAACGATTTTACAATGTACACAAAATAATTGTGCACAAATTACAGGAGCACCAACTATGTACGATGCTAGAAAACACATCTGCTTCAATCTGGGACGAGTCATGCGCCGTGTGTACGATTACTACGAAAAGCGACTATCCCCCTTCGGTTTGACTCCACCGCAGTACTTTGTATTCAATGCCCTGTGGATGGGTGATGGCATTACTGTCGGCGAGCTTGGAGACCGAGTCTCACTTGATAGCTCAACACTAACCGGGATTATTGATAGGATGGAAAAAAGTGGTTATGCGAAACGCAAGCCAAACCCTAATGATAGAAGGTCAGCACTAGTATTCCTCACCGAAAAGGCACGAGATCTGGGGCCTCGTATATTAGAGTTCGCCGATGAACTCGATGCAACCTTGAAACAGCCATTCTCCAAAAAAGACATGGCTACCTTTGAGCGAGTACTCCGGGCGATAGGCGAGACAAACGCTGAAACGTTAGAAAAGTAAGCAATAACAGTTTTATGGTTAATTAGCAGACTTAGACACGATGAAATGAAAGGAGAGCTATGAAAAAAACTATTCTGCGTGAACTGCTAGAAATCGAACATCCCATCATTCTAGGTGCGATGGGCAACATTTCTACAGCTAAGCTAGCCGCAGCCGTGTCAAACGCTGGCGCCCTCGGCTCAGTAGCCACAGCCTTCATCACTATCGAAGAGGCACGACTCGAAATTCAAGAATGCAAGCGACTTACTGTCAAGCCTTTCGCAGTCAATTGCCCCCTATTCAGACCAGACACAGATGCAATGTTGGATACAATCATTAAAGAGGGTGTTGGCATAATCTCTACATCGGCGGGAAGTCCGGAGAGATGGGCAGAAAAGATCAGAAGCTCAGGGGCAAAATGGCTGCATGTGGTATCCAATGTAAGAGGTGCAGTAAAAGCAGCCGCGGCAGGAGTAGATGTGGTCATCGCTGAGGGCACGGAATCTGGTGGAATTGCTTCCAGGGACGAGATAACTACTATGGTGTTGATCCCGCAAGTTGTAGACGTAGTGAAGGTGCCGGTAGTTGCTGCGGGTGGGATAGCCGATGCACGAGGATTCCTGGCTGCCTTGGCTTTGGGGGCGCAAGGAGTGCAAATAGGCACTGCTTTTCTGGCTACTAAGGAATGTGACCGGGTGAGCGACGCCTACAAGAAAATTCTGCTTAACGCCTCAGATACTGCTACCGGACTAGCTACACGTAAGGCCTATCCTGTCAGGATGATCAAGAACAACTTTTTCGAGACTCTGCAACAAATGGATGAAGAGGGCAAATCGCGGGAGGAAATACAGATGATACTCGCTCCGAAGATGATGAACCTCTCGCAGGAGAACGACCTTGAGAATGGTTTCTACGTTGCGGGGCAGGTAGCTGGGCTAATTAAAGAGATAAAGACAGTGAGAGAACTGATTGAGGATATTACCACAGAGGCTGAGAGGCTCTACCATAGCTTGGCAAGATAGCCTTCTCGGATGGTTTCAATGACATAGCTCGCACCAGTGATTCTGGTATATAAGTAATATATAAATAAAAAGGAAGGAGGAAATTATAATACCCAAGACAAGAAAGACAAAGAGGGAAATTACTGCCGCTACGAAAGAGGTTTACAATCGTTTTATCGACTGGATGAAGCAAACTTGGTATGGCCTACCCGAAGCCAATGAATTGGTGCCATTGATGATGGCCCGCTACAGCCGTGAAGAGGCTTCATTGTTAACCGGGATGCCTTTTTCGGGAAAAACCCTCGAGGAGTTGTCTAAAATCAAGCAGATGGCCCCCGAGGAGCTAAAGAAAAAGCTAGACGCCATGGCTAAGAAAGGCCTCGTCTTCCGCGCTGTTAAAGGTGATACCGTGCGCTATAGCCTGAATGATGTCTTTTTCATGATGCGTACCTTTGGCTGGCCCGGGCGAACCGACGAAGTCAGCAAAGCCATAGCGCCCTTGGCCAACCGATATTTTTTACATGGCTTTATGGATCAGTGGAACTACACAAGGCAAAAGGGCCTACGGGTATTACCCATCGAAGAGGCTGTTAAGGACACCCGCCAGATTTTGCCCTACGAAGAAGTGACCAAGGTGCTGGACTCTCAGGATTATTTTGTAGTTACCACCTGCCCCTGCCGCCATAAAAAGAACCTGGATACTGACGCTTCTAACTGTAAATATCCCGCTGAGGTTTGCCTCCATTTCGGCCGGCTTGGCCATTACATCGTGGAAAATAGTCTAGGGAGAGAAATCACCCGGCGGGAAGCTGAGGAAATCTTGCGTCAATGCGCCGAAGTCGGGCTAGTCCATGGAATATCTAACCAGCAGGAGGGGGTAGATACCATCTGCAATTGCTGCAAGTGCTGCTGCATGTGGTTCGAGGCATTGTACAAACTGAAGCACTCCATGAGCCTCACTCCATCCAACTACCAGATACGTACCAACCCAACGACATGCATTGGCTGTGGGCTGTGTGTTAAGCGTTGCCCTATGGAAGCGCTGCATCTGGAAGATTTCCCAGGTGCGCTGAATAGAATCACCATTATGGTAGCCGATGACCAAAGTGGTAAGAAGGAGCTCAAAAATAAAAGCGGTAAGATATCAGCAGCTAATCTCAACCTGTGTATCGGCTGCGGCGTTTGTGCCTATAAATGCCCTACAAAATCGGCCATGCTTGAGCGCCGTGAATCCATCCAGTATCCACCACAGACCGGACGCGACTGGACCATGCAATTCATAAATAATGTACAAGCCGCTAAAGCACGACCTTAAAAAGTACAAAAAGGGGCAGAGAAAACAGTCATGTATTTACAGAAAAAATAGCTGTGATACCGTAAGTAACAGACCACAATCCAAGAAAAAATTGGCCTGAAGGAGGTAGATAATGGCTGTCACTAGTATTACTAGGCTGACACGTGAGATAAAGGAACTCGCCAGGGACAAAGGAGCTGATCTAGTCGGAATCGCACCGGTGAGCCGCTTTCAAGAAGCTCCAGAGAACCGACATCCTCGGTTCTATATCCCGCAGGCACAATCCGTTGTGGTAGTGGCTATGCGGGTGCCGTTGGGCATCCTACGCAGTGTAGCTAAAGGGAAAGAGGTTTATACATACCAAGGCTATGCACTAAAGACCATAAATGCTGAGCTTGACATGATAGCCTTCCAACTGGCCAATTTCATCGAGAGGCACGGCTATGAAGCCTGCCCTATACCAGCTAATGCCCCCAGAGACCCCTTGTTCCGCTGGGGAATCAGCCATCGCCATGCTGCCGTAGCTGCTGGGATGGGCGAGTTGGGTCAACACCAGCTGCTGCTCACCCCGGAACTTGGCGGCAAACAGAAGCTAGTAAGCATCATCACCGATGCCCCTCTGGAACCAGACCCACTGGTCAAACATCAAATCTGCGACCACTGCAACATGTGTGTTAATATCTGCCCTACCCAGGCAATAGCCGCAGACAGATTTGACACCTTCCACATGGACGGGATGGAATTGACAACTGGGCATTTGACTAAGTGGCGATGCATCTTCGGCTGCGGTGGTTTAGTCAGCAAGGGAACCTTCGCCATGACAGAATTCACCTTGCCGGAGAGCCGACCAAGCACCGAGGAGATGTTCAGTTACCTTGCCCGGAAACACCCAGCTCAGGCTTATTTAGAGCGCGAGGTAGGCGCACAGCCAGCCTGGTGCGCCAAATGCTATGCTGTCTGTGCCGTTCGCCTCGACAAAAAGAAAGACGACAAGTCACTTTCCTCTGAAGAAAAAGACAAGTAACTTGCCTAACACATCCCCAGCTTCGTCCTAGATGCTAATCGTTCAACACCTCTCAAAGAACACCTTCCCCCCCTCACTTGTAGGCAACAAAAGTTCCAGCAAAATTGCATGCAGGCTTGACAGCTAAAAGCCGCAAGCATACTATGAATCTCCAAAACAATTAAGGTCTGAAGCAGCCTTATTGCCAGCTAAAAGTGTAAATGTAGACTTGAAGAAGGGAGAACCATGAACATTGGCAGTCTCATCGAAGACAACATTAAGAGGTTCGGTGAATATGAAAGTGTCTACTTCGAAGGGAGGTGGTATACCAATGCTGAGACGAACCATAACGCCAATCGACTAGGCAACGCGCTCAAAGCGCTCGGCATCAGCAAAGGGGATCGAGTAATAGTACAAATGCCCAATAGCCCTCCTGTATTTTCAGCCTTCCCGGCCATATATAAGATAGGTGGTATAGTCGTGCCATTGAATCCATTGCTGAGGCCTGACCAAGCCTCCTACATATACCGCGACTGCGGAGCAAAAGCTATCCTGACCAGTTCCGATTACCTGGGCTGGATCAAGGATGCACAGAGCCGTGCGCCAAGCTTAAAACACCTCATATTAACTGACCGAGACGATGTTCCTGACACCGTTTCCTATCGTGAACTATTGTCAAGCAGTTCAGATAAACTTGCAATAGAGGAGACCAACAATGACGACGTTGCCGCCCTACTATATACCGCCGGTACCACAGGGCAGCCTAAGGGAGTAATGCACACCCACTATTCCCTCTACATCAATGCCTTGTCATTCTATGAATATATCCTTATCCACCGTCCAGTGACCCTACGCCAAACAAGCCACTCCATCGACCCCAGAACACTTAAACCCATCGAAACAGCTCTATGTGTTACCGGCGTTAATCGGACCACGATTAGCCTGGGGGTGCTACCCCTATCTCACTCATATGGCATTGCATTCAGCAACCTAGGACCTCTCGTAGGAGGAAAAGCCGTCGTACTCAGGTGGTGGAATGTTGAAGAGGCACTGAAGAGCATCCAGACATTCCGGATTACTCACATGGCAGCAGTGCCCACCATGTATATCCAGATACTAGACTTCCCTGACCTTGATAAGTACGATTTAAGTTCATTTGAAGACTGCAATTCTGGGGGAGCAGCACTTCCCATGGAAGTAGCACTGAGGTGGAAACAAAAGACAGGGGTCGACATAAGAGAAGGCTGGGGGCTAACCGAGTCAGGAGCCACTACCACGGGACAGCCAGCTGACCTCCCGCCTAAATACGGCTCTGTTGGCAAGTGTCTATTAAAATGCAACACCATTAAAGTCTTCGACAATAACTGTCAAGAACTTCCGCCAGGACAGCAAGGCGAAATCGTAGTCAAAGGCCCTACATCAATGAAAGGTTATTGGAATTCACCCGAGGATACGGCCCAAACCATAAAGGAAGGCTGGCTTCACACAGGCGATATAGGCTATATAGATGAAGACGGCTACATTTACATCACCGACCGCAAGAAAGATATAATCATCAGAGGAGGAGAGAACGTATCACCAAGAGAAGTAGAGGAGATTCTTTACCAACATCCCAAGATTGTCGAGGTAGGAGTCATCGGCATACCTGATAAAGTCTATGGCGAAGAGATAAAGGCTTTTGTGGTTCTTAAACCAGGAGAGCAAGCTAGCGAAGGGGAAATCATCGCTTTTTGCAAGGAACACTTGCCCACCTTTAAGTTACCGAAGAAAGTGCAATTTATGGAGTCGTTGCCTAAGAATCTTCTGGGCAAGGTGTTAAGAGCAGAATTACGTAAACTCGGTTAGTCTAAGCTTGGATTTATCAAGACACTGAACCACTAATGACCTCTTTCCGACCCAGTACTTCTTTATAGGTATCTCTTTGAACGATATACTGCATAATCTCAGAGGTGCCTGAGGCAATCCTTCCCAGCCTCACGAAACGCACATAAGACTCTATAGGGTATTTGTTTGTATATCCAATCCCGCCTAAAACTTGAAGGGCCGTATCAGCAATTTCATAACCCATCTCCCCCGCCAAATACTTTGCCTCAGCGATCTCCTTCATGGCTTTGGGACCATATTTATCCACCAGTCTGCATCCCCTCAAAATCATGGTGGCAATAGCATCTCTTTTTATAATCATATCAGCCACCATGTTATAAACTGTGGGAATTCGACTCAGGGTGACACCAAAGGCCTCACGCTCGAGAGAATATTTAATAGCTTCGTCTATACACCGCCTGGCTCCCCCAAATGCTCCCGCAGCAGTGCTAAGCCTCTCCCATATTAAGATGGTATCCAGAACCCCCATACCATCACCCTCCCTGCCCAGTATATTATCTTTCGGAACTTTGATGTTTTTCATAATCGAGTGAGATACACCTGCTCCGTGGTAGCCCATCATCTTGAACTTTTCCACCACCTCAATACCCATCTCCCGGTCGATTAAAAAGGCAGAAAGTCCACCTTTCAAAGCTGGTCTATTTGAATCAGTAATAGCAAGGGTAAGGAAGAAGTCTGCGCCTAAACCGCCGACCTGAAAGCGCTTCTCACCACTGACGGTATAGAAGTCTCTATCCAAGACTGCCCTAGTTTTATAACTATTAATATCGGAGCCAGCTCCAGGCTCTGTCATAGCAATGGCTGCTACCTTCAGTCCCTTAGATATAGGAATAACGTAGTCTTGCCTTTGTTTCTCAGTTCCATACTCGCAGATAGCGTTTCCAACCCACCCAGTGGAACACCCCGGACAACTTAAGGCCGGACCCACATAGGCTAGCTCTTCGCTCTTAATAACTTCATAAACAAGCCCCCTGTTTTTGCCTCCGTATTTTTCAGGCAAGCACATCCCAAAATAGCCCTTCTGTCCCAGAATCCTAACCAACTCAGTGGGAAAATCTATTTCGTCTCTCTCCTGTTTTTCCGCTAGGCCAAGGGGAACGATTTCTTTATTAACAAACTCTCTAAATTCTCTCCTAAAATTCAACTCTTCTCGAGTCATCAATATATCTGGCATCTCAAAACCTCCTTTCGCTCATTAGAATTCTATATTTTAATGATTTTTATGGCACCTTTAGGACACAGGCCTACGCATGTATCACACGCATAGCAGGCTTCTATTTTAGCCACCTTTACACTACCATCTTCTTGACCGAAAACTTTCACGGGGCAAAAATCCACGCATAGTCCACAGCCATCACACCGCGTTTCGTCAATCTCGATGGCCTGAACAGATTCTGGTAACATCACATCGGGCTGCAAGTTGAAACAGAGACACGAGCGATTGTAAGTCAACTTCTAAAAGGAGTCAAGTGGAAAACGCACTTAGTAACAACTCCTTACCACAACCCAAAGGTAAAACAAAGCCCGGTTCTGTAGTTTTGGAATCCCTCATAAATAATAAAAAAACGACCCCGATGGGATTCGAACCCACGATCTCCACCGTGACAGGGTGGCATGTTAGTCCGCTACACCACGGGGCCGCGCTAATGAAGTTCCGCCAGCCGAAACAATCCACACCTGCAAAAGTCTATCAACATGATGTTCACCATGTCAAGCCAGTTACTTCGCATATTCGGACAAACCAACAATTAGATGCCACCTTTAAAGGCTAGATTTGATTTTTTCCCCAGGGCAATATAAACTATCCTTCCAATAATAACGTCTGTTGCTAAATTCACTCTTGGTAGTTTAGCTTTAGACTCACTTCTAGGTGACTGGAGGACAAAATTTATGCATTCCAAAGGTTCACTTATATTCTTAGCTTTAACTGTTACCCTTGCATTGATATTTCTAGCGTCCCCTGTTCCCGTTCATGCTGTTGGCATCACTGTGGCTCCTACATCGGGCACTGTCAGCACATCTATACAGATCAGTGGTAATGGCTTCTCCGGCCGCTTAGCCACCATCCACTGGGATAACCAGATTATACTTAGCAAGATACCTATATCTGAATCAGGTGAGCTAACATGCAATTTAGAAGTCCCACCTGCTTGCAGGGGCAACCACACTATTAAAATTACAGATGACAGCAATTGGACTGCCAGCACAGCATCAGCTACATTCACCGTGTTTCCAGGGATAACAATCTTTCCACGCATTGGTCGAACATATACAACGGTTACGGTTATCGGGACCGGCTTCGCTGCTTCCGAAAAGGACATTAGAATAACCTGGGACGGTACTGTCCTACCCATCTCTGCCACTGCTAATCATCTTGGTATATGGGGCATCAATTTTGATGTTCCGGAAACGAAGAAGGGTGAACATTCTATCAGTGCCTTCAGCAGTTCTACCGATGTGTCAGAAATCGGTGAACACAGATTTATCGTAGCTCCGTTTGCAAAGGTAGAGCCAACCTCAGGGCCAGTGGGCACAGAAATTAAAATCGATGGATTTGGCTTTCGAACTGGTGAAGACGGCGTTACCATAACCTGGGATGGTGAAATAATCCTATGCAATATAGTAGCAGGGCCAGACGGCACCTGGAGTACTACATTGAGTATTCCGCCTTGCACTCCTGCCCATCACACAATAGGTGTCTACGGCAGTAGTTTTACACCGAAAGGAATTGTTCCTGATACCGATTTTAACGTAGTTCCACATATTGAGCTGGAGCCAACTTCAGGGAACAAGGGAACTAAGGTAACTGTTAACGGGGCAGGCTTCACTAATGGTGAAGCAATAACCTTAAGCTTCGAGGGAACGACTCTCGAAGCAAAAGCCATTGCCGACAATGCGGGTAGCTTTAGTGCCACTTTTGAGGTTCCTCAAAGCAGAGTCAAAGGCAACAAAGTAAAGGCTATGGGAAACGCTGGTAATTCGGCTGAGGCTATATTTATCACAGAGAAAATCGCACCCCTCGCACCAACACTATTATCTCCCAAGCAGGGAGCTAAATTGGAAACCTTTGATTCAGTTGGCGATGTGTTTTTTGGAACCGCTAAACTTCTAATCGGAATTATTACCTTCAGAGATTCTAGACAACAGGGTCTTGGGCCACCTATAGCCACTTTTGATTGGTCAGATGTTAATGCCGAAGGCAAAGTAAGTTATACCTTACAGATTACCAGCGGTGACGACCTCTCATCACAGGCTTTATTGAAGGAAGATTTAGTCGACTCGGAGTATACCTTATCCAGGAATGACATCCTGACCAAAGACATATACAGCTGGAGGGTGAAAACTGTGGATGACGTCGGCAATGAAAGTCCATGGTCAGAGGTTCAGAAATTTGAAGTAACTCCTATGTCGAATCAAGCCCTCATTCTGTCACTAGTTATTCCGATACTGTTTATTGCCACAATAGTGGCGGTAGGAATGCTAACCTGGCGGAGGCAGAGGACAAAAAGGTAATAAGTAACAGGTTCGACCAAGCCTTGCTTGTTTCTTGGTGTCATTATATGATATATTAAATAGAGGTTTTAGTTAACCGCTAGGGGTGCCTGGGAGAAATAATCCAGGCTGAGACTCCGTTATCGCGGAGAACCGTCGGAACCTGACCTTGGTAATGCAAGCGTAGGGAAGCGGTAGATTGAACCAAGGGTTTAGTAGTGGTTACTAAAGCTCTTGGTTTTTTCTTTAGGAGATAAAATGACCCAACTAGAGTTGGCAAAGCAGGGTGTTATATCACCCCAAATGAAGCAGGTAGCTCAACAGGAAAGCGTGAGCGAGGAGATTATCCAGCAATATACGGCTGAAGGCAAAATCGTAATCCCGTCCAATATTAATCACGTCAACCTGGTTCCCTGCGGCATTGGCAAGGAGCTCGCTGTCAAGGTTAACGCTAATATCGGCACGTCATCAGATTACGGCAATATGGACAGTGAATTGGAGAAATTGCGTACTGCCATCCGCTTTGGCGCTGATGCGGTTATGGATTTGAGCACCGGCGGTGACATCTCAAGTATCCGTCAAGCTATCATAGCTGCTAGCACTCTATCTGTAGGTACTGTGCCTGTATATCAGGCAGGAATTGAAGCTATTGAAAGACATGGTGCAATAGTAAATATGACTATGGATGAGTTCTTCGCTGTGATTGAGCAGCAAGCTAAAGATGGCGTAGATTTTATGACTGTTCATTGTGGCGTTACTCAAGCAGCTATCACACGGCTAAAACACCAGCGTAGGCTGACCGATGTCGTTTCCCGAGGAGGTGCATTTCTTATCGGTTGGATGCTACATAACGACCGTGAGAACCCCCTATACGAATACTTTGACCGCTTATTAGATATAGCCCGCAAATTTGACGTGACTTTGAGTTTGGGCGACGGTATGCGTCCAGGCAGCATAGCCGATGCTACTGACCGGGCTCAAGTTGAAGAGTTGATTACCCTCGGTGAGCTAGTAGAACGAGCTAGAGAAGCTGGCGTACAAACAATGGTAGAGGGACCAGGACATCTACCGCTAGATCAAATTGCCACTAACGTTCAACTGGAAAAAAGCCTCTGCCACGGAGCTCCATTTTATGTCCTTGGCCCCCTGGTAACTGACATTGCCGCCGGATATGACCATATCACTGCCGCTATCGGCGGCGCCATTGCTGCCGCCTCAGGGGCTGACTTTCTCTGCTATGTCACACCTGCAGAACATCTTTCACTACCAGACGTTGAAGATGTAAAAATAGGTGTGATAGCTTCGCGTATTGCCGCCCATGCTGCTGACATTGTTAGAGGTAAAAAAAGAGCAAGCGAGTGGGACAGGAAAATGTCTATGGCTAGAAAGAACCTTGATTGGGGATTGCAGGCTGAGTTGTCTCTCGACCCCGAAAAGGTTCGGCTAGTTCACAATAAATATACCACTACCGGGCCAACTTGTAGTATGTGCGGCAAATATTGTGCCATGGCACTGGTAGAGAAATACTTGGGAATCTCAACAATCAAATGTTGACTTCATGAGCATGGCTCAAGATGAAGACGGAAATAATCTCTATTGGCACCGAACTTCTTTTAGGGGAGATAACTGACACAAACTCCGCTTATCTTGCCAGCCAACTACCTTTGCTCGGCCTTGATCTTAACTTCATATCCACAGTCGGTGATAACCAGCACAGGCTAATCGAGACCATGAAGCAAGCCTGGCAAAGGTCTGACATCATTATCACCACTGGTGGTTTAGGGCCTACGCAAGACGATGTCACTCGCGAAGCTATCGCAGAGTTCCTCGGCGAGGAGCTTACGATTGATCACACTCTAGTCCAGAAATTCGAAGAGCTATTCAGATATTACAAGATAGAAATGCCACCAAGCAATATAAAGCAAGCGACGGTAATTCCCTCAGCAAAAATTATCCAGAATCCTCGAGGTACCGCGCCAGGTTGGTGGGTAGAACGTGATAATCGAATAATCATAACTATGCCTGGCCCACCACGCGAGATGCAATTAATGTGGGCAAAAGAAATACTTCCCAGATTACAACAAAAAGTGGCTAGCGCTGTGATTGTTTCCAAAACACTTAAGATTTTCGGTCTAACCGAAGCGGAGGTGGACGAACGAGCAAGTCCTTTTCTTTCCGCTACAAATCCGACTTTGGCCACATACGCTAAAATTGATGGCATTTACCTGCGCATCACAGCCAAGACAGACACTGAAAATAAAGCGAAAGAGCTTATTGCCAAACGTGAAGCTGACATTAGGGCGATTTTTAATGATTGTATCTGGGGGGTAGATTCTGATAGTCTCGAGAGCATTGTTGGAACCTTGCTCACAGCAAAAGGCCTGAGCCTGGCCACTATGGAGTCTTACACTGGTGGTTTTCTAGCCAGTAGAATCACAAATGTTCCGGGAAGCTCGAAATACTTTAGAGGAGGCCTAGTTGCCTACACTGATGAGGCTAGGACAGCTTTTGGCTTTGACCCGCAGCTTATATCTCGATATGGAACCGTTAGCACCGAAGCAGCTGAGGCTATGGCAACAATAACTAGAGAAAAGCTGGGGACATCTATCGGTGTTGGTCTCACTGGAGTTATGGGGCCTACGGAAATCGAAGGCAAACCAGTTGGTACCATCTTTGTTGGCCTCAACGATGGTCAGCGCAGGCAGAGTTTTGCTAGAAACTATCCTGGCAGCCGATTACAAGTAAAGCAAAGAGCGGTCACATCGGCACTTTTCGAGCTAAGAAGAATCTTGCTTTAGGGGGAACCATGCACCTGATTATTGATGGCTACGGGGACAATCCAAAACTAATGCAGGATGAACAATTTCTCTATCACCTGCTAGACTCCTATCCTGCACAGATTGGAATGACCAAGATTTCTTCTCCCCTTGTTTTCAGGTATATCGGCTCTAAATCTGGAGACTGGGGAATCTCTGGATTTGTCTTTATTGCCGAGAGCCACATCAGCATTCATACCTTCGTCGAACGCCATTATGTCAATATTGACGTTTTCTCCTGCAAGGATTTCAATGCCGAGCAGGTCATTACGGACTTAAAAGATAAATTTCAATTAACTAGATTGTCAAGTCGCCTGATCAATCGGGATTGGAATATGGCAGACCTTGCCGAAGCCACTGACATACCCCAGCTCCACTCAGTCTGAGACATGCAAAACATAGAAGGCCTACTTTCTCACCCACAAAACTTTGCTGGCCTGATGTCTCCTTACGCCAACTTGTCAACCGCTAAAGTGGTGATTTTGCCAGTGCCTTACGACAGCACTACCGAGTGGCACAGTGGCACACGCGAAGGGCCACAAGCTATCATTAATGCTTCACAATATTTAGAATTATATGACATTGAGCTCAATCGAGAGGTATATAAGGTTGGAATTCATACCTTACCCAAAGTCCAACCTTTATTAAACAGCCCGGAGGAAATGATTGATCGAGTTTACCGTATAGCCAGAGAACTGACTAAACAAGCGAAATTCTTGGTTATGTTTGGTGGGGAACATTCTCTTAGTCTAGGGATGGTTCAAGCTCTAAAAGAAAAAAATCAGGATCTTTGTGTGTTGCAACTAGATGCACATGCTGACCTACGCGATGAATATCTAGGAACTAAATATGGTCATGCCTGTATAATGCGTCGTATTCTTGAGCTTTGCCCTATTGTGCAAGTTGGAATACGCAGCCTAAGCTGGGAGGAACAGCAGTTTCTGACCCAAAACAACATGCACCCTTTCTTTGCCATGCCGAGCTCAAATCTAGCTTCGCCAGAGGACATAACAGCTTCACTGAGTGACAACGTTTATGTATCTATTGATTTAGACGTCTTTGACCCTTCGATTGTGCCAGCAGTAGGCACTCCCGAACCAGGTGGCATGCAATGGCATGAAGTTCTGAATTTACTAAGATCGGTAACTTTGCATAAACGTGTTATTGGGTTTGACCTGGTAGAACTGTGTCCCAAGGAGGGCCCTGCTTCTTGCGCTTTCCTGGCAGCCAAACTAGCCTACAAGCTTATCGGCTACGCTATAACATAAGAGGCAAATACGCAGCAGTCTCAATCTCAGCAGTATTTGACATAGCCCGCCCTCTGTTCTATTATTAATCGGACTTAGAGCAAAGGGATGGCCTCAAAAAACGCGCCTGATTCGGCTCCATCTAATTATAGTTTAGGACAGGTTGCTACTCAGTTTATCCTAACGTTGCCCTCAGAGGAAAGGCTAAGAGCCCAGCAAGAAGTATACAAATTTGTACGTTGGTACGGAGAGAAACGCCCGCTAATCGGGCTCACCATCCCCGAAGTCGCCAATTACGCTGAACAGATTACTTTTTCAACCACTGAAGTAGTTGAAAAACTAGGGATAATCAAAACCTTCCTTGCTTATGCTCACAAGCAGGGCTTGACAAGGACAAACTTGGCTGTCCACCTCAAGAGCAAGAAGACTCCACCAAAATCAGCCTCACTCTTAAAGCGACGTTCCCATAGAAAGGTATTGCTGACCAGCCAAGGTTATGCGGATTTAAAAGCCGAGCTTACCACCCTCAAAAACGAGCGGCCTCGTATAGTTGAAGAACTCCAGAAAGCAGCGTCTGACAAGGATTTCCGCGAAAATGCACCTCTAGAGGCAGCCAGAGAGTACCAAGGCCAGCTGGAGGCACGCATTAGAAAACTGGAATCGACTTTAAAAATGGCAATTTTAGTGGATGAGCAACAGGCTGATGGTCGAGAAATAACTTTTGGTGATACAGTAGTGCTCCGGGATCTAGCTTCAGGCGAACAGGCAAGCTACACGTTAGTTGATGCTAGTGAAGCTAACCCAATAGAAGGCAAGATCTCTGTTGCCTCACCTATGGGTCAAGCATTGTTAGGGCAGATGAAAGGGCAAAATGTTGAGGTCAAGGCACCAGCTGGCATTCTGCATTACCAAATTGAAGACATCCAGCACCGTTGAACTTAGACCGCCGAAGATATTCAAGGCTTTCCAAAATAGGAATTCTGTATTATAATAGACGAGCATAAAGATAGGATTCAGCCTACGAGGGTTTTTCCCAAACAAATTGGTACAGTTCTGCACGTGAAATTTGTCAGGAATCTACTGCAGCTTGAGAGTAGATAACGAAACAAGGATGAAATAGCAACCTAAGCTGGCGCTTGACTAGTGCTGGGTAACTTTACACCAGCTCTTGTCAGCGGCGCTATCATAGGAATTTAAAATTTCAAGGAGGTACAGATGGATTTTGGGCTAACAGAGGAACAGAAAGCGCACAGAAAGGAGTTTTTCGAGGTCTGTAAGGAGCTTGAGAAAAAAAGACCACCAAGTTTTGTCGGATTTGAGGCTGTCTTTGAGATTGACGAATGCTGGGAATTCCACCTTCACTGCGCCAAGGAATTCGCTAAAAAGGGGTGGCTTGCCTTAGCCTGGCCTGCTGAATACGGCAGCACTGGAACCATGATGGACCGAGTCCTCTTCGCCGAGGCGAGAGGATACCACAGAATTCCTGGTGTTGACATCTTTGGAGTGCAAATGCTCGCTCCTACCATTTTACAGGCCGCAAGCGATGCAATAAAGAAAGAATTTCTGCCGCCAATTGCGCAAGGAAAGATTATGTGGTGTGAGCTATGGAGCGAGCCTAATGCAGGCTCAGACTTGGCTACTCTAAGCACCACCGCAATAAAGAAAGGCAATGAATACATCATAAATGGCCAAAAAACCTGGAATACAGGGGCCCATCGGGCTGATTGGGGCTTTGGAGTATTCAAGACCGACCCAGCTGCTCGGAAACACCACAACATCACTTTCATCTTGCTCGATATGAAAACGCCCGGAATAACGGTAAGGCCTATCCCATACATAGATGGCGGTGGCCCATTCTGTGAGGTTTATTTTGATGATGTTCATGTGCCGGCTAAAAACATCGTCGGTCAGGAAAACGAAGGCTGGGCTGTGGTCAACCTCCTCGCCGGTTTCGAGAGGTCGGGAATGACCGAAATTATGACCATGTTCCGCGACCTGGAAGAGCTAGTGAAATACTGCAATGAGACCAAGCGGAACGGTCAACCTTTAGCCAGAGACCCATTAATACGCAACCGAGTGGCACAGCTAGCCTGCGAACTGCAAGCAGCCCGCGCCATCGCATACCGAATAGCTGACTTGCAAAACAGGAACGAGATGGCCCTAATGGATGCGTCAGCAGCAAAGATATTCTACAGCGAGTTAGGCGAGCGTTTTGCTTTCTTGACAACTGACATCGCAGGTCCATACGGCCAGGTCAAAACCTCCAGATGGGCTCCGATGGATGGAGCAGGGGAGAAAGCATTTCAAGAGTGCTTCGTAACCACCATCTCCATGGGGACAAATGAGATACAAAAGAATATCATGGCCTGGTATGGTTTGGGCTTGCCCAGGATGAAATAAACTAAGTTTCGACAGGAGGAATCATGGACCTTAGGTTTACTGAAGCGCAAGAAATTTTGAGGAAAATGGCACGAGACTTCCTTACCACGGAATGCCCTAAAACTCTGGTAAGAGAGCTTGAAAAGAGTGAGAGGGGATATTCCCCCGAGCTCTGGAAGAAGATGGCCGAGCTGGGGTGGATGGGATTGGTTATCCCTGAAGAATACGAGGGCATGGGTTACACCTTCCAGGATCTGACAGTCCTCTTAGAGGAGGCAGGTAGAAATATACTTCCTGGACCGCTAATCTCTACCATAATCAGCACCTTCTCTATCCTCGAGGCCGGGACTGAGGAACAAAAGAAAGAGTTCCTGCCCAAAATAGCTCGGGGAGAACTAATTATTACTACGGCCCTCCTCGAAGCTGAAGGGACATTCAATGCTTCCGGAATCGCCGCTAAAGCAACACCTAAAGGGGATGACTTCATAATAAATGGCACGAAGCTCTTCGTTGAAATGGCCCATGTTGCCAATTACATCATCTGCATCACCCGAACCAAAAAAGACGTGCCTTCTCCCGAGAAAGGAATCACCCTCTTTTTAGTTGACTCCAAAGCCCCTGGGATACGCTATGAAGTAATACCTACTATAGCCGCAGACAAGCTATGCGAGGTGCGCTTTGAGAATATTACTGTGCCCAAGAAAAACATGCTGGGCAAGATGGATGAAGGATGGCCGATTGTAGAAATGATGTTGCGTAAAGGAGCTATCGCTAAGTGCGCAGAGTCTATCGGTGCGATACAGACTTGCGTCGAAATGACTGTAGCATACTCCAAAGAAAGGGTTCAGTACGATAGACCTATCGGAGCCTTCCAAGCACTTCAGCATATAATGGCTGACATGTGGACCTCAATGGAAACAGGCCGTTATTTAGTCTATGAGGTGGCATGGATGGAATCAGAAGGTCAGCCATGTGCCAAAGAAGCCTCCTTGGCAAAGGCGTATGTCAACGAGGTCTACAAGAATGTGAGCAAGTGGGCAATAAGATTACACGGAGCCATTGCTACCAGCTATGACCACGATATACCACTTTACTACCGAAGGTCCAAGGCCGCAGACATTGCTTTTGGTGGCACTGATTTCCACAGGGAGCTGGTAGCCCAGAAAATAGGGCTAATCTAAGCGCATTTAGCCGCAAAGAGCACTTCACTTAGCCCCTCCTATCCGGAGGGGCTAAGTTTTTGTCTTAACTAATTGAAACTAAGGAAAACCATTTGAACTATTAAACCACCTTAACTCTGTGAGGGCTTATCCTCTCTTGCTCGATTGCCTTACCAATCACCTTATGTTATACTGATGGGCAACTTTGGTTAAGGAATGCTACTAGTAACCCATGAAAAACTTCATTTTTCAGGGGTTCAATATAATTAGGAGGTCAGAATTTGCCGGAGTCTATTTCAGTTAAACAGCTTCTGGAAGCCGGGGCTCATTTTGGGCATCTAACGGGCCACTGGCACCCACGCATGAAAAGCTACATTTTCACCCAACGCAACGGCATCCATATCATCGACTTAGAACAAACTGTAACTATGCTGGATAGAGCCTGCACTTACGTTAGAGAACTGGTCAGCAGTGGGCAAAGCGTTCTCCTCGTCGGCACTAAGAAGCAAGCTCAGGAAATAATAGAAGAAGAAGCAAAACGATGTGGTATGTATTATGTCAACCAAAGATGGCTAGGTGGAATGTTAACCAATTTCACCACTATTCAAGCCAGGATAGATTATCTGGTTCGTCTCGAGGATAGAAGAGATAAAGGTGAGCTAGATCACTTATCCAAAAAGGAAAAAATGAAGGTCGAAAAGGAAATAGCACGACTTAACAAGTTACTGGGTGGCTTTAAGGAAATGACTACCCTCCCTGGAGCCTTATTTATTGTCGACCCAACTAAAGAGAAAATAGCTCTGGCTGAAGCAAAAAAGGTTGGTATACCAATAGTAGCTGTTGTAGACACTAACTGCGATCCCACAGGTATTGACCACCTTATTCCAGCTAATGATGATGCTATAAAGGCAATCAAACTCATATGCAGCAAAATAGCGGATGCGGTTCTCGAAGGCAAGATGATTAAGGAGACTGGCGAAATAGGAACTGCTGAACCACCTCCAGCAGGGACAGAACCTGCCCAACTATTGGAATCCCATATTTTTGCGCCTGACGAAGCTAAATAGCGAGGCAGTGATGCCTTACGCTACATAGCAAGGAGGTATAATTGCAAGTTTCAACTACAACGATAAAGGAGCTTAGGGAAAAAACCGGCGCTGGCATTATAGACTGTAAAAAGGCTCTCCTCAAAGCAGAGGGAAACATGGAAAAGGCAGCCGAGATTCTCAACCAGCACGGACTAGCCTTGGCTCGCAAAAAAGCTGATCGCGTCGCAGACCAAGGAATAATCGAAGCTTATATCCACCAAGGAGGCCAGATTGCAGCATTAATTGAAGTCAACTGTGAGACCGATTTTGTCGCCCGCACTGACGAATTCAAAGAGTTAGCCCATAACCTAGCTCTGCAAATAGCCGCTATGTCCCCCCAATTCATTTCTCCAGAAGATATGCCACAAGAAACAGACACAGACCCTCAAATAGCTTGCCTCCTGCTCCAGCCATTTATCAAAGACCTTAACAAGACCGTCCAGGATATCATCACTGAAACGATAGCCAAGGTTGGTGAGAATATCAAAATACGCAGATTCGTCAGATTCGAATTAGGTTATTAGAAGTGGCAGCAAAAAAGCCCGAATACAAGCGCGTCTTACTCAAGCTAAGTGGCGAAGCACTCATGGGTAAGAAAAGGTTTGGTATCGACCGTTCAGTCCTGACAGGTGTAGCCAGGCAAATAAAGCAAATAATCGAGCAAGGCGTTGAGATAGCTATAGTTGTTGGAGGAGGCAACTTCTGGCGAGGCACTGGTAGCGAAGCTAAGGGAATGGATCGAGCCACAGCTGACTATGCAGGGATGTTAGCTACGGTGATTAATGCTCTGGTCCTTCAGGATTCGCTAGAAAGCGAAGGAATCACTACTAGAACTCAGTCAGCCATTACCATGCATGCCGTAGCCGAGCCATATATACGTCGTCGAGCTATCCGACACTTAGAAAAGAAAAGAGTCGTTATCTTTGCCGGCGGTACAGGAAACCCTTACATGACTACTGATACCGCTGCAGCGCTGCGGGCCATTGAAATCGGAGCCGAAGTCCTCCTCGTAGCCAAAAATAGAGTCAATGGGGTATATGATACTGACCCACTCAAAAATCCACAGGCGAAGAAATTTGACCGTTTAACCCATAAAGACGCTTTAAACTTGCACCTCCAGGTAATGGACAGTACCGCTTTCTCTCTATGTCAGGACAACAAACTTCCCATAATAATTTTCGACCTCCAAGGAAAACAAAGCATGGAGCGTGCCATCTATGGAGAACATGTCGGCACCTTTGTCACTAACGAGGAAGGGAAATGATCGAACAAATACTCACCGAAATCAATGGTAAAATGCAGAAGGCTGCTGATGTCCTGACCCGAGATCTAGCAGCTATTCGCACAGGACGCGCATCACCGGCCCTAGTTGAGCATATCAAAGCTGATTACCATGGCGTCCTCACTCCAATCAACCAGATCGCTTCTATCACAATTCCTGAAGCCAAAATGATACTTATCCAACCATGGGACCACAGTTCAATCCGCAGTATTGAGAAAGCTATCCTTACCTCTGACCTTGGTCTGAACCCAACAAGCGATAGCAATGTCATACGCATACCTATCCCACCACTCACCGAAGAACGACGTAAAGAATTAACCAGAGTAGTTCACAAAAGATTAGAAGAGGCAAGAATTGCTCTTCGCAATCTAAGACGTGAAGGTATCGAAAGATTAAGGCAGGCGGAGAAAAATAAAGAAATCTCCCAAGATCAATACACACGTGCCTCAGAACAACTTCAAAAGCTCACTGATAACTTCATATACAAAGTCAATGACATAGGACAAGCCAAAGAAATAGAGATAATGGAGGTCTAAAAATTCCGAAACCTGCAGGTCCCCCGTTTTTTATAGAGTGCATCTACACATAGAACATCATGCCAGCACCGAAAAGCCCTACCCATATTCAACATTCCTCGTTACAGCCAGTGCTACTTAAGGCACGCAGAGTCCAAGAATAAACATGCTCAGGCATAGAATTCTCACTGCTGTTGTCGGCCTACCACTCCTCATTGCCATAATCTGGTTCGGTGAACCTTGGTTTACCATACTGATAGCCACTATGGCTGCAATTGGTAGCTGGGAGTTCTACCTAATGGCTAGCCGGTCAAAGATACAGCCGATCACTTATTTCGGCATGGCTTGGGTATTGCTTCTAGTCCTCAGCCCTCATTGCCCGTATGCTGTTACAACACCTTTTCTCATTACTTCCGCCATAGTCATCTCGCTAATCTGGCTGTTGTTTCGATCTCCAAGAGAACAGGCTTTCAATAACTGGGCGTGGACAATGGCCGGGATCCTCTATGCCGGCTGGATGCTCAGCCACTGGATTGAACTCAGAAGTTTGGAAGCCGGCAAAGAGCTGGTATTTTGGGCTATGTTCACCACATTTGCTAACGATACCAGCGCTTTTTTTGTCGGCAGGGCCTGGGGTAAACACGCTCTAGCCCCATCCATAAGCTCAGGCAAAACTTGGGAAGGAGCTATAGGTGGTCTGTTAGCCAGTATTATAGCCTCATTAATTCTCGGTACAATCTTTCCACTGCCCTTCAACTACTGGCAGACAGCCCTTTTAGGCTGCATTATCAGTGTATTCGCCCAGCTTGGTGATTTAGTGGAGTCACTGCTCAAGCGTAATTTGGGTGCCAAGGATGCAGGCAGGCTACTACCGGGGCATGGTGGCATCCTCGACCGAATCGATAGTCTCATATTCACAGGAGTTATAGTATACTATTGCATGGTATTAGCGACATTATGAGCAACACTATTAAAAAACTAGCCGTCCTAGGCTCAACAGGCTCAATAGGACAACAAGCCCTCGATATAGTAAGGAGCTTCCCTGATAAATTCAAGATTGTAGGATTAGCCGGCGGCAAAAATACCAAGTTGCTAGCCGAACAAATCAGTCAGTTTCAGCCCCAACTAGTATGCTCAACTCTTGACTTCAGCCTACCCGATAAGACAAAGTTCTCATCAATGGAAGAGATAGCCACACATCCTGAAGTCGACCTTGTTATTATAGCCACATCAGGTAAAACAGGATTGGCTCCAACACTAGCAGCCATAAGGTCTGGGAAAAAAATAGCTCTGGCCAACAAAGAGGTGCTAGTCATGGCAGGTGAAATTATTGTGGCAGAAGCTAAACGTCACCAAGCCCAAATCTTCCCTATCGACAGCGAACATAGCGCTATATGGCAGTGTCTTCGTGGAGAGAAAGCTGAGGTGACTCGGCTTATCCTGACAGCTTCAGGAGGACCTTTCTATCATCATTCACCCTCACAGTTAGCTAAGGTCACCGTTGAAGAAGCTTTGCGACATCCCACATGGAAAATGGGAAAGAAAGTGACTATTGATTCAGCAACTCTAATGAACAAGGGGCTGGAAACAATCGAAGCTCACTGGCTTTTTTCTATACCCTTTAACAAAATCGAAATTGTAATTCACCCCCAGAGTATTATTCATTCCCTGGTAGAATTTGCTGACGGCTCGCTAAAGTCTCAACTCAGTGTCCCTGACATGCGTTTCCCTATTCAATACGCTTTATCCTACCCCAAGCGATTGGCTAGCTCTAGGCTACCGCGTATTGACCTAGTCCGACTGAATTCACTAACCTTTGAAGCAATAAACTACTCTATGTTCCCGTGCTTAGAACTGGCACTGGATGCTGGCAAAAAGGGAGGAACCTACCCTGCCGTGCTCTGTGCCGCCGATGAGATAGCTGTCGAACTCTTTCTCAAACATCACATTAGCTTTCCTGGCATCGCTGAAATAATAGCCACGACCATCAGCTTACACCAAGGCACAGCTACCCCTACTCTAGATGAGATTTTAGCTGCTGATGCCTGGGCGAGAGAAACTGCACTTGAAGTTATCAACAAGGCAAGCTTATGCTGGAAACAATAGCACTTACAACTGTCAGTTTTATCGGCATACTAGTAGTACTTGTCTTCGCCCATGAATTCGGGCATTTCATCACAGCCAAGCTTGCCCGAGTAAAGGTAGAGGAATTTGGCATCGGTTTCCCACCTAGGATTATCAGTTTCAAGCGGGGCGAGACAACATATTCGCTGAACGCCATACCCCTCGGCGGCTTTACTAAGATGCTGGGAGAAGAAGACCCAACACTACCAGGCAGTCTAGCCAGCAAGAGTATCCCCATCCGATTCCTAGTTCTCAGCGCCGGCTCACTGATGAACATTTTACTCCCGATATTACTACTTTCAATCAGCTTTATGATCCCCCACGATACGGTTTTAGAAAAAGTACAAGTGCAAGAAGTGGCCTCAGGCTCACCAGCTCAAATCGCCGGGATTGAGCCGGGAGATACAATTCTGGCGATAAACAACCACACAATTAGAAACCGCGGCGATGTCGGCTATTTTATCCAGCTTAATCTGGGCTCAGAAGTGAATATCCTCCTTCAGAGAGGCGAACTCGGCCAACAGGAAGTAGATGTGAAGCCAAGGTGGAATCCACCACAAGGACAAGGAGCCACCGGCATAACTATCATAGGAGTAGACAGCACCATAGTCCGCGAGTCCTACCCCATCTGGAAAGCGGTGCCTTCAAGCATAATTCACTGCTGGGAAATCCTAGTCTTGTTCCGGAATGAAGTGGTAGGCTGGTTCATTAGAGGGGCACCACCTCAGCTAACCGGGCCGATAGGCATTGCCGAGCTGACCGGTGAAATGGCTAAAGCTGGTCTCAGCCCCCTACTCGAATTCGCTGCTCTAATTAGCATAAACTTAGCCATAATTAACCTGTTCCCTTTCCCAGGTCTGGATGGAGGCAGGCTCATATTTGTGGCCTTAGAATGGTTTCGGCGGGGAAAAAGGATCTCACCAAAAAGAGAAGGGCTTGTACATTTGATTGGTTTCATAGTCCTGATACTTTTAATTGTTGTGATAAGCTACTATGACATCGCACGTATTATTCAAGGAGGGAACGCATTACCTTGACAGTCCGTAGGCAATCTAAACCCATCAGAATTGGAACGATACCCATAGGTGGTAATGCACCTATTATAGTCCAGTCTATGACCAAAACCGATACCAGAAATATACCAGCCACTGTAGCTCAGATTGGGGAACTCGCCGATTGTGGTTGTGATATAGTCCGAGTAGCCGTGCCCGATCTTAAAGCTGCACAGGCTATTTTGGCCATCAAAAAGAAGACCTCAATTCCCATAATTGCCGATATTCATTTTGACTACCGACTTGCCCTTGAAGCTTTGAAAGCGGGCGCCGATGGTCTCCGTTTAAACCCGGGCAATATCCACGATCCGGAACAAATTACCGAAGTGGTTCTCGCTGCCAAGCAAAGACAGACACCTATTCGCATCGGCATCAACGCCGGAAGCCTGCCACCAGCTTCAAAGCCATGCGTATCTATATCTGAGCATATGGTTAATGCGGCGCTGGAGCAAATCAACTTACTGGAAAGTCTGGACTTTGATTTGATTAAAGTCTCGCTTAAAGCTTTCGATGTACCTACAACTATCGAGGCTTATAGAACAATAGCCCAAAAAATACCCTACCCTTTGCATCTAGGTATAACCGAGGCAGGGCTACCCAGAGCTGGCGCTGTCCGCAGCGCTGTAGGCATAGGTATACTTCTTCACGAAGGTATCGGTGACACTATCCGTGTCTCCCTTAGCGCCCACCCATGCGAAGAAGTAGATACTGCCTACGAAATCTTGAAAAGCCTTGGCCTGCGCCAACATGGCCCTACCTTGATAAGCTGCCCTTCCTGTGGTCGGGCTGAAGTAGATATCATCAGCCTTGCTGAATCCGTAGATAAAAACCTGAGAGAGATAAGCAAACCTATCAAGGTTGCCGTCATGGGTTGTGTTGTTAATGGCCCAGGTGAGGCAAAAGACGCTGATGTCGGCATCGCCTGCGGCAAAGGCAAAGGTGCCATTTTCAGAAAAGGCAAAGTGGTCAGCACCGTCGCTGAAAAAGACTTCCTGGAGGCACTTATGGCAGAGGTGAAAAGCCTTTTAAATTAAAGGAAGGAGGATAGAGTGGAATATCCGATAACTGTCAGCCTGAGCTATCAGGACAAACTTTCGCGGCTAACTACTTTCCTTCGGGGCCTTATGGTCATACCTCATTTGATCGCCCTTTGGGCTATCGGTATAGCTGCCAGCGCCGTCGCTTTTATCGCCTGGTGGGCCATTCTGTTCACTGGCAGGTATCCCAGGTGGGCCTTTGATTTCGTGGCTGGCTATGTCCGCTGGTACACTAGAGTAAGCGGTTATTATCTGCTTATAACCGACAAATACCCACCTTTTAGTATGAAATAACTAATCAGCAAAGACTTAGCCTGTAGAGACTCGATTTCATGCTCATAGGATGAAAATATGCGATTTTCCAAGCTTTTTGGCAAAACGCTAAAGGAGATACCTTCAGAAGCTGACACCTTAAGTCACCAGCTGTTACTCAGGGCTGGAATGATTCAACAGATAGCCGCCGGTGTCTACTCCTACTTGCCTTTAGGTTGGCGAGTGCTCAGGAAAATCGGGCAAATAATCCGAGAGGAAATGAACAAAGCCGGTGGGCAGGAGCTGATGCTGCCTACACTTCAACCTTTTGAAATATGGGAGGAATCAGGCAGATATCCTTCTTTTGGCAAAACGCTTTTCACCGTTATCGACCGTAAAGAACATAAATTGGCCTTGGGGCCAACCCACGAAGAGGTCATTACTATGCTCGTCCGACGCTATGTGCAGAGCTACCGTGACCTGCCACTCCTCCTCTACCAAATACAGAATAAGTTCCGTGATGAACCCCGGCCGCGAGGCGGTTTACTACGGGTCCGTGAGTTCATTATGAAAGACCTCTACAGCTTTCATGCCGATGAAGCAGACTTAGACCGTAGCTACCAGGAAATGATCCAAGCCTACAAGAACATTTACTCTCGCTGTGGCTTACCAGCAGTGGTAGTAGAAGCTGATAGCGGTGCTATTGGTGGCAAAGAGTCTCACGAGTTTATGCTCATCGCTGAAACGGGGGAAGATGAAATTATCTATTGCTCGAATTGCGATTATGCTGCCAATATTGAAAAGGCTCGGAGTGTTAAGCCAGAACTGGAAACGAAAACTCCCCTGCCCGTGGAGGAGATATCGACCCCAAACATCAAAACCATCGAAGAGGTAGCTAAGTTCGTTGGTGTGCCAGCAAGTCACACCCTAAAAGCAGTCTTTTATTCAACCGATGCTGAGCTTGTCTTTGTAGTCATTAGAGGAGACTTGGATGTCAACGAAACAAAACTTAAGAATTTGCTGAAATGCTCAGAGTTGCGCCTGGCTACAGAAATCGAGGTAAAGTCGGCCGGACTAGTGGCCGGTTCAGCTTCGCCAATTGGTATAAAAGGAATTAAGATTATAGCTGACGACTCAATAACTATAGGCTCCAATTTCATCGCTGGTGCCAATAAGCCGGATACGCATCTCAAGAATGTGACCTATCCTCGTGATTTCAAGGTCGACCTTATTGCCGATATCGCTATGGCTCGCCCCGGAGACAATTGCCCTAGGTGCAACGGCAAACTCCTTGCCAGCCATGGAATCGAGATAGGGCATGTCTTCAAACTAGGCACCTTTCTCAGTGAGAAGCTGGGAGCTTTTTTCCTCGACCGAAACGGTGTATCACAACCAATCATAATGGGTACCTATGGCATAGGACTGGGAAGACTATTGGCAGCTGCAGTAGAGCAGAATCACGACGATAAAGGCATTATCTGGCCAGCAGCAATTGCCCCCTATCACATTTACCTTTGCCCTCTGCGCCTGGAAAATCCTGAAGTCGCTGAACCCGCAGAAAAACTCTACCAAGACTTAACCAGAAAAAACTTGGAGGTGCTTTTCGACGACCGAGATGAATCCCCGGGAGTTAAATTCAACGATGCAGACTTATTAGGCATACCCCTCCGCTTAACTCTAAGCCCGCGCACCTTGCAGAATCAAAGCGTAGAGGTAAAATGGCGCAAAGAGAATCAGGCACAACTCTTCCCGATAGAAGGAATAACTGCAAGAGTAAAGAAACTGCTTAAAACAGCGCACAGAAGACGTTTGACTTCTTTCGCAAATTACTGATATACTGTCATTAACTGAATAGCGTAACTGGGGTGTCCTTAGGTAACTAAGGGCTTAATTGGAGAGCAAGCCGGCGGAATTCCGGCACAGTCCCGCCTACTGTAAAAGTCAGAACGCCTGCCCTATAGCCTTTATCTGCCTCCGCGGAGTAAGGGGGTGGGATTTATTACTTTAAGTAGAAAAATCCCCCTGTTCTGAGGAGCAAGGGGATTTTTATTTGCACAAAGGAGGTCGCGATGAAACGGTATATTTTAAGTCTCCTGACTTTACTGATGATACTGGGGGCAATTTTCTTAACTGCTTGTGTCACTCCTTCCCCAACTCAAGAAACAACACCGTCACCCCCACAAATAACTGAAGAAAAAACACCAGAGGAAGTTAAACCAGAGCCAGAGGAATTACCCAGCTTTCCGTTAACCATTGTTGATGATCTGGGCAGGACAGTAACAATTGAGCGGTTACCACAGCGAATCGTCTCTCTAGCACCGAGCAACACCGAGATTCTCTTTGCCGTGGGGCTCGAAGATAGATTAGTAGGCACAACGGACTATTGTGACTATCCGGAAGCAGCTAAGGCTAAACCACGAGTGGCTGGTTACCTCACGCCTGACATGGAAAAACTGGTTTCTATGCAGCCAGATTTGGTGCTTGCCGAATCAATACACGAGAAAATGGTGCTACCATCTCTGGAGAAGCTTGGACTTACTGTCGTTGTAATGTCAGCGGAGACTATAGATACGGTAATTAAAGACATCGCTTTGATAGGTCAAATTAATGGAAAAAGCCGAGCAGCCTCCCAGCTAATTAATAACTTGACCAACAGAATTGAAGCAGTAACTGCAAAAACCAAAGATTTGCCTGCGGAAAAGAGGCCTCGAGTCCTCTATATCTGCTGGCATGACCCGATATGGACAATGGGTCGTAAAACTTTCATCGATGACTTAATCTGGAAAGCCGGTGGAGTTAACATCTTTGCCAATGACTTCGAGAAATCACGAGTTGTATCGCTGGAGGCTGTTGTCGCCAGGAACCCTCAAGTAATTATCGTCAGCGGTATGGCTACATCAGGAAACTTGATATACAACTCTATAATGAAAGAAACAAGACTAGCGGGAATAGATGCTATCGTCAACAACCAGGTTTATAGAATAAGTGATGCCAATCTGATTGAGCGTCCCGGACCAAGAATAGTAGACGGCTTAGAAGAGGTAGCAAAATTCATTCACCCCGAGATTTTCGGCATAGCGAAGTGAAGGTAGCCGATAGAGGTAACTACTCCATTTAGAAGAGAAAAGGAGGTTTTGACTTCTCAATCTAACTCAGAACAATAGTTGACCGGGGCGTTCTTGGGTGACCAAGAGCTTAATTGGAGAGCAAGCCGGTGAAATTCCGGCACAGTCCCGCCTGCTGTAAAAGTCAGAACGTCTGCCCCACAACCTTTATCAGCCTCCGCGGAGAAGGGAGTGAATAAGCCAAACAGTACTAGAAATCCCCTGCTCTCAGGAGTGGGGGATTTTTTATGTCAAGTTAAAAATCGGTTCAGGAGGTATAATGAAGAGCAAATTCCTTACCGCCATTCAGCTTCTAGTCATGCTGATAATAGCTAGCACACCGCTAACAACCGGCTCAAAGCCAGCCCTGGCAGACCCAGCAATACTCAAATGGACTCGCATAGATACGCCAGGAGGAATCATCGGGAGGAATGATATCATCAGCCCATCTGAGGTTAACCGAATTATCATCGGTTCAGACGGCAAGACCTTCTACGCCGTAGATATAGCCAACGCGGACACTACCACAGGCAGCAAAGCTCTGTATAAGTCGACCGATGGTGGCCTATCGTGGAGCGACACAATCAGCAAACGTCTCTACCAAACGATGACTCCTACTGAACAAAACAACTTTCGTGTTTGGAATATCGCCATAGCGCCTGATAATGTCCGCTTCATAGCTGTTGTTACTAATGACAGCACAACTACTTTGCCTCAGAATGTTTGGATATCCACTGACGGAGGAAACAAATGGCAAAACACTAATTACCCCGCCACTGATAATATAAATACAATTGATATTTCCCAAAACTACGGTACGAGTGATATTGCCATCGGCACTCGAACCGGGACTGGCAGTGGCACTATCTGGATGGTAAAGGCACCTGGCTACAACAATTGGGTGACCCAGGGCTTTACTGGTGATGTCATGGCTTTGAAATTCTCACCCAACTACCGCAGTGACGCCACTATAGCAATCATCTACTCCGATATAACTGGCACCTATCTTAACGCCGGTATTCATGACTTACATGCCAATACCACTGATTGGGCAGCAATTTATGGCAATCCTCCAGCAGAGATTACTACCGTCGATTCAGGTCCATCACCCAAAGTAGACCAGATTATTAGCGCTGATTTGGAACTGCCCTCTGACTTTTCAGGACAATCTGCCAGCCTGCGGCGCTACTACATTAGCATCGATGATGCCGGAGCTACAGACAATGCTGGCATTTATCGCTTCGACAACACCATCGGTTACTGGCTGATGGCTGCTACGCCAACTAAAAGGATCTCCAGCATCGCCTACTATGGCACCTATGCCTCAGGAAAATTGCTGGCTGGCGAAGTCCTTGGTAATCCGTGTTCCGCCACAGTGATGACCTGGTTCACCGATGCACCAACCACCTGCCCAATTCCCTGTTGGTATCCGGCTATGAAGCCGCCTACTGGAGCTGCTGGCACCGACAATTGCACCGGATCAGGATACGGCAATGCCCAAGTCGCCTGGACACCTGACGGCACCACCGCCTATGTTGGCACAGCTAGCAGTAAAACTCTTGCACCGGGTGTTAATTGGCCAAACCCTTATATGACAGGTGAAGACCTCGATGAGTCAGCTTTCTCCATCAGCCGAAATAATGGTGAAACATGGAATCAGCTCTCCTTGATTGATACTGGAATCAGTCAGTTTACCGATATTGCCCCATCTCCTGACTGCTCAACTGTCTATTTAGCTTCAACTAGCGACAACACAAGCTGTTCTGGATTCGACAGCGTCTGGCGCAGCCAGAGCTCACCAATTGGCTCAATCTGGGAGCGTGTGTTATGCGCAACCACCACCAAACAAGCCTGTACCACAGGCCAAACAGATACAGCTATTCTCAGCCTCGCTGGCGATAAAGCTGATGGCCAGATTATCTGCTGGGCTGCTGTCGGGACACGAAAAATGATGTGGTCGCCAGACTTTGGTGACTACTGGGCTAGTATTAATCCTGGACTTGTTGTACAAGACATGGCAACTGAAGATAGCAAGACACTGTATATCCTTAGCACTGATGGCTACGTGCAGAAGTTCACCTTCAGCGGAACAGGTTGGGTATCCCATGCCGCCGTCCCCACCGAACTTGACACTGGATACAGCATCGCCACGGCCTATAGTGGGCTAACACCGGACAATGACAAGGGGCATGTCATTGTCGCCGGTAATGGCACAGGTGGTTATGACGTGGCTTATTCTACTGATGGTGGTGCTACCTTTGTCCCCATTATCATACAACTTCCCACTCGTGGCAACACATTAGTAGTTGCCAGCTCAGGTTATAAGAGTGACGGTAACATCCTGGCAATCAATTCAGGCGGAATGTACTGCTGGGGGATTTACTCCGGAAAATATGAGTGGGAAGCATGGTGGGGTCCCGTCACCAGCCTGGCAATATCCCGTAACTACGGCTTCTACTTCTCTGGTGTCGATTGGTTTGGTGCCTGGCATGCGTATGTAAGATGGTCACCGGCTGATGCCGGCATTGACCCTATTAACTTCGGCACAGAGCCCACCAGAAGGCTTAGAATTTGCGGTGGCATGGCATCCGGCGAGCCAATCAACGTGTGGCTTATTGACCAGCAATCGTACAATCCACCTCAGGGTGGTGTCTGGTGCTACACTGACACCTTATTATGGGCCGGTCCTACACCAGTTGAGCCTGTAAGCCAAGCCGCTGTGGATTGCGACCCGGTGTCAGGGAGAGCCAGCGAGATAAACCTCAGATGGAAACCAGTATCCTTGTCCAGAGGTTATCGAATTGAAATAGCCAAGGATGAGAATTTTGCCTTGAAGGTTGCGGACATTGGCAATACCTGGGGCGGAAAGACCTCCGCTCTCAGCCAGATTCCCGCTTCTACCACATACGCCCCTTACGTGCCACCCGATCCGGATGCCCCTGCCCTTGTCATACCTCCAGGTGGGGGGATAGTGAGAGACGGGAAAGGCAACGCTTGGACAGTCCCACCACTCGAAGCTGGACACTCTTACTACTGGAGAATTACAGTCCAAGACGTGGCTACAGGTGATGCCATCGAAAGCCCCCAGTCGTGGCGAGAAATTTTCACTGTCAAGACTGGCCTTCGAGTAGCTACACCATACTATGGACCACAGCTATTGCTACCAGATAACGGCTGTCTCAGTTGCCCAGTCAGATCAGCTTCATTCGCGTGGTCACCTTTTATGGACGCAGTAAGTTATAAGCTCGTTCTGGCCAAAGATTCAGCTATGAGCGATATCATAGTTGAAGCTGATGTTCCCGCAACTGCCTACACATACGAAGGCACACTGGATTATAACTCCAACTATTTCTGGCAAGTCAAGGCAATCGAACCATTCCCCAGCGACTGGAGCGCTACCTTCTGCTTCCAGACTAATGCTGCCCCAATTCCACCACAACCACCTCAAACAGCACAAGTAATTCCGCTCTGGATCTGGGTAGTCATTGCCATCGGTGTGATATTAGATATCAGCTTATTTGTCCTTCTCCTTCACCGACGGTCCACATAGGTAAGATGCAAAGTTTTACAGATCACAAAAAGGGCAGGAGCTGTATTCTAGCTGACTGCCAAAAACAAAGAGGCCACTTTAAGAAAGCGGGACGAAATGCAGGAGAACTAAGATTGATCTGGCTTGACACGCCGCTGAAACCAAGCAGCTATGAATATCAACACACCACCCAAAATAATAGAGACTAATATCTTTACCACCTCTGGCAAGTCCATGCTCAGAAAGAAGGTAAAGGTAAAAACGCCTGCGATGCAGGCAAGAATGTAACTTACCAAATGGGCCTTGATCGGCTCTCTTTTGACTGCTCGCCAAATCAGCCAGCCGATGAAAGCCAGAGAGCCAATTACAGCTACAGCACCCATAAATCACCAACCTCTCTCATCAAAGTATTTTCCAAACAGACCAAACATAGCCGTTGTCAGAGCAAGGCAGGTTAGTTTGCCCGGCTCAGAGAGGTACTTGATATACTCCGCCGCCAAGTAGCCAACTCCCGAAACACAAAGTAAGATTCCAAAACCATACAGAATATAAGTTCTCATACACTTAAGACCTCATCATCTACTAGGCTCAGGCACAGGAACGGGCTGCGGTGGTATCTTTTCAGGATACCCCGGCACCTCAGGGTAGTAGCTCAGGATTATCTTTCGCTCTACTTCCCCAAGGCTGATTCGCACAGTATATTCTCCATATTCTCCAACCACAAAGCCCGCTTTCTCCAAGTCCTCAACCCGCAATGTCCAGTCCAATATTACATCCTCAAATGATGCCACCTGGACGTCTTCGTCCAGCATCTGCATTATCTTTTCACCACCCTTCCAAACCGAGGCTTCTATACCAGATGAATAGGTTGAAAAAGTTCGATTGTCAATCTTATATCTAAAATAAACAGGCTCTCCCTTTCTAGTCCCTGTGGTATAACCAGACTCCTTAACCCAGAGTTGCTGCCAATAATCAGGCTCTATTACCTGTTCATGCTCTTGACCTGTGATATATAGCGTGTCATAGATGCCCAAGTAGCCATCCACGACAAATATGGCTAAAATGCCAGCAAAACAAACTAAAGCCAAGTATAGATAGAGATTCTTATTCTTTTTCGCCATATTCAACCCGTTATAACATAAATTTGGTAACAAATCTTAGACATGAAGAAAATCCCAATCAGTTTCATCAATCCTACAGTTAAGCTCGCAGAGTAGCTCCAAGTTCCTTCGCTAGCCTGTCAAGAATCTGTTGCTAGACCTTTTCTACCGCATTTATATTCTTGCTCACCAACTTTAAGGATAATATGAATCTGCTTGGTGAAGCTCTCTCTAATGCCCCCTTCTGACACTCCGCAAAAAGAAAACCAATCGAGTTACAAAAGCGACGGCAACAACGACGACAAGTATGAACGCCCATAATGGCATAAGTCCAACCTTAACAAGTATGGGTGTGGTCCAGCCGCTATCATTACCGGCACCATCTACAGCTTTAATTCGCCAGTAATATTTTCCTCGAAGCAAAGCCTCAGACTCAGTCAAGGTATACTTAGACTCAACCAGGTCTTCCTTGCTCAAAAGCGTAGTTGCAAAGTCAGATTGAGAAGATACCTGTAAACTATAGTTAACTCCGCTCGGGTCAGAAACACCGGTCCATTCAAAGGTAGGAGCAACACGATCGAAAAGGCCCACCCTATTTCCATCCTTCGGCGACACAATCTGTGGTAATGGTGGTGGAGTTGTTTCCATGGTAAAAACACCTGAGGCTGAGGCACCACCGGCATCAGCAGCAGTCACATTATGCTTGCCACCTAGACTTTTAGGAGCCTTAAGACTCGCTTGAAAGTTGCCTTTAGCATCAGTGACCAATTTAGTAACCACAGCAACATTGTCGTATTTAATAGTTAATTCTTTGTCTGCGCCAAAACCAGTGCCGTTGACCACGATATCACAACCTACATAGCCCTCAGCAGGCTCTATGACCATTTTCGATAAAATAGCCAGTTTAGCATCAGCAACATCAGCAGCAGTAGTCGAAGCGCTATAAGCATCTATGAAATGGCTACCTCCGGTACTGGCAGGTATAGCCAAAGAGGTGGTCCAGCAACCCTCCCCATTAGATGCGATATCGCTCTTAACAACATTACCATCAAGCGTAACTGTTATACCGCTCTCGCTCCCCCCAAAACCACAGCCATTAATGGTAATACTATCACCTACATACCCCGATTCTGGCTTAATTCCCACAGCAGAGGAGACAAAAAAGGTGACGTCAGGAACTCCATCTGCATTGGTGGAAGCACCTGAAACATCTATCGTATGAACTCCTTTAATAGAGCTAGGAACAAGAAGAGTAATATTCCATGACCCTTTGCTGTCAGCACTGACTCCAGTTTTTGCATCAGTGCCATCATAGGTAACTCGGATGCTGCCTTCATCCTTGCCAAAGCCAGTACCACTGACAGTAACTGAAGTACCAACACCACCAGACGCCGGACTAAGACTGATTTTCGGACTGACTGTTAAGGTAACGTCGGGAACATCGCTTGCCTCAGTGGTACTTCCTGAAGCATCAACCGTGTGACTACCCTTGGCGGAGCTGGGCACAGAAAAGGTTGCGCTCCACGAGCCCTTATCACTAGCAGTAATTCCTGTCTGCATGTCTGTACCATCATAAGTGACCTTGATGCTACCTTCAGCATTGGCAAAACCTTTACCCGCAACAGTGACAGAATCACCAGCAACACCTGAGTTTGGGCTAACGCCTATCGACGGAAGAACATAGAATGAGGCAGAAAAGACCGGGGTGCCAACCGGATTTTCCACTGTGACAGTATGATTCCCTCCGTAGGCATCAGGTACGGTAAAGGTGACACTACCCCCGCCTGGCAATGTACCTTGCTTGACCTCAACTCCATCCCACTTAATGGAATAAGACCCGGCAGCCAGTTCAGATATAGTCACCGTCGCCCCAATAACACCAGCCGTCGGAGTCATTCCAGCAGCCTGAGCAGGAGCTGCAAAACAAAGAGCTAAAAACAAAGCTAAACATAGAGCCGGAGCAAAAACTTTAACTTTCATGCTTGTCTCCCCCCTTACTACAAATAATCACATCCTATTATAACGCAAATTTAAGCAAAAGTTTCGCTTAAGGGAGAGGTTTTTTAACAATTCTGGTCGCGGACAAGTCAGCTCCTCAAGGAAGCCCTTAAATCGCGCTGCAATCTATCAAGAATTTGCTCTTGGACTTTGTCGACTTCACTATCAGTCAAGGTATGCGCGGATGACCGATAGCCAATTCTAAAAGCGAGGGACTTCTTACCTGCTGGCACTTGTTCTCCCACATAAAGGTCAAAAAGTGTGACCGAATTCACCAGAGAAAAATCCTGAATGATAGCACAAATCTGTTGATAGGTTATCTGCTCATCCACCAGCAGTGCAATATCTCTGCTTGTGCTTGGATATCGGGGAATCGGTTGATATTTTTTGAGAGTAGCTATAAAAGATGCCAGTCTATCTAAGTCAATCTCTATGAGATAAGCAGTCTCGGCAAGTTCAAAAACTTCTGATACCTTGGGATGTAGTTCACCAACCACACCTAACTTGTCATTCCCAATAATTACATCGGCACTTCTCCCGGGGCACAAGCTCTCATCTTCACCCGCTTCAAAGCTCACCACCAATCCCAACCGTGATAAAACAGTCTCCAGAATCCCTTTGGCAACAAAGAAATCAATCGGTTCCTCTTTACCCCGCCAGAACAACCTACGCTGTGAACCACTTAGCACCGCACAAAGCATCTCCTTCTCCTGGGGCAAATTCCTTCCCCTAGGTAAGAAGACCTTCCCAATCTCGAAAAGCCTGATGCCCTCCTCTTGATATCTCTCATTCCGAGCTACAACTGATAGGATGCCAGCTCGCAAACTAGTGCGAAGATATTCCTGCTCTCTTGACATTGGATTAGCCACTTTCATCGGAGTCGAAACTACCAGACGAAGCTCCGGCGAAAGCCTACCCAGCATCTCCAGACTGGTCAAAGAATAGGTAAGTACCTCCTGAAAACCACAGCTAACAAGGATATTGCGCAGTTGTCGTTTGAGAGACAACATCGGCACTGGCTCATGCCTTGGCAATTGTGAACTCAGCATGGTAGTCGGGATTCTGTCATAGCCAATGACACGAGCTACCTCTTCGGTTAAATCGGCGGTACAACTGACGTCTGTACGCCACCAAGGAACTTCCACGTGAACTTTTGAATTTGATTCAGTTTGTCTGCAACTGAACCCCAACAGCTCCAAAGTCTTGGCTATTTCGCTAACCTCCAACTCCACACCAAGAAGCCGTTTAATGTCAGCAACAGGCAGCAATATAGATTCCCTACGCTGTTTGCCGGGATAAGCATCAATAATTCCCCTAGCTACCTTACCACCAGCCAATTCTGCCATTAATTGTGTGGCTCGCTTCAACGCTATTAGCGGTAAGTCTCGGCTAAGCCCCTTCTCAAATCGTAGCGAAGCTTCACTGCTCAGCCGCAGACCAATGCTCTCCCGATGAATAACTGCCTGATTGAAATTCGCTGATTCTATCAGAACAGTGGTAGTATTACCCGTAACTTCAGTATCTGCCCCTCCCATAATACCGGCGATGGCGATGGCTCGCTCCTTATCGGCAATCACCAGCATATTCAGATTAAGAGTCCGCTCAACCCCATCCAATGTAGTTATAGTCTCACCATTTCCTGCTCGGCGTACGATAATCTGTTTCCCAAGTATCTCATCGTAGTCAAAGGCATGAAGTGGTTGCCCATATTCCAGCATCACATAGTTTGTAACATCAACGATATTATTAATGGGACGCATACCACAAGCCAACAGCCGCCGTTGTAACCACTGAGGCGATGAAACTACCTTAACTCCAGTAAGCAAGCTAGCACAATACCTGGGACATAAGTCTGGCTCAACAATTTCAACTGAGGCAGAGGAGTCTATTGCTCTTTCTAGTTCCTCATAATGAACCTCAGGGATATGCAGCTTGCTTCCGGTAAGAGCCGCTATTTCCCTGGCAATACCAATCACCGATAGACAGTCGGGTCGGTTTGGTGTTATGTCCAGGTCAAGAATCGTATCACCAAGATAGTCAGTCAAAGGAGTACCGATAGTCGCTTCTGGTGATAGAATCATAATCCCTTCATGGCTATCGGAAATTCTTAATTCTTTTTCAGAGCAAATCATCCCTTCAGAAACAACACCACGAATCTTAGCTGGTTTTAATTGCACCACCTTACCACTATGACCATCTATGAGTCGAGCCCCTACATGAGCAAAAGCCACCTTATCACCAACTGCGACATTAGATGCACCACAGACCACGGTAGATCGCTGCTTCCCTAAATCAACGGTCACCAGCCTCAGACGATCGGCATTAGGATGGACAATAACATCAACTATTTTGCCAACCACTATATCGTTCCAGCTCCCACCAATCACCTCCATTCCCCCAACCTCCAACCCAGCCATAGTCAACCCTTCACACAGCTCCTCAAGCGGCGTGGAAATGTCAACATATTCTTTTAGCCAGCGAAGTGAAACTTTCATTATTAAGTTCTAAGAATCAAAATAACCAGGCTCAGAATTGTCTTAGAAACCTGAGGTCATTACTATAAAAGAGGCGAATATCCTCTATGCCATAGCGAAGGATTGGAATACGTTCCACACCCATACCAAAAGCGAAACCTGAATAAACTTCAGGGTCGATGTCAACACGCCGAAGAACTTCAGGATGGACCATGCCCGCACCTAAAATTTCAATCCAACCACTATTGCCGCACAGTCGACATCCAGCGCCACGACACACCAGACAATCAATAGCCACCTCAACACCAGGCTCCACAAAGGGGAAGTAATCGCAACGGAAACGGCATTTTCTCTCTTCGCCAAAAAGGCGACGAGCAAATTCAAAAAGAGTACCTTTCAAGTCAGCCAGGGTTATGTTTTTATCAACTGCCAGTCCTTCGACCTGATAAAACATCCACTCGTGAGTAGCGTCTGTGGCTTCATATCTATAGACTCGTCCCGGCGCTATTATTCTTATGGGCGGGCATGATTTCTCCATAACCCTTATCTGGACTGGAGAGGTGTGTGTTCTCAAAAGCATGGGTTTATCGCCAGCTTCGGTCCCAGAGTCCACCCATAATGTGGCAAACATATCACGGGCTGGGTGATCTACTGGCATGTTGAGAGCTTCGAAATTGTAATAGTCCCATTCCACCTCCGGCCCCTCAACAACTTGAAAACCCATGCTACTAAAAATATCACAAATCTCCTCGAGCGTCTGAGTTGTCGGATGGAGACGACCAAGAGAAACCCGCTGACCGGGTAGGGTGATATCTAGGCTTTCACGTTGTAGAGAAAGAGCTAAACTTCGCTCTAAATTGCTTTTCTTCTCAGTAAAGGCGTCTTCAAGAGCCCTCTTAAGTTCATTGGCTCGAGTTCCAGCTGTACGCCTCTCTTTTAACGGCAAAGTTGCTAACGAACGTAGAATCTGTATTAAACTACTTTTCCTGCCTAAATAACGAATCCGCCAAACTTCAAGCTCACTGACATCGGTAACTCTGCCTAGCTCATCAAAAGCTTTAGAGGCAAGCTCTTCAACCTGATTTAGCATCATTCTCACTATGTGAGGGGGATTTTAGCTCTCAAGTTTGGCTGAAGCTAGAGTTAGTAACTTGGAGAAGCTGGATGGGTCTTTTACTGCCATTTCTGCCAATGTTTTGCGGTTAATCTCCACATTGGCTTTTTTTAGGCCATCCATGAATTGGCTATAGGAAAGCCCTCCAGCCCGGGCAGCTGCATTTATCCTAATAATCCACAACCGCCTCATATCACCCTTGCGCTCTCGACGATGGCGATAGGCATAAAATAAAGCATGCATCATAGACTCATGGGCACGCCGGAATAGAGAATGCCTAGTAGCCTTATGCCCCTTAGTTAACTTCAGTACCTTTTTATGTCGTCTATGAGTGACTATTCCGCCTTTAACTCGTGGCAATCACTTCCTCCTAATCTATTTCAAACCATAGGGCAGTAGTCTCTTTAATCTAACCTTATCAGAAGGGTGAACAGTAATCATATCATCATAAAGGCGCTTAGTCCTGGCCGGTTTCTTACGCCTTAGATGGCTCTTGCCACCTTTGACACGCATAATTTTGCCGCTGCCAGTGATGTGGAAGCGGCTCTTAGCTCCTTTATGGGTCTTAAGTTTCGGCATCTAAACTTTCTCCTCAACAGCTGGTTTCTTAGTCTGTTTGGTCGAAGTGGGCGAAAGCACTAAGCTCATAATACGGCCCTCTGCAGATGGTGTCCCATCCAACACTGCTATGTCTTTCAAATCATCTGCCGCTTTTCGCAATAGCTTCAAACCTAGTTCCGGGTGAGTGATCTCCCGGCCCCGGAAAATTATAAAAAACTTTACCTTATCACCCTCCCCCAGCAGTTTCCTCGCAATCTTAATTTTAGTCTCAAGGTCATGTTCCTTCACCCTGGGCCTGACTCGAATTTCCTTAAGTACACCACCTCTCTGACCCTTTCGTGCTTTACGCTCCTTTTTGGTCTGCTCGTATCTATATCTTCCATAGTCAAGAATTCGACATACAGGGGGAACTGAACTTGGCGCCACCTCCACCAAATCAAGGCTGCGCTCGTTAGCGATCTGTAACGCCTTCTCAATCGGGAATACTCCCAGCTGTGCTCCTGTCTCCCCTATAAGCCGAACCTCCTTAGCTCTAATCCACCGATTAATTCGTAGCTCCTTGATTATGTCTTTCCTCACCTCCTTACGAGAAGTAGACCATCGGGCAGAAATATATCACATTCACAACAGGAATTCAAAGTTTATCCGGTGATTTAGTTTCAATAATTGGATTTACCCTATCCATAAACTGAGGAAGCGCCAGCAAGCCTAAGTCTTCCCCATTCCTTAGTCGGAGCGAAACCTTAGAAGCATCCAGCTCTTTGTCACCAACAACAAACATATATGGGATTTTTGCTAGTTGCGCCTCTCTTATTTTTAAGTTCATCCTCTCCGAGCGGTCATCAACCTGAACACGAATACCACACTCTCTGAGTTCACTTGCCACCTGGTGGGCATAGCTCAGGTGACGGTCAGCTATAGGAATTATGACTACCTGAACCGGAGATAGCCACACTGGGAAGGCACCGGCGTAATGTTCAATAAGACAGGCCATGAAACGCTCCATACTCCCCAACACGGTGCGATGTACCATCGCCACCTGATGCTCCAAACCATCATCACCAATATAATCAACATCGAAGCGCTGTGGCAGATTAAAATCAACTTGAATCGTGGGCCCCTGCCACAGGCGCCCTAAAGCATCTCTAAGCTTGACATCAATTTTCGGCCCATAAAAGACGCCTTCTCCAGGGTCTATCGTATAATCAAGCTTAAGGTTTTCCAGAACATTTCTTAGCACCTCCGTAGCCTCTTCCCAAATCTGGATGGTTCCAGCATATTTATCAGGCCGGGTGGACAGAAGAAGCTCATATTCATTAAACCCAAAGGTGTTCATCATAAAGCGAGCTAATTGCACCACCTCTGTTACTTCAGCCCCAAGCTGGTCAGGCCGACAAAAAATATGAGCATCATCCTGAGTGAAGCCACGTACCCGCGCCAGCCCGTGCAGTACCCCAGACCGCTCATAACGATATACTGTACCCAACTCAGCGTAGCGAAGCGGTAAATTACGATAGCTACGCAACTGAGTCTTGTAAATCATAATGTGCCCCAAACAGTTCATCGGCTTGATAATGTATTCCTGCCCTTCAATATCCATCGGTGAATATAAATTCTCTCGGTAGAAATCCCAGTGCCCGCTGGTTTTCCACAGATTCACCTTAGCAATATGTGGAGTATAGACAATTTCATAACCCCGTTTCCTGTGTTCCGCTTTCCAGAAATCCTCAATTAGTTGGCGCACCAAAGCGCCTTTAGGATGCCAGTGAACCAACCCGGGACCGGCTTCATCGTGAAGGCTAAAAAGGTCGAGCTCCTTGCCCAATTTCCTGTGGTCTCGCTTGGCAGCTTCAGCCAATCGAGCTAAGTAATCTTCAAGCTCAGCCTGAGTATCAAAAGCGACCCCGTAAATCCTCTGTAACATGGGACGCCTTTCATCACCTCGCCAGTAAGCCCCGGCAATACTGGTAAGTCTAAAAGCCTTAACCTCATTAGTTAAATTCACGTGGGGCCCCCGACACAAATCAACAAAAGAGCCCTGGCGATAAATGGTGACTGTCTTGTCAGGAAGTTCCTTAATGAGTTCCAACTTATAAGGTTGCTCGGAAAACAACTTCAGTGCCTTAGCCTTACTGAGTTCCTCTCTAATAAAAGGAAAATTAGCAGCAATTATCTCCCTCATCTTAGCTTCAATTGCCGTCAAATCTTCTGGAACGAGAGCCCGTGGCAATTCGAAGTCGTAATAGAACCCATCTTCAATAGCCGGGCCAATACCAAATTTAGCTCCAAGAAAAAAGGACTGGACTGCTTCAGCCATCACATGGGCAGCCGAATGCCGCATCCTTTCCAATCTCGCCTCTTTTTCTTCCGAGGTCACTTTCGAACTCCTACACTAAACCAAACAAAAACCTCATGCCATTATAAGCGAGAGGTCAACCCTGGGCTAAACTTGCTCAGGAGCTAATGGGCACTGACAAGAGAATATGCAAATGGTTTCCACTCACTAAGCTAATCATCTTTAACTATCGCATTTTATCAATGCCACTATTGAGAGTCAAGCTGAATGTTCGGCCTCTCAAATTGAATGAATTCAAAATCAGGTCTATAATAATGTGTTTCCTTTTTGATCGGCTGAACCCCTTGCAGCGTGTTCACCTTCTGGATTTAAGATGCAAGAAAATTGGAGGGCTTCATGAAAGCACAAGGATATACAGATTTTGAATATATTTTTTATCCAAGGTCAGTCGCTGTAATAGGAGCCTCTCTAGACGATGGCTTCTCACATGCCTTGATGAGTACAAAGATGAGGGACAATTTGTTCCTGGTTAACCCAAAGTATAATGAGCTTTTTGGTAAGAGATGCTATGCCAGCATCCTGGATATCAAAGACAATATTGACTACGTTGTCATCGCAGTCCCGGCATTGCTGGTTCCTAAGGTATTAGCCGAGTGCATAGAAAAGGAAGTAAAGGCAGTCCACATTTTCACCGCAGGCTTCAGTGAGACTGGGCTGAAAGAAAGAATAAAGTTAGAGAAGGAGGTGAAAGAGATTGCAAATGGCAAGATTAGAATAATCGGCCCCAACTGTATGGGAATCTGCTGCCCTAAATCCGGGCTAGCTTTTACCCCGGATGCCTCGACTGAGGAAGGGCCAGTTGGAGTCATTTCACAAAGTGGCACCTTTGCCGAGCAATTCCTGACCATTGGAAAATTAAGAAACATAAAGTTCAGCAAGGTAATCAGCTACGGTAACGCCATAGACCTTGATTGCCCTGACTTTCTGGAATATCTGGCAGACGATCCCAAGACCAAAGTTATAGCTTTATATATGGAGGGGACAAGAGACGGTAAGCGTCTCAAATCAGCATTGGCCAAAGCCGCGAGGAAAAAGCCAGTCTTAGCATTAAAGGGTGGAGTAACAGAGCATGGCAGCAGGGCAGCATCTTCTCACACAGGTTCATTGGCTGGTTCACCAAAAATCTGGAGCGCAATTTTCAAACAAACCGGCGTAGCTCAAGTGGAGGACTTCGATGAATTATTGAATGCCACTTTAGCGCTCGCTTACTCCCCCTTTCCTTCAGAAAAGGGAACCACCATCATTACGAACTCCGGTGGTTTCAGCGTGCTCGAAACCGACTTATGCGTAAAAACAGGATTAGAAGTTCCTCAATTCGACGAGGAAACAGCAGCAGAACTGAGAAAAATAGTGCCAATAGCCGGAACAAGCATCAGTAATCCCTTAGACGCCTGGCCCATATTTTACAACATGCCCGGAATGCCGGGAACTATTGCCAACGCCATCAAAATTCTAGCTCAAGATAAGAATATACATTCAATAGTATTGCACTTCGATGAAATCAGTTACCTGAGGCGTGTGTTAGGTGAAGCACTTGAAAGACATTTGAAAGAACTTATTAAGCTTATGATTCAAGGGTGCCAATACGCCCGGGACGAAATCGGCAAACCCGTAATCATCTGCGTTTCACTTGATGCCTATTCCGAAGACGAGGAGGACAGAGAGTATCACCTGTTGGTTAAGAAAGCTTTTGAAGCTGAGCGCTTTCCGGTATATCCCTCACTTAATGCCTCAATTAAAGCATTATTCAACCTTTACAGATACAGCGCTGAATTTCGCAAAGGATAGCCACATCATCACGCTTTAATGCCCAGCTCCCTTGCTCGCAGAAATGGATTGCCTGTTTGTGAGGTATAGCGAACTTTTCTTTTGAGCAGGTCTCTGAAATCAACAAGCCCTTGCAGTACAACAGCGAGATCTTCGCCATCCATCAGAATTATCGAAGGTCTTGTTCCGCTAAATGCTTCCAGTCCATCTTCGGTGAATCCATTGAGTGCTACAAACAGCCCCAAAGTGTTTTCAAGCTTACGTTCCACTTTCTTTGAAAAAGAGTCTAAGGGTGCTGCTCCCAACGGGTCTTTCTCCCACTTTGCCTCTAGAAGAAACTGGGTCATTTCAAACTCGAATGCCCCATCGATCTCCTCTCCAATAATCCTGAAGGAGCCACGTGGGTTTAGATCGTGGGCCTTAAAGAGCTCAAATAAGAAATCCTGGAAGAGAAATCCTCGTTTCTGACGATCTTCGGTTTTCACCAGTTCATAGAATTGGCGTTGCAGACGTTCTATCGCATCATTCCATCGCTTTGCCGCATTAGCAAGGTTGTCAGTACGAGTTGCTCGCTCTTCGCGCTCCTTAATAATTGTGGCATCGTGTTTCATAACCATCTCTCGGAGAACCTCTACACTCTTTCTGTCTGCGCTAACTTTAGTTGCCCCATCTTCAAGGCTACGCAGGTAATCAAAATTGTGGATATCCAAAATCGTCTGAATTGTGCGACGTATATAACCAAGGCCTGTTTCACCCATTGAAATAAGATCATCGAGAACATTCCCAACGATACGCACCTTGTATTCTTGAGGATCATGCCATCCCTGTTTTGTAATTATATTGTTTGGCACCTCACATGATAGAAAGAACAAACGCAGGTCATCTTTGTACCAATAAATGTTTCGCAGCGCTTCCTTGAGCGCCTGAATCACTTCAGGTGGGTACATTGATTTTTCCTCCAGCCGATTTCACTTGGCAGCCATATGCACGAATTCAGAATTAGCCTAATCAGTCTGGTTTGTCAAATTCAGCATGGGTGTTGTTGTCGTAAAGTCCTCCGCATGTGTATGTTGAGGTGGAATGCTATCCCATCTCGGCCCAGTTTTTGCCTAGCTTGATGTCTATCTTTAGCGGCACGCTAAGCTTTAAGGCTTGAGGCATTATCTGGGAGACTAGTCCCTTCATCAAGTCTATCTCTTCGGGAGGCACCTCGAAGACAAGCTCATCGTGAACCTGGAGGGTCATCTTGCTTCGCAAGTTCTGTTTTCCCATCTCGCGGTGAAGATTTACCATGGCGATTTTGATGATGTCGGCAGAGGTGCCCTGCACCGGCATGTTTATCGCCATTCGCTCGGCAGCTTCTCTGACCTGCCGGTTTGGCGAGTTGATTTCAGGTATGTAGCGCCTCCTGCCCAACACCGTCTGCACGTAGCCCCGCTCCCTGGTCTGGCTCTTGGTAGCTTCGATATACGCTTTGACCCTGGGATATTTCTCGAAATAAGCACTTATGAACTGGGCAGCCTCCTCTCGGCTGAAACTGGTGGCTTGCTCCAGGCCGTAGTCGCTCATGCCGTAGATGACGCCGAAGTTCACCGTTTTAGCTACGCGACGCATTTCCGAGGTCACTTTGTCTGGTGAGACATTGAAGACACGGGAAGCAGTGGCAGTATGGACGTCTTCGTCTCTGAGGAAGGTGGCGATAAGCTCTGGGTCTTGTGAGATATGGGCTAATGCCCTGAGGTCGATTTGAGAGTAATCGGCGGACAGAAGTTGCCATCCCGGCTCGGCGATAATGGCCTGTCTTATTTTGCCGCCCAGCTCGCCTCTTACCGGGATGTTCTGCATGTTCGGCTCGCTGGAGGAAAGGCGGCCGGTAGTTGTACCTGTCTGTTTGAAGCTCGTATGTAGTCTGCCCGTTTTAGGGTTGACGAGGGCAGGAAGGGCATCGGTGTAAGTTGACTTTAGCTTAGCGAGCTGCCGGTATTGCAGGACAAGTTCAATTATGGGATGAGTTCCTTTTAGTTCTTCAAGCGCTGAAGCATCGGTAGAATAGCCGCTCTTTGTTTTGCGTGGCTTGGGAAGCCTCAGCTCCTCGTAAAGGATTCGGGATAGTTGTTGTGACGAGTTTATGTTGAACCTGTAGCCGAGGCTGTTGTAAACCTCTGCTTCCAGTCTGAGCATTTCTTTCCCCAGGCTGTGAGACATATCTCGCAGCAGTTCGACATCTATAGCGACCCCATTTCTTTCCATAGCTACCAGCACCGGGACCAAGGGCATCTCCACTTCGCTGAAAAGCTGCCATAGTCCTTCCTTTCGCAGCTCAGCGTCGAGCATGCTTTTGAGCCTTAAAGTGATATCGGCATCGGCACATGCATAGTCGGTAACCTGTTCTATTGTTGCCATCGCCATAGAGAGCTGCTTGGCTCCTTTGCCGATTAGATCAGTAATAGGTGTCATCTCGGCGCCGAGTCTATTGAAAGCCAGTGCTTTAAGCCCGATGGATTTTTCGCCCAGCAGATAGGCGGCAATCATGGTATCGAAGGCCAGATTTTGAAGCTTTATCCCGTATTCGGCAAGCACCGTCATATCAAATTTGCCGTTTTGAGCTATTTTGGGTATTTTGGCGTCTTCAAGCACAGGCTTAAGCCTGGCAATGACTTGAGACAATGGTAGTTGGGATATTTGGCTTAAGCCACGGTGTCCCACCGGTATGTAGTAGGCTTCACCTGGCGTTGATGACAATGAGATGCCAACAAGTTCAGCAGCCATAACTTCTTTAGTGGAAGTCTCCAGGTCAACGGTCAATTCCTTGGCAGCCAGCAATTGGGCGATAAGCTTATCTAAAGCTTGGTCAGTGTTAATTAAATGGTAATCCTTTTTGGATATGGCCTGGCTGGGAGCTACAGGTGGTGCCCCTGTTATTTCTTCTGGCAGCCTGGATAGCAATTGGACGAATCCCAGTTCACGAAAAAGTTCGACTACCTGCTGTCTGTCGTAGGCGCTGACCTGGCAAGCATCCAGATTCAGGGTTATGGGGACATCGGTTACTATTGTCGCCAGTTCCTTGTTTTGCATAACTCGGTCTTTATGGTCGCGGAGCGACGTCTGTAGCTTCTCAGGTGTTACTTCGTCAATGTGGGCGTAGATTCCCTCAAGGCTATCGAATTGTCGTAGCAGCTTGGCTGCTGTCTTGTCGCCGATGCCGGGGATACCGGGGATGTTGTCTGAGGGGTCGCCGCTCAGGGCTTTGAGTTCGGCAAGTTGCTCGGGAGATATGCCGTATTTCTGGTTGACACCTGTCTCATCGTAGATTACTGTGTCACTGAAGGTTCGTCTTGGAGACATTACTTTTGTGTTAGGTGAGACAACTTGGAGGATATCATTGTCGCCGGTAACGATGAGGGTGTCTACGTTTTGCTGGTCAGCCTGGCGGCTCAGGGTGCCCAAAACGTCATCAGCCTCGTAGCCATCGATTTCGAAGGTGGGGATATGGAAGGTATCTACTAGCTGGTGGACTCGCTTTATCTGACTGACTAGCTCCTGGGGGGCTTTGGGACGTTGGGCTTTGTAATCCTCGAATTTTTCATGTCTGAAGGTCGGCGTGGGACGGTCGAAGGCAATAGCCCAGTGAGTTGGCTTGATTTCGTTCAGCACCTTTAGTAAAGTGCTGGCAAAGCCTTGAACGGCATTGACCATTTCCCCGGTCTTGGATATCGTTAGTGGAGGGATGGCGTGGAAAGCCCTGTGTATCAGAGCATTTCCATCGAAAAGCAGTAACAATGGTCTGTCTTGAGCCATATCTTTAAGCTTTCGAGAATTATTTACTTATCCAACGGTCATCTTGAGCCGTTCATCTATCATTCTGAGCGAAGCGAAGAATCTCGAAGCGAGGAATCAGGCCCTTAACTTCACGGAGCTAAACCTAATCTAGATTCTTCGGTCGCTTTGCTCCCTCAGAATGACAATTTACCATTGTAAGTAAGTTCATTATATAACAGGTTGACAGCGATTAAGTTCAATCACGGTTGATTTGCTTATTTTTACTTACGCCCAATAATATCCTCTTCGATAACGTCTTTGACGGCATCTCCTATTTTCACTTTATAAATATACAAGTCACGCTGGAAATCGATATTAATTCCATGCTTGGCTTCACCCTTAATTGTTACTGTGTCATTCACTTGGAATTTTAGCTCGCTTTGTCTTTCCTTTTTACTCATATACTCCTCCTGCCTCAGTTGATTTTATCCCTCCTTAAAGCCACGACCCTTTAGGGTCGTGCCCACGAGGCTAAAGCCTCGTGGCTATATGTGTTTAGAGCAGGTCTCTCCTCCAAAGAAAAGCCTAAATAGATGATACACTATCTCATTATATATCAGGTTGACAGCCGTGGTATACTATTGCTCACTCACGGGAGGGGGTTAAAGTGAAGACAAAGGACCTGCTTTCTGTAGCCGATTTGAGCGCTGCGGAGACCGAGAAGCTTATTGCTAAAGCTTTAGAAATTAAGCGTAGGCCAATGCCTCGATTGCTGTCTGATAAGATATTGGTTCTTATCTTCGAGAAGCCGTCTTTGCGGACCCGGGTCAGTTTTGAAGCGGCAATACATCAGTTGGGGGGTTATAGCTTTTACCTGTCGCCCGAGGAGGTAGGCCTGGGCAAGCGAGAGCCAGTTTCTGATGTAGCTCGGGTGCTCAGCCGCTATGTCCATGGCATCATAGCCCGCACCTTTTCTCACGAAACTTTGCAGACGCTGGCACGTTACTCAACTGTGCCAGTAATTAACGCTCTTTCCGATTTGGAGCATCCCTGCCAGGCTCTAGCTGATATAGTGACTATTCACGAGAAAAAGGGCAAACTCAAGGGCTTGAACCTGGCTTTTATTGGCGATGGTAATAATGTGGCTCATAGTTTACTTTTGGCAGCCTCACTTACCGGGATTAACTTCCGTATTGCCTCTCCGCTTGGCTATGCGGTGAGGGATGAGATAGTGCAGGCAGCTAAAGGATTTGCGGCTCATAGCGGTAGCCAGGTCCTCTTAACTGAGAAACCCGAGCAGGCGGTGGAGGATGCTGATGTGGTTTATACCGACGTCTGGACGAGCATGGGGCAAGAAGTTGAGGCTGAGCAGCGCCGCAAAGCCTTTGCTGGCTACCAGATTGATTACCGGTTATTGTCTTTGGCTAAGAAGGATGCTATATTTATGCATCCTCTGCCAGCCCATCATGGGGAGGAGGTTGCGGTTGGGCTTCTGGACAGTCCATGCTCGGTAGTCTTCGACCAGGCAGAAAATAGGCTACACCTACAAAAAGCGTTGCTGGCTGAGATGTTTGGCAAGACTGGACGCGCCCGCTAGCGGGTGGTATTCTTTATTTATTAACCACTATTATCCCGAGAGTAAGTAAGACATGAAGCCGGTTGTAGCTATAGTTGGTAGAGCTAATGTTGGCAAGTCGACGCTGTTTAACCGCCTGGCAGGTGGGTCGGTCGCTATTGTCGAAGACCTACCGGGGACAACACGCGACCGCGTCTTTGCTGATGTTTCCTGGCAGGGACGGGAAGTGACTTTGGTTGATACCGGTGGTTTGGAACTAAGGCCAGGCTCTTCTCTGGCTCAAAAGGTCAAGGATCAGGTAGAGGCGGCCATAGCTGAAGCTGATGTCATTATTTTCATGGTGGATGTTTGTGATGGGGTGATTGCTGCTGACTGTGAGATAGCTGACCGGCTGCGTAGCTGCAATAAGCTGGTAGTTTTGGCGGCTAATAAAACAGATAACGCCAGGCTGGAAAGCCAGATAGCCGATTTCTACCAGTTAGGTGTTGGCACTCCACTGGCCATCAGTGCTCAGCATGGTCGGGGTATAAACGAGCTTTTGCAGGCGGTAACTCCTCTTCTTCTCGAGCCTTCCATTGGTTTTGTTGATTCAAATGGGCCTAAGCTAGCCATTGTGGGGCGACCTAATGTAGGGAAATCAATGTTATTGAATGCCATTGTAGGTGAGGAGAGAGCCATCGTGGATCAGGTTCCGGGGACAACTCGGGATGCTGTCGATACTGCTTTCAATTATCGAGGGCAGGAGTTGTTGCTGATTGATACTGCTGGTATCAGACGGCGTGGGCGTGCTAGTATAGGAATAGAGTATTACAGCTTGATTCGGGCTTTGCGCGCCATTAATCGTTGTGATGTCGCCCTGTTAGTTACGGATGCCACTGAGTTTATTACTGCTCAGGATTTGCATATTGCCGGCTATATCAAGCAAGCAGGCAAAGGCATGGTACTGGTGATTAACAAGTGGGATCTTGTTTCTGGGCAACCTAAGGAGGCGTATGCTCAACAGATTCAGCATCGGTTAAAGTTTATGTCTCATGTGCCCGTTCTTTATGTTTCGGCTAAATTTAGGCATGGCGTAGATGGGATAATACCTAAGATTCTGGAGGTGTGGCAAGAGAGGCAAAAGCAATTGCCAGACCTAGTAGTGGATAAACTTATTAAGGAGGCGGTGACGGCTCATACGCGGCCAAGGAAAGGCTTAAAGCAGCTTGAAGTTATTCGTGCCTATCAGGCTGGCATAAATCCGCCGACCTTTGCTCTCCTGGTTAATGACCCGGAGCTAGTGCACTTCTCTTATCAGCGCTATTTGGAGAACAGGCTTCGGCAAACCTTTGGTTTTTCTGGTATCTCATTGCGGCTTCTTTTCAAGAAGTCACGTTCAAGGAAGCCTGGGAAAGTGGTGGGTTAAAAGGCATGATAGTTGGTAAATTCGTCCTTGTTGCGGTGATTGGCTATCTTATGGGTGCTATTCCGTTTGCTTTGATAATCAGCAAGCGGATGGCAGGGATTGATATTTCCAAGTACGGCAGCGGTAACATTGGTGGCACCAACGTGTTGCGTGTTTTAGGCTTCAAGGCAGGAGCCATTACAATGGCTCTCGACATAGCCAAGGCATTTGCGCCAGTATTATTGGCCAAGCTCATCATAGGTGACAGTGTGCTGTCTATAGCCGGTTTTACTATTAATTGGCAATGGGGTCAGGTCATAACGGCTTTGATGGTGATGGTGGGACACAGCTGGTCAGTATATATCAGATTCCGTGGTGGTAAGGGTGCAGCTGCTTACTTTGGTAGCTGGTTTGCTATTTGGCCAGTGGCAGCTTTGGTCGGCGGTGTGATTTTGATAGTGACAGTTTTGCTGAGTAAATATATGTCTTTGGGTTCCATAATAAGCTCCTTGAGTATCTTGTGTTTATTTATAGTACTGACGTTGACTGATGTATCCCCCCCTGTATACTTAATTTATAGCCTGGTAGCCGCAGCTTTGATTATCTATCAACACCGGAGCAATATCAGCAGGCTGCAATCCGGCACTGAGAATCGGATGGGCCAAAGCCATAAAAAGCCGTAATAAGATAGAGCTGTGATTAATGCTTCATAGCCACAACCGCATGAAAATTAGCTTTGCTCTTTTGAAGGGATAACTGATTATGTCTAAAGTTGCTGTTATCGGCGCTACTACCTGGGGTAATACGCTGGGCAGGCTATTGGCAGACAAAGGGGTGATGGTCAGCGTGTGGGCGCGGACTGAGGCCAGGGCCAAGGAGCTAAGACAGGAGCACCAAGGGTGCCTATCGAAAGACGTCTCCACCGATTGTCTTTCGTTTACAGGTAATCTTGACGAGGCGTTACACTCAGCCGAGTTTGTTATCTGTGTCGTGCCGGCTCAACGCATGCGGCAGAATGTGAGGCTGAGTAATCCTCATTTAAACGCTTCTATGGTCCTGATAAGCGCAGCTAAGGGGCTGGAAGCGGAAACTGGCAAAAGAATGTCAGAGGTAATAGCGGATGAGGTTGCCTCTGTTTCACAGGACAGGATATGTGCTCTATCTGGGCCGAATCTTTCTGGGGAGATTAACCAAGGCTTACCTGCTACCTCGGTAGTAGCTAGTCGGGGCGTCGAGGTTGCCAAAAAGGTGCAGGGATTGCTAGATTCACCAGATTTCTCCGTTTTCGTCAGCGATGATATTGTTGGTGTTGAACTATGCGGTGCCTTGAAGAATGTGATTGCCTTAGGGGCTGGAATTATGGATGGCTTGGATCTGGGCAACAATGCCAAAGCCACGTTTATCACGCTGGGCTGGAGCGAGGTTGTTTCGCTAGGGATAGCCTTGGGAGCTAAGCCAGGCACTTTTTATGGACTGGCTGGACTGGGCGACCTCATAGCTACCGGCAACAGTCCATTGAGCCGTAATCACTATGTGGGTTACGAATTAGGTAAAGGGCGACCTTTGAGTGACATAATTGCTTCTATGTCTCATGTGGCTGAGGGGGTTGATACAGCTATAGCTGCCCACAGTTTGGCGAATAGGCTTAGACTTGAAACGCCAATTATAAATCTTGTATACAGCGTGTTATTCGAGTCCCTGCCACCAGATGAGATATCAAGACGGTTTAAGAACGGGCTGAAGCCTGAATCAATCGTCTAATTCTCGATGGGCGCATCTCCCATCTAATCAATTATTTCGTGGTCTTCGCCTTCAGGCATTGCCGCCATGGGCAGTGTTTTGGCTAATTCTTCAAAAAGTCGCCGTTGATTGGCATCTATAGATTGCGGGGTTACTACCCGGATTATGACCAGTTGGTCTCCCCTACCCTTGCTGTTGAGACGAGGCACTCCTTTGCCTTTGATGCGGAACACCTTTCCGTTCTGAGTCCCCGACGGTATCTTAAATGTTGCTTTACCGTCCAGGGTCAGCACTTCTATATTATCTCCCAGGGCAGCTTGAGCGAAATTAATGGGCAACTCATAGAAGATATCAAAGTCTTTGCGGACGAAGAACTTATTGGGTTTCACGGAAAAGTTGATATAGATGTCGCCCGGGGAGCCGCCGTATTTTCCGGCATCGCCTTCATTACTGAGGCGCATCTGATAGCTCTCGTCTATCCCCTGTGGAACGGTGACCGTGAGTTTGCGTTTTACTCTTTCTTTGCCGCTACCTTTGCACTGGTGGCAGGGGTTGTTAATAACTGTGCCTTCGCCTTTGCAGTGTGGACAGGTGGCAACGTGGACGAAGCGCCCGAAAAGGCTTTGTTGGACTCGGCGTACTTCACCATTGCCGTTACAGTTATGGCATTTTTGAGGTTTTGTTCCGGGCTGGCTGCCGAGGCCGTGACATACAGAGCAGTTTTCGATGCGCCAAATCTCAAATTGCTTTTCTGCTCCGAAAATAGCTTCTTCAAAAGAAAGGGTTAAGTTGGCTCGCAGATCAGCTCCCTTTTGGGGGGAGCGACGTTGAGCTCTGGCAGTGGTGCCGCCGAAGAAAGCATCGAAGATGTCACCTAAGCCACCGAAGCCGAAGTCTTCGAAACCAAACAAATCTGCAGTAGCTACACGGCCATAGCGGTCATAAGAGGCACGCTTTTTAGCATCGGAGAGTACTTCGTAGGCCTCGTTTATCTCCTTGAATTTCTCTTCAGCTGCCGCCTCTTTATTATGGTCAGGATGATACTTGAAAGCCAACTTGCGGAAAGCCTTTTTAATTTCCTCGTCACTGGCGTCTCTGGGAACTCCGAGTATTTCGTAATAGTCCCGATTGGTGGGCATAGATAATGAACCTCAACATTTCAGTATAACTGACGAATCGACTTTTTAGCAAATTTCAGATAGGTTGGCCATGTAAGCTGTGCATTTGTGTTGTAAATGAGGGTGATGTATGATTGGTTGGTTATGAAAGAAAAGCTCAAGAAAGCCCTTGCTTTGCGGCAGAAAATAAGCTTTGACGGCAGGGGGTTGGTCAAGGCAGCGGTCCTCGTCCCAATATTCTGCAAAGATGGGAAATATCATCTTCTATTCACCAAGAGAAGCGATCGGGTGCCATCTCATAAGGGACAGGTCTCCTTCCCAGGGGGGGCACGCAGCGAAGATGACTCGAGCCTTTTGAATACAGCTCTTAGAGAGAGCTGGGAAGAGATTGGAGTGAAAGCTGAAGACGTGGAGCTTCTGGGTGAATTGGATGATACTCCAACGACGACTTCGCATTTCAATATCTCACCCTTTGTAGCTCTTATCCCCTATCCTTACGAGTTTAGTCTGAGTCGTTATGAGATTGATGAGATTTTTAGCACACCTGTCTCAGCCTTGTTGCATAAAGCTAACAAAAAGGAGGAATATTACACTTTTGGCAATGAGGTTTTTGTCAATTGCTCCTATGAATATGAGGGAAAGGTAATATGGGGGGCTACAGCTCGGATTGTTCAGCAATTTCTTGAAGTTTGGCAAGCGGCGAGTGGAGCTCAGTAATAGACTTTTTAGCTTTTAGTTTCTGCTTTTTTGCCCTCAGTGATTTGCTTCGTCTTGACCTTGATTTGCTTTGGCTTGACCTCTTCAGCCTTGGGCAGGCTTAGAGTAAGGACGCCATTTTCGAAGGCTGCCTCCGCTTTATCACTCTTGACCTTTACTGGAATGAGTACTGAGCGACTGAAAGTGCCGTAGTGGCGCTCCTTGCAGAGATAGTTCTCTTCCTTGATCTCATGCTCCTCCTTGTGCTCACCTTTAATGATGAGGGTATCGCCGGTGATGGAGATATCCACCTCCTCAGGCTTGAGTCCGGGGATGGCTGCCTTTATTACCACCTCGTCGGCAGTTTGGTACATATCGAGGGGCAGTTCCCATCCCCCAAACCTGGGCCACAAGCGTGGAGCCCGCACGAAGCTGTCCTCGAATAACCTGTCCATAGCACCACTCAAGCTCACCATTTCTCCGAATGGCTCCCATCGTACAATGTTCATAGTTTCGCCTCCTTTATGTAATCTGAACTCCACTCACAATAAATTATAAGATACTTGAAAACTTTTGTCAAGAGACTTTACAATAATTTATCATGTTTTATGCGGTGAACACTTGACAAAGATTGATACTTCCCTTATAATGACAGCTAAAGGTGAAGGCTATGCCAGGTAAAGATTACTATACAATCCTAGGAGTCGGCCGTAACGCTACTGAAAAGGAGATAAAGCAGGCTTATCGGCGGCTTGCTCGTAAATATCATCCTGATATCAACCCTGGGAACAAGTCAGCTGAAGCCAGGTTTAAAGAGATAAACGAGGCGTATGAGGTTCTTTCCGACTCGGAAAAGCGGCAGAAATATGACCGCTTTGGAGACCAATGGCAGTATGCTGAGCAGTTCGCCAAAGCTGGGCAAGGGGCTCAAGGGGATTTTAGCCGGGGTGGCACCTATACCACCTTCGATTTTGGTGATTTAGGTGGAATCTTCGATGGCATCTTTCAGGGCTTTGGAACCGGCTCCGGCACAGGTCGCCGTTCAGGCAGAGCCAAGAGCGTGGAGTATCCTGTAGAGGTGACTTTGGAGGAAGCCTATCATGGGACAAAACGTGTTTTGCAGGTTTGGAGTGATGAACCCTGTTCTGTGTGTGGTGGAACTGGTAGGATTCGCGATGGGGCGCGAAATAAGCCTTGCACTGCCTGTGGTGGCTATGGTGTTATGAGGAAACCGAAGCGACTCGAAGTCAAGATCCCACAGGGGGTTAAAGATGGTTCAAAGGTTCGCATTGCAGGCCAAGGGAGCTTAAGCCCTGACGGAGTCAAAGGCGACCTTTATCTGGTGGTGAAAATGTTGTCTCACAGGGTATTTGAGCGTAAGGATGATGACCTTCACGTCGAGGTTCCTGTTCCTCTGGGCACGGCGATGCTTGGTGGTGAGGTACAAGTGCCGACACTTAAAGGCAAGGTAGCTCTCAGGATACCGCCGGAAACTCAGAATGGCAAGGTATTTCGGCTGGCTGGGCAAGGCATGCCGCACCTTAACGACTCTTCACGAGGTGACATATTTGCTAAAGTGAATGTGGTGCTGCCGACAAAATTGACACCGCAGGAGAAACAGCTTTTCGAGCAGTTACGGATGTATCGTCCCAATTAAGTATTGCCATTGCATTCTTGAGGTGATAAGATAGTATGAATTCGGCGGGTTCAGAACCTAGATATGTTATAAGTGTTGCGGCCAGAATAGTTGGCATTGAGACGCACACTTTGCGCTATTATGAAAGAATTGGCTTGGTGCAGCCATATCGATCCAAAGGGAAAATTCGCTATTATTCAGAAATCGATATTGAGCATCTGCGTCATATTAAAACCTTGATGTGTGACTTGGGGATTAATCTGGCTGGGGTGGAGGTGGTGATTCGTATGGCGGAGAGAATGACAGAAATGCAGCGCCGAATTCAAGAAATGGAGTTCGAGATTGAGCAGCTTAGACAAGCTGAGACAGGAATAAAAAGAAAACTAAAGAAGGGGGTTAACGATGGTTAAAGCAAAGACAGAACTGGGACCTGCCAAATGGCAGATTACAGCGACCACTATTCGCTGTGAATTGGTTGATGATTTTGTCACTATTATGGTCAACAAGGATTGGTCAACTAAATGTGCCTGGTATAACAGGTATAAGCAGAAAGCTCTTGAGGACAAGAAGCATAAATTCGACAAGAAAATCATGCTCAAGATGGAGAAATGCAACGGACCTGAGTGCTCCTATGTTACCGGCTACCGGGATAAGCTCATCAAGGAGGAGTTTGGAGACAAGTAATAGAGACTTATGAGACCGGAAAGATTTACTGAACAGGCCAAGGAAATACTGGCTAATTCACAGGCTATTGCTGCTCGTTATCGCCATATCCAGTGGGATGTAGAACATATCTTGTTGGCTTTGCTGGAGCAAGAGAGCGGCTTGACCTTGCAGATACTGGGGAAGTTGGGTGTGAATGCGGAGGCGGTAAAAAAACGGGTTGAAGCTGGTCTTGACCGTGCTCCGAAAGCAACCCATGAGTCAGCCCAAATTTATGCGACCCCTCGAATCGCTCGTCTCATGGATAATGCCGCTCGCGAGGCTGACCGACTTAAAGATGACTTCATTAGCACTGAGCATCTATTAATTGCTATTGCTGGAGAGGTTAACGGAGAAGCAGCCACGATTCTAAAGGAATTTGGCATAGATCAGGAGAAGATTTATCGAGCGCTTCAGGATATTCGGGGTGGTCACCGGGTTGACAGCCCAACCGCTGAGAGCAGGTATCGGTCCCTGGAGAAATATGGCCGTGACCTCACCGAGTTAACTCGTCAAGGGAAACTCGACCCAGTGATTGGACGTGATGACGAGATAAAGCGGGTGATGCAGATATTAACTCGACGCACCAAGAACAACCCGGTTATTATCGGCGAGGCTGGTGTTGGCAAAACAGCTATCGCTGAAGGGTTAGCCCAGAAGATTGTGGCTGGTGATGTTCCTGACTTTCTTAAGAAAAAGAGAATGATTGCTCTGGATATGGGGGCGTTGGTTGCTGGCAGCAAGTTTCGTGGCGAGTTTGAGGAGAGGCTGAAGGCGGTTATGGACGAGGTTCGCCAGGCCAGCGGTGAGATTATCTTGTTTATAGATGAAATGCACACTGTAGTTGGTGCTGGCGCTGCCGAGGGGGCTATCGATGCCAGCAATATGTTGAAGCCGGCGTTAGCTCGTGGTGAACTTCAGTGCGTTGGGGCAACTACTCTGGATGAGTATCGGGAGCATATTGAGAAGGACAAGGCGCTGGAGCGAAGGCTGCAGCCTGTGTTTCTCGGTGAGCCGAGCATTGAGGCGACTATAGAGATGTTGCACGGGCTACGCCCTAGGTATGAAGCCCATCACAAGATAAAGATCGATGACTCGGCCCTGGTGGCTGCTGCCCGACTTAGCCAGCGTTATATCTCGGACAGGTTTTTGCCGGATAAGGCAATTGACCTTATTGATGAGGCAGCAAGTAAGTTGCGCATTGACATGGAAAGCAAACCACCGG
>Ga0315282_10000288_pt1 | contig 99557 bp, 81 predicted proteins | sample YL17G07_20_MG_FD_203693 | JGI IMG/M metagenome (GOLD analysis project Ga0315282, IMG submission 203693) | Sediment microbial communities from Yellowstone Lake, YNP, Wyoming, USA - YL17G07_20 | ecosystem: Environmental > Aquatic > Freshwater > Lake > Sediment | place: USA: Wyoming | collected...
CGACGCCGCACCCGGCCCATGGTGGTCTTTACCAATGTCCAGAGCGTCGACCGGATCATCTATGCCATCTTCCACCGCTTTAATGAAGACTGGCGCACCCGCACCCTCGAACTTTTTACACAAAGAATTTGACGCCACCGGGGGTGCGTTGACTCTTGCCCGCCGGGTGGAATTCATGCAGAATTCTTAGTGAAGGGCTGGGGATTTCACCCGAAGAAAGTGCAAGATTCCGGCATCGGTCACGACCTTGGATCGCGAGGCGAATATTGTGAACACTCTCCAAACACATCAGGATCGAAGAGTTTCCGGTAGGGCACGGACTGCGGCCCTGCTTATTGGCGTCTTTGGTCTTCTCGTGGCAACACTCGTTTGGGCTGGAGATGATCCCGACGCGAAGGCCCGCACTCGGCTGGAATGGCTGCCTAGGAATCAGGCGGGCATGCTGAATGTCAGAGCTAGTGAGGGAGCGTTTCTGCGCGAGCAGGTCATCAAGGTGAAGGCAAAACGCGCCCTCGAGATCGGGACCTCGAACGGATATTCCTCCATATGGATCGCGCTCGGCTGCCGCCAGACGGGCGGCCATCTGACGACGGTGGAGATCGACGACGCCAAGGTGAAGCTGGCCACGGAGAATTTTCGCGCCGCCGGGGTCGATTCGCTCATCACCCTCGTGCATGGTGATGCCCTCCAGGAAGTCCCTCGGCTTCAGGGGCCTTTCGAGTTTGTGTTCATTGACGCTTGGAAGCGGGACTACGCTAAGTATCTGGCCATGGTCCTGCCGATGGTTCCGCCAGGGGGCGTCATCATGGCGCACAATACGACGGATCTGCGCTCCCAGATGATGGACTTCATCGAACGTATCCAAACTGACCCTCGACTCAAGACGACCTTCGTCGATGCGGGCCCGGGAGGGTTTTCGGTGAGCGTCAAGCAGGCGGGGGAATAAGTTTCCAGGCAGAGACCCGGGATGCCGATGGCGAGTCCCCGCTCCCGGCGTGGCTGCTCCAGTCTTCGAGCTGTTTTTCGACTGCGCCTGACTGGATACCGGGAAAAGTACCGAAGAGAGGAGGATAGGTTGGCCAGGGGCAAGCTGAACTCACTGACAACAACGGAATCTATCTCCGGGCGCGAGGACGAAGCCAGTGCGATCTATCAGAACCAGCGCCTTGTCGCACGAGTCGTCGGCGCGGAGATCGATCCCCCGGCGAAAGAGATCCGGTTTGCCGAGGTCCTTAACTCCGACGACTTGCTTCTTCCCGAAGAATGCCATTTCCAAAAGTACAGGATCGTAATTCAGCGCGTGGCCTACGCCAGCCGGATTGACAAGGAAGCGTCCCATAAAGGCCGCATTCTCCGCGGCGTCGTGGCTGAAATCCTCGGCGACCGCGAGCAGTAGTTCTGCCTCTCCCTCCCAGCCGGCCCTTTGCAGGCTTGAACCTTCCTTCCAATCGGAGTATACCGTTCCCAGCAATCCGGCAAGAGTTCTTGGAGGTCTCATCATGGGAATGAACCGCAGGGATTTTGTGGTCCAAGGGTTGGCGGCTTCCGCTGGCCTGATGGGAGGAACAGCGTTCGTAGCGCGCAGCGCGGCGGAAGTCCTCGGCAATCGAATGAAGCCGGGGCTTTACAGCATCACCTTTCTAGGTGTTTGGTATCGAGGCGAGGCCCTTCCGCTGGAGGAAGTCGTCAAGCGGGCGAAGATGTACGGCTACACCGGGATGGAGATCGATGGGAAGCGCCCGCACGGCAATCCGTTGGACTGGCCAAAGAGCCGCTGCAAGGAGTTGCGCTCCTTCGCCGATAGTCAGGGAATCGAAATCTATGGTGTGGCGGCCAACAACGACTTCAGCAGCCCGGTTCCAGAACACCGCCAAGCCCAGATTGCCTACGTGCACGAATTAATCCGCATGGCGTCTGACTTTGGCGCTAAGACGTTACGAGTGTTCCTGGGATGGCCTGGCGTGACCAAACACCCCCAAATCGCCCGCTACGACATCGCAGACAGTATCTGGGAGTTCAGTCACAAAAGGTTCTCGAAAGAAGAGACCTGGGGATGGTGTCGCGAGGGCCTGGTTGAATGCGCGCGCTACGCCGGAGACGCTGGCGTGACGCTGGCACTTCAAAATCATCATCCCATTATCGAGACTCATAAAGACGTGTTGCGGATGGTAAAGGAAGTGGACTCACCGCATTTGAAGGTTTCGCTCGACGTGCCCATCATGCCGGTGAAAACTCCGGAAGTCATTCGTCAGGCGGCGCAAGACGTCGGACCGCTTCAGGTGCTCTCCCACTTCGGCGGAGAATACGAGCGCGGCCCGGACGGGAAAGTGAAGGGCGAGCCTTATTACAAACCTTTTGTGAAGGCCATGAAGGAGATTGGTTACAGCGGCTACATCGGATACGAACTCTGCCACACCCTGCCCAAGGTGAAAGGCGAGACGGTGGGAGTCGAATATGCCGAGAAGAACGCTGAGATGGCCGCGGAATTCATGCGGGACCTGATTCAGTCTGAGTATGCGTGACGGCGAATCTTGAGAGGAGGGGATCTCCGCGCGAGATGGCACTCGACGCTTGGAGTGTGCGCTGCCGAGTGCGGTGGGGCCCTTCGCTGCCCGCCGCAGGATCTCTCGGTCGCGCGCGGAGACCGTGTTGGTAGGTTTAGTTGGCAGGTGTTCTCTCTAGCGTCGTTTGAACCTCCAGGAGCGCCAGCGCGTCGGTAACATCTCCGAGCAGTGCCCGCGCTTCCTCGACGCCGGCTTCCACCGCAAAGATCATTCCGTGCGCGCAGTGCGCACAGAGCCAGAAGCCGCGTCCTTCCGAATTCTGATCAGGGCGGCAAACCGCGCAGGGCCAATCCTCGCGCTTGTGAACCATCAGTCCGCTTGGAGCCATTGCATATTCCATATGCTGCCTCCCGACCTCGCTACCTGCTGTGAGCAAGTCATTGACCGTTGGGCGGGATTTCCACTGGCGCTAACCCATTGAAATTAAAGCATCGAAATTGTCGAGTCGCCGCAGTCTCCCAGTCGGCTGGCCGAAATGTGGCAGCAGCATGAAAAAAATGGGCAGCACAGAGGAGGGCTGGCAAATAGGGAAGCACTGGCTTGCCAACTGATGGAAGTCAGGAACGGGATTCAACCGGCGCCTGACGCAGGGGTAAGGTTCGCAGGGAGTTAATCCGTGGGGTCAGGTACACCATAGATGTGGACATCGCCTTCTTTGCCCTTCACGTGGGCAAAACCGAGGTCGACACAAGGGATCTTGTCCTTGATCTCCTTGTAGACGCCTTCGTTGATGAGGATTTTGTGGCTGTAGCTCTTGGTCAGGCCTTCCAGGCGTGAGGCGATATTCACGGTGTCGCCGATCACCGTGTAGTCCATGCGTTGCTCGGAGCCAATATTGCCCGACACCGCCTCGCCCTTAGTGATGCCGATGCCGTTGTCGATGGGAGAAAGCCCCTGCCCGGCGCGGTCCTCGTTGTACCACCGGAGCGCCCGGCGCATTTCAAGTGCGGCGCGCACGGCATGCTCGGCATCGTTGACGAGGGGGATGGGGGCGCCGAAAACCGCCATGATGGCGTCGCCGATGAATTTGTCGAGCGTGCCCTCGTAGCGGAAGATGGGGTCCAGCATCCGGGTGAAATAGCTATTGAGCATGGTTACCACTTCTTCGGCTTCGAGCTGCTCAGAGATGGTGGTGAAGCTGCGGATGTCGGAGAAAAGGACGGTAACGTTCGAGCGGTTCCCGCCCAGCTTGATCCGGTCACGGTCCTTCATGATTTCTTCGGCGACCTGCCGTGTCACGTAGCGGCAGAGGGTGCTCATCAGGCGCTGTTCCTGGGTGATGTCGTCGGCGATGACCACCACGCCCAGGTGCTTGCCCTTCTCGGTGGCGAGAGGCAGGGCATGAACATTAATGTTCAGCGATTCTTCCGGGCTCTGACGGTAGGTGGCGTCGTAGGCCGTGTAAGCCGTGTCCGACTGCAGGGCTTGGTGGAGCCCGTCCGCCAGGGCGGGATTCAATTCCTCGCGGAAGAAGCTCAGATAGCGCATTCCGGGCTGGTAACTGCCTGTCCCCACGAAGATCTTCTGTGCCGCCTCGTTGCAGTAGGCGACCTTCTCGTCCGGGTCGAGCGTGACCACGCCGGTTTCCATCGTCCGCAGGATGCTGTCGTTGTAATTCTTCATGAAGCGGACTTCTTCGAAGAGGCGCGAGTTCTCGAGGGCGATGGCCATCTGCGAGCCCAGCGCGTCGAGCAATTGCTCGTCCTCGCCGGTGAAGACCCCGTCCTTCTTGTTGAGCACCTGCATGACGCCGATAATTTCGCCCCTTTCATTGCGCAGTGGCATGCAGAGGATGGTTTTTGTGTGGTACCCCGTGCGCCGGTCAACTTCAGGATTGAAGCGCGGATCCTGGTAAGCGTCTTTGATATTGACCGTCTGTCCGCTGAGCGCCACATGGCCGGCGATGCCGATGCCCCTGGGGACACGGATTTCGTTCAGGTTGGGGCCTTGGGCGACGCGCGACCACAGTTCGCCGCTCTTGCGGTGCACGAGAAACAGCGTGCAGCGGTCGGCATTCATCACTTCCGAGGTTTTGGCCACGACTTTCTGCAGGAGTTGATCGATTTGTAGTTCGGAGGAGACGGTGCGCATCACATCGAGGAGGATTTCCGAAGTGCGGGCGCGTTTGCGGATGTCTTCGATGAGCAAGGCATTCTGTACGGCAATGGCGGCCTGGGATTCGAAGGCGTCGAGCAGTTCTTCGTCCTCGCGCGTGAAAACACCGTTTCGCTTGTTCAGAACCTGGAGGACGCCCAGGATTCTGCCCTCACGGCTCTTCATGGGGGCGCAGAGGATGGTGCGTGTGCGATAGCCCGTCTTGCGGTCCACCTCGGGATTGAAGCGCGGGTCCTGGTAAGCGTCCGGGATGTTGACGGTCTCCCCGCTGCGGGCCACGTGGCCGGCGATCCCAGCCCCCATAGGCACGCGGATTTCCTTGAGAGCCGGCCCCTGCGCGACCTTCGACCAGAGCTCGCCTTTGGCTTCATCCACCAGAAACAGCGTGGAGCGCTCGGCGTCCATCACCTCGACGGCCTTCTGCATGATCTTTTGCAGCAGCCGATCGAGGTCCCGCTCGGCGTTCAGCGAATTCATCACCTCAAGCAAGGTGTGAAGGAGCTGGGCGCGGTCGCGCTCGCCACCGCTTCGGGCACTGTCCGGAGGACCGGAAATCATCGACACAGGCACCTGCAAACCAGAGTAGGAAGTGCAATGAGCGTTGAACAGCCAGAGTCATACTAGGTGGGAGCCGGGCGATTGTCAATTCGCTCGCGTGGCCGCTCTAGCAGCATCTTCTTTCAGATTGCTGTTTCGACGGGCTGGGCCGCAGGCAGAGGTGACTTTGGAGCCTCAGCGCCCCAGGGGCTCTGGAGCTGAGAGACCCCACGCATTTGCCGCGACGGCGCCGACGTCTCAACGCGGGCGAGTCGCACACGGGTTGCTGTTAGGAAGACTTCCCGTAAGGGACCGGTGGGGTTGCTGTCCTGTCTGACGGGCGCGCGGGGACTGTGGCGTCCGCTGCAAAGCCTACACCGTAAGCCCACCCCTCGAGGGTCTGGCGCGCCCAGGCAATGCGCCCCCGGGTTTCGACGGGTTCCTTCTGCCCGCCAAAGGGTAGGATGAAGCCGACCTCTTCGCCCACGCGATAGACTTGCTGGCTGATAAAGGAGAGCCCGCCTCTGGAGACATCTGATGTGCGGACGAGTTCGGTCTGGCCCGAGGCTCGGTGCAATTGGAGGCGCATCGCGAGCCTTCGCCGGCGTGTTTTCCTTCGCTCATCATGGGTTAGCGGCTGGGTCGGCGAAGTGGCAGTTCTCCCTCCGGGCGGCACTTCGCTCGGTTGCCAGCGCGTCGTCTCGCCACACCGATCACAATGGCGCGATAGCAAGCCGGTATGCAGAAGGATTTCGTATCCGGGATAGGAAAGCGAAGCCAGGACCACCTGCGAACAGGCCTGGCACTGCACCAGAGCCTTAGGTTCCAGGGACTCGGGGGGAGGAGTGAACTTAATTCCCCAAAACTCGACCGTCGGGTCAGTCAATTCCACACCCCATTCCGCGCGGTTGCTGAAGATCTCTCTCACCAAGCCGACAACTCGGAATTCCTGCTCGCGACCGTTCAGAAGGTGTCTAATTCGGATCGTCCCGCCGGTCTGGAGGGAATGGATCAAGGAGATGCATCCCCCGTGCTGGTTGACGCTGACGGTGACGCTATCTTCCTCGAAATGCCCGCCCCGGGCGTCCGTTCCCGAGACTCGGATGGGGACTTGCAGGTAAAGGCGGTCGCTTCGGCGCTGCTGGGGCATTTGCCCTGTCACCCCTTGAGACGGTCTGCCCGGTGCGACCGCAGCTTGTTGCCCCGGCCTCACCGATGCCCGTTTACCCAGGCGCTATTTGCTGTATAGCACACGCACGATATGAAATACAAGCGCCACGTAGGGGCGGTGCGCTGGCTGGCGGTTGTCGGTCAGCGGGAGTGGCCGGCCGTGACGGTTCGCCGTCTGCGTCGTCGCTACGCCACAGATTGCTGGGCTGTGGTCTCGAATGCCAGTGATGTCCGCCGCCTGTCAGTCCGCCAAGGCCTCTCACTTGATCACGATCATCATGAGCTACTGCCTTGACAGACTAGACAGACGAGGTTAGGTTAGCCGCTCGGGCTGACAGGCGCTTATCCCGTCGCCATCGGATGATAGGGCGGGGCTGCCCGCTGGCTCGGAAGGATCGCTCGTTTATGAGTCTCCCCACCAATGCGTTTGTAAATCGCGAGGAGAGCGCAAAAACCGAGCCTCGGCTTTTTGCAGCGGGCAACGTGCTGCCCTTCGTGCTGGTGACCGCCTTGTTTCTCTTTTGGGGCATTCCCAGCAACATGAACGACATCCTCATCAAGCAGTTCATGAAGTCGTTCGAGATTACGCGCTTCAAGGCGGGGCTGATCCAGTCGGCTTTCTACATGGGATATTTCCTGCTCTCCATGCCGGCGGCGCTCATCATGCGTAAGTACAGCTACAAGACCGGCCTGGTGATCGGGTTGCTGCTTTACAGCGCCGGGACGTTCCTTTTCTGGCCGGCGGCCATCGTCCGCCAATACGGATTCTTCCTGTTCGCGTTGTTTGTGATCGCCAGCGGCGCAGCGTTTCTCGAGACTGGCGCGAATCCGTTCATTGCCACCCTGGGCGATCCTCGAACCTCCGAGCGGCGGCTGAACTTCTCTCAGGCATTCAACCCTGTGGGCGCGGTGACGGGCGTGCTGGTGGGAACGGTCTTCATCTTTTCCGGGATCGAGATGAACCGGGCCGAGATCAGCGTCATGAAGGCCGCAGGCCGGTACGACGCCTACTTGCAGCACGAAACGATGCGCGTCGTCACGCCCTATCTGGTCATTGGCACGATCATCTTCATCTGGGCGATGCTCATCCTGCGGACGAAGTTTCCCAAGATTGCCGAAGAGGCGCATGAGGGAGCGGAGCGCGAGAAGGGAAGGTTCGCGGATTTGCTCCACCACCGGCATTTCATCCTGGGCGTGATCGCGCAATTTCTCTATGTCGGCGCCCAGGTGGGAACCTGGAGCTATTACATCCAGTACATCCAGGACTACACCCACCAGCCGGAGAAAGTGGCAGGCTATTTTCTGACGGGGACTCTGGTGGCCTTTGGGGTCGGCCGGTTCACAGCCACCTACCTGATGAAGTTCTTTTCGCCCAGCAGGCTGATGGGCCTTTACGGCATCATCAACTGCATCCTGGTGGGCGTGGGCGTGCTCTATCCGAGCTGGGTGGGCGTCTGGGCAATCTTTCTGACCAGCTTCTTCATGTCCCTCATGTTCCCCACGATCTTCGCGCTGGGGATCAAGGAACTAGGGGCGAACACCAAGCTCGGGGGCTCGCTCATGGTGATGTCGATTATCGGTGGCGCCGTCTTTCCGCCCATCGAAGGCCTCATCTTTCAGGCCACCCACAGCATGGCCACGGCGCTGGCCATCCTTCTCATTGCCTATGCTTTCATCACCCACTACGGTTTCGTTGGCTGTACGGTGAAGGTGGCACGGGCGCCGAGATAGGCGTCGGCCCTTGTGAGTGGCCATTCGTTCTGGGCCCTGGTACACAATTCAGACTTCAAAATGTTCTATCACTGCCAACTGCGTTCTGCTTTCTGCCTACTGTAGTCTGAGCACGCCTTTGATGTAGTCCGGTTGGTCGAAATCGCGCTGGAACGCCTGGTGGACCTCTTCCAGGGCGTGATAGCGGTGGGTGACGAAGGGTTCGACGCGAATCTTGCCGGAACTGATCAGCTCCAGCGCGCGCTGATAGGTCGTGGGGCGGCCATCGCGGTCGAATCCGCCCGAGGCGCCCACGGCTCCCACCAGCGTCGGCTCCAGAAAGAGCACATTGGCCATCAGGCCGATGTCGCGCCCTTTATGACCGTGGCCGTAAAGAAGAATCGTTCCCTGCTTGCGCAGCAGGCTGGGAATCTGTTCGAAGATGATCGAGTTTCCGCAAGCCTCGATCAGGTAGTGAGCGCGTTCGCCGCGGGTCAGTTCGCCTACGGCGTCGGCGAGTCTCTGCTGCCGGGCGTTAATAGGCGTGCCTCCCAACTGTCGAACCAACTCCAGATTCTTCTCCCGTAAATCGCTGACCAGGATTTGCCCGTCGAAATTCCTGACGTTGCGGAGGTACTGCAGAAAGAGCAGTCCCGCCGGCCCCGCCCCGGCGATCAGGACATTGCGGATTGGTTCTGTGCCGCCGAACGTGTAGCGGGCCGCAGCCCGCTCGGCCCGATCGCTGGAATGGAGCACGCAACCCAGTGGCTCGACGAGCGCTGCCTGCTCGGTGGGCAACGAGTCGGGAATCCTTACACAGTTCACGCCGGGCATGGCGATGTATTCCGCGAGCGCGCCCTGCAGGCCGGTGATGCCGTGCTCGGCGTAGAACTCGCACTGGTGCGAGTCGCCGGAGGCGCAGTAGGAGCAGACGGGCTGGCGGCCTTGGCTGTGACAGTTGCGTCCCTGGTCGCAGAGCACACGGTCGCCCGGCTTCAAGTCCTTTACTTCGCGCCCGACCTCGACCACCTCTCCCGCGAATTCGTGGCCGAGAATCTGTGGCTGCTCCGAGAGCGGGATGGGGCGCCCTTTCGCATCCAGATTGTAGTTGCCGTGGCCGCGGAAGAGGTGGAGGTCCGTGCCGCACACTCCCACGGCCTTTACGCGCAGCGCCACTTCGCGCGCCGGAACCGAGGGGTCGGGCACGCTGCGCACGATCAACTTTTCGATGCCTTCAAGGACGGCCGCTTTCATAGAGATAGAGATTGCAATCTCGAAAATGGAATGTCCGAACGCGAATACCGACAACCAACCTCTGACAACTGGCTACTGCTCCAGATCCTTCGTGTCGAGCCTTCCTTCGCGCTGCAAGCGCTCGAAGATGGCGATAGTCTCGAGAATACCTTGAGGGAGCGGCGTCCGGGGCACATCGCCAAGATCTTGCGTCAACGCGCTGTCATCGAGGTCGGCGGCGATGGGGAGGTGCCCCCCCTCGGCACGAATCAGGCCGCGTGACCGGGGATAGACCTCTTCCAGGGTGCGGACGAAATCCTCGATGCGCACCACGGTGCCGCGTAGCGTGTAAACCCGCGCCCCGGGCAAGTCCGCTTCGGCGCAGCGCAGGAAGATGCGCGCGCAATCGTCCACATACTGCATGTCGATCTGCCCGGTAAACTTCATGGCATAAGACTGTCCAACGACCGACGCCTTGACGGCCTTGGTGGGTCCAGAGGTGATGCCCTGGTCGCGTCCCACTCCATAGACTGCCCAGGGTCGCAACCCCACGCTGGAGATGCCGTTGTTGAGGAAATAGACGCGCGCGCTGCCCTCATTGCATTGCTTGAAAACACCGTAATGGGTCCCGGGATGCAGTGGCGCGCCCTCCTGCACCGTGGCGCCGCCGTAGAACTCTTCCGGCCCAAAAACCGCCGCCGAGCTTGCGTACACGACCTTTTGGACTTGCTCGCGGCGCTTGCGGGATACTTCGAAGATGTTGAGCGTCCCGAGGACGTTCACCCTTGCGCCTAGCAGGGGGTCTGCGGCGCAGGCCGGAACCTGCAAGGCGGCGAGGTGAAGCAGATGCGTAATTCCATTCTGCGCAACGCAGCGGTCGAGCTCATCGAAGGACGTCACGTCGCCCCGGACGAATCGAATCTGAGACATCTGCTCGGGGGAGAGCAGGGCCTCGAGGCGATGCGCGCCGGTATCAACGTCGAGAATGACGGGGCGCTCCCCGCGCTCGACGAGGTTCTTCACAATCCAGGCGCCGATGCAGCCTTTAGCGCCGGTAATCAGGAATCGCGTGTTGGTTAGCGGCATCCGACATCCTCCGCTCGTGGCATAAACATTATAGAGGCGCTCGGCCGCGAGTCAACGAGCGTCTTTGCAGGGCAGAGGCGGCAGGACTCCAGACCCGCTGCCCGCCCGCGGGGGCGACCGGCAAAAGAAAAGGGGCCGCACTTTCATGCGGCCCCCTTGCAGGTGGAGGGTTAGTCAGTGTCTAGAACTGCAGTCGCAGTCCGAACCGGAACTGACGTTCATCGATGCCTTCGCGCGCCAGATCCGTCACACCAGTGATGGTCATGAAGTCGGCGCCATCGCTGACGTAATTATCGGGGACGTCGAAGTGCGGCGTGTTAGTGAAGTTGAACGACTCCATACGGAACTGGAGTTTCCAGCGCTCCGTGATGGAGAATTCCCGAGTTACGCCGAAGTCCCAATTGACGAGGCCCGGCCCACGCAGGGAGTTGAAGCCGGCGGTACCCAATCGTGGCCCCGACACATCGGCAAACGCCATCTGATCATAGAAAGGTGTGCCGACGCCCACCCCACCCAGCCTTGCCACGTTCGCCCTCACTTGGTCAGCGGTCTGGTTGCTTCCGGGCATATTGAGGTTGCCGGACGCGTAGACGGTGAAGGGATGACCGCTCATCAAACTCATGAGGTTGTTCACCTGCCAGCCCGAAATCACAGCGTTCACAGCACGTCCGCTGCCGCTCAGCCAACGCTTCCCCGTGCCAAAGGGCAACTGCAACATGGTCATGATTTCGAGGTTGTGGGTGCGGTCGAAGTCGGTTGGAGCATAGTTCAAGTTCCAGTATTTGACCGCCGAGATCCGTTCCCACTCAAGGCCCCAGTCGCTCGCGTCAACCACGTTCATAGCCTTGCCCCATGTGTAGTTCACTGTCATCGAGAGGCCCTGGGTGAAGCGTCGTTGGAGCTGGGCCTGCAGGGAATCGTAATGGCCCGTACCCACGGGCATGAGGAGCCCGGTGTAGGCGGCTCTGCCATACTTGGCCATGAGGGGACGGCCTTCGTCTCCTGCTCCCAGCACCTGGCCAGCGTTAATATCCAGGAAGGCGAGCTGCCGGATGGAGCGCGTGGCGACGTATCCGGCTTGTCCAGTGAAGCCCCAGCCCAGCTCTTTCTGCAGGGTGAAGTTCCAGGACTCCACGTACCCGCGCTGCATTTTCTGCGGGTACCCCTCGAAGGCGTAGTCGGAGGGCATGGGAAGCTCCCCATTCCCCACGGACGGAGTTGGAATGGAATCGATTCCGACCGGCAGCGCCCCCGTCCCGGAGAACGAGGGGGTGGCGTCAGTCAGCCGGCGGAAGGGGATGAGGCTCTGAGGGGCGTTCTGGATCAAAGCCACCATCGTGGGGTAATTACCGCGCAGAGGCTCCAGACCCATGTAAGGATCGTAGGTGAGGCCGAAGCCGGCCCGGACCACGAAGGTTTCGGAGGCACGGTAGGCCAACCCGACTCGCGGGGCGAACATCTTCTTGCTGACTGTCGTCCCGCAGTCCTTGGGAACCGACCCGACGCCGCAAACCAGTTCGTTGTTGGTCAAGGGGTCGTACCGTTCGATGCCCCGGTCAGCCCGTGTGGGCACCGGGATGTACTCCCAACGCACACCGTAATCGAGCGTCAGCTTGGGGGTGATGCTCCAGCGGTCACGAACATAGGCGCTCATCAGGTGGGCGCGGACCTTCATCACATCGGGAACCTGGTAGGTTCGGGAAGCAGTACCCGGAAGCCCCAACAGGAAGCTGGCCAAGTTGTTGGCCCGAGAGGAGGGTGAGTACTCTTGGCAGTCGTTATTGGCGGCGTCCCAATTGAGGCAGCTCTGTGTGAAGCCATCCGAGAAGTCAAATCCGCCCTGCGCGCCGTAGGCGCCCCCCGACAAGAATTCGGCTTGGGCATGGTTCAGCCCCATTCGGTAGAAGTCCGTGCCGAAGCGGATGTTGTGCTTGCTCTTGATCCAGTTGAAGTTTGCCACGTACTGGGATTGGGGATCATGCCGATAGTACGGCATGAAGTTGTTGTCGACGCCCATGGTGGCGAAATCACCGACATCGAACTCCGGCCAGCCGCTCTCGAAGGCCCGCGGGCCGTTGGTGCCGGGGATGCCCAGGACGTCGGTCCCGATGTTCTTCCCTAAGCCCGGCTGCTCGGAACTGGTGTTCTGCTTTGCGTAGCCGAAGTGCGCGTCCATGACGAAGTTGGGCGTGAAGGTGTAGGTGCCCATGATCGTGAAACGGTAAATGTTCCCGGATCCGTGACCCGGGTTGCTGGTGCCACCGATGGGTCTACCCACAAGCGTAGTGCCGAAAACTGTGGGCGTGTTGTCGCTGTAACGCAGATACCCAAAAGTCCCGAGAAAGTTGAGCTTGGAAGTAGCGTTGTAGTTGACCTTGGAGTCCACCTGGTGGCGGTCGAACGTGAAGGGTCCGGAAACGAAGTAATTGTTGGTCTTATTCTCGCGTCCCGCCACATTGGTGTTGGCTGGGAGCAGCCCCAGGATTTGCTGGGTAGACGGATCCAGGCGGCTGGTCGGAATCATATTCGTACATCCGGCCGCATCCGTGCAGGCCGCGTTCACCATCGTGGGGTCAACGTAGCCAGTGGGGTAGGACGTGAAAACCGTTCGGCCCGCGCCCGTTGTTTGGTCGCCCGTCATGGGGTCATAAATGTCGGTCTCAAGGGCCGCGGCCAGCGCCGAGAGGTCTCCGGCTCTTGCCTCTGGCGTCGGGATTGTCACGCGCCGCTGCACGCCCCGGTGATCGCCCGTGCCCTCGAAGCTCACAAAGTAAAACAGCTTGTCTTTCTGGATGGGCCCGCCGACGCTGCCACCATACTGGTTGTAAATCGTCTTGGGCTTATTCCCCACGTTGGCGGCGGCGTTATCGAACTCCATCGGCCAGGCTTTCAGGTGGTTGTTGGAGTTGTACTCAAAGAGCGAACCGTGCATCTGGTTGCCGCCGCTCTTGGTCTGGACGTTAATGGCGGCGCCGCCCGCAAAGCCCTGCTCGGCGTCGAAACTGTTGGTAACGACGTTGACTTCCTGAACCGATTCCAGCGTGGGAACGTAGGAAGTAACGTGCGGGAGCTGAATGTTATATGTGCTCACGCCATCGATGCGGGTGTTGTTCTGGTTATCGCTCGTCCCGTTGACGGCGAATTCCAGCGAGCGGGAGGGGTTGGTGGGAATCGAGTGGGAATTCGCCGGAGGCGCAAACCCGGGGAGCGCGCGATAAACCTGCTGGTAGTTCCGGCCCAGTGGCACGGGCAGGTTGGCCAACTCCGTCGCCGCCACATCCGCGTGCACTTCCGACGTGTCGGTTTGCAGCGCGGCAGCTTCCGCCGTCACTGTCACACTCTCTGTAACCGAACCTACTTCCAGGGTAGCATCCAGACGCGTCGTGGTGTTGAGCGTGACGGTCACAGTGGTTCTTTCGTAGGTCTTGAACCCCGTCTTGCTCACCTTGATCGCATATGTTCCGGTCTGCACGTCCAGGAAGGTGTAATCCCCGGTCGAGTCTGTCGTGCCCTCGCGGGACTGGTTGGTTTCTTTGTTGGTGATCGTGACGACCGCCTGCGGGACTGCTGCGCCGCTGGCGTCCTTCACATTGCCCACGATGGATCCATAGAGAACCTGCGCTTCGAGCCTAGCTGGCGCAGCTAACGTCGAAGCCACAAGCAGGAGCGCCAGAGCGCCCCACTGCCAGAGCGACCTCTGTCTGTACCCGGTTTCCATTGCTTTTCCTCCCTGCACGACTCGATTGTGCGCTGCCGGTCTAGTCAGAGTGGGTCCACTTCTCCCTGCTGACCGGATTCAGCACACCACCGAAGTGTCCTGCTGATCCAGGCCTGAACTTCCGACCCAACCGACGCAAAACGTGCAAAAGAAAAACCTAACACCCAGCCATTCGCAATCGATGGGAGCGTTTATCCCACAAGCTAAGCCAGGTGTCAAGTCATAAGGCCTCTGCCCTGAGGCCGGTTCCCCACCCGGGGGGAGGGGAGAGCACGTACCCGCGTCGTAACCACCGGTTCCTAGACTGGGGCCGCTTCGGCCTTAGGAGCCCGAATGAGAATCAGCACGGCGGCCGTCGCCAGGAGCGGGATCGTCCCTGCGGCGACGAAGGCAGGGAAGTAAGAAAACTTGTCCACGAGCCAGCCGACGGTCAGCGTGAACAACGTCGAGACCAGGCCGGCGCCCAGGCCGCTGACGCCGGTGACCGAGGCGACGACATCCTGGGGGAACAAGTCGGAAGGAAATGTAAGTCCCATCGTGGACCAGCTCGCATAACCCCACACGGCAAAGCTGATTAGGGCCAGCGCCCAATAAGGACTGTGGGTGGTCGCGGCAGGGATTCCCGCCAGAACCGGCAACGAACTCGCCACGCAGACCCACTTCCGCGCCCGCACTACCGGCATTCCGCGTTTGATGAGGAAGCCGGAGGCGAGCCCACCGGTGAAGTTGCCGATGTCCGCAGCGACGAAGGGAATCCAGGCGAAGGCCGCAATCTGCTTCAGGCTGAAGCCGCGCGCATCGCTTAAGTATTGCGGCAGCCAGAAGACATAGAACCACCAGATGGGGTCGGTGAGCGAGCGCCCGAGAACGATGCCCCAAACGTTCGGCTGCTTCAGCAGGCTGAGGTAGCGGCCGGCACCGCGCTCGGTCGAACTCGTTGCGGTGTCGCGGCCGGCTTCGATGAGGGCGCGCTCCTCGGCGCTCAGCCGCGGGTGCTTGGCGAGGGGATGGTAGAACGTCAGCCAGAGGACCAGCCAGACAAGCCCCAGGAGCCCCGAGAGGACGAAGGCGTATCGCCAGCCAAACATGATGGCCACCCAGGGTACGGTCAGTGCCGCGATGGCTCCCCCTACGCTCGAGCCGCTGTCAAAGACCGCCACCGCCACGCCGCGCTCCTTGGCGGGGAACCACTCTGCCACGGCCTTGCTGGCTCCGGGCCAGTTGCAGCCTTCGCCGATCCCCAGCATGAACCGGAAGATGCTGAACGAGAGCACGGAATTGGCCAGGCCGGTCAGCATGCTCACCGCCGACCACCACACGACCGCCAGCGCCAGCCCCAAGCGCGTCCCGATGACGTCGAGCACCACGCCGCCCACCAGCCACGTCCCCGCGTAGGCAATCTGAAACGCCGAGAAGACTTGCGAGAGCTCCGTGTGGCTCAGGTGCAGCTCGCGGGTAATGACCGGGGCGAGGACGGAGAACGTTTGCCGGTTGATGTAGTTGATGACGGTGGAAAAGAATAGCGTCCATACAATCCACCAGCGCAAACGCTTGATCGGTTTCACGGGTCGGCTCCTATCGGGACAGGTTGGTTCTTCCCCCACTGTGAACGGTGGGGCAAACTATCACAAGCCTGTGCAGCGACGCCAGAGAATCTGAAGTCAGCGTTGGAACGACACGCTGGACCGCGCAGTGCATCAGACAATCTGTCATTATAAATAAGTCATTTATTTTCAGCAATATATGAGTGCTGCGTCGGTAACCAGCTTTGTTTTCACATACATTCTGGCTTTACGCGCGTTCGCAGAGGCTCGATCCTTTATTTTCAATAACATTCTGGCTTTGTTCCTCGAGTTTTTGATTTTTTTCTGCACCCTAGCCGCCGGGATCGGCGTCCTAACTTCTGGCTCCTGACTCCTTGTCCCTCTCCGCTGCGGGGTCGGGCAAGATGGTAGGCTATCACTAAAGGCTAGTAAAGTCAAGGGTGCGCCCGCCCCGGCGCTCGCAAGCAAGGAGACCTCTCGCCGCGGGCTACAGGCTCGTGACTTTGACGCGCCGGACCATGGCGCGGACACGGGCGGGGTCGAGAGGATGGTCGGTGCGCGATTCGCGCGCTTTGACAGCGCCCGCCGCGCAGGCCCAGCGGATGGCCTGGCGCCAATCGGCCCCCTTTTCCCGTTCGACCAGCATGGCCGCGGTGAAGGCGTCGCCGGAGCCGGCGGAACTCTTCTGCTGGATGCGGGGGGGCACGAATCGCCAACCGCCGGTGCTTGTGACCGCCACGGCCCCCTCCGACCCAAGTGAACAGACGGCCAATTGAATGCCCTCGGCGAGCAGTCGGCGCAGTGCGGCTAGCAGCGCCAGGAGATCGCGTATCTTCTCTCCCAGTGTGTGTTCGAGTTCCTCCTTATTGAGCCGCACAACCTCCGGCTGGGCGGCTAGCGCATGCGCCAATCCCGGCCCCCGGGAATCGACGAGGACAGGCACTCCTGCTGCATGAGCACGCCGCGCGAGCCGCTCGTACAAGTGCGGCGAACAGCCCGGCGGCAGACTGCCGCAAAGCGCCAGCCAGGAAGCTTTGGGGATCCATCGCGCCGCACGCCGCTCCAGATCGCGTTGAGCGCGCGCGTTCACCCGCAGCGTGGTGGGCACCAGCCACGTTTGGACTTCCCGCTGGGCATCGACGATCACCGTGATCCGGCGCGTCTCACCCAGGGCGGGCGTAAAGTGCGGCCGAGCGCCGCGCTCCCTCAGTAACGTTGCTAATCGCCGCCCGTTCCGGCCCGCGGCGAAGGCCAGCGAAACCGACCGTGCGCCGAGATCCGCTGCAAAAGCGGAGGCCAGATTCCCCTTGCCGCCGATGCACTCTGTTTCCTGGAGGATGTTCAGCCGTTCGCCGGGAAGGTAATGGTCGATCTCCAGGACCAGGTCGAGGGCGGTGTTGGGGGTGACGGTCAGAATCATCGTGTAGGGGAGGGCTCTGCCCTCCCGATAAAGCAAATCAAAAGGCAAAAGGCAAGAAGCAGAAGCACAGAAACTCGAAACTGGAAAATCGACCGCGCTGTGTCAAATCCAGAATCCCAAATCCAGAATCACGCCAACAACTTACCCAGCAGTAACGCTTGCGCATTCGTCTCCAGCCGATCGAGTGTGTCAAAGGCGTCGTCGAGGTCGCGACCCACGACGAAGATTCCGTGTTGCGGCGCAAAGGTCGCGATGGCGTGTTTTTCAAGCCCCGCGGCTTGCGGCGTGAGCGCTTCGATGACGTTCTGTGCCAGATCGCCGCTGTGGGCGGGAGCGTATTCCGCAACGGCGATGGTCCCGAATTTCCGCGTGTGTTCGAGCACGGGGGGCATGGGCTTTCCCGCCGCCACGAAGGCCATCAAATGCCCCGCCTGGGCGTGGATGATTCCTCCCGCCAGCGGAAACATCTTATACACGCCCAGATGAATCTGCCATTCGCGCGTGCGGCGCTCCGGGCCTTCCAATTGCCGGCCCTCGAGGTCGAACACCACAACATCCTCGGCGCGGATTTGCCACTGCTGCTTGCTGCCAGCGCGCGAAGGGGTCATGTAAACACGGTCCTCTTCGCGCAGGCTGAGATTGCCGCCGCTCGCGTCGGTCAGCCGGCGGGCAAAGACCAGTCGCGCGATGCGGGCCAGATGTTCACGCGGATCATACGACAAGGAGGTTCCCTCGCAGGAGTCTCTTCGAGTTGCCTATCATCGGCCGTGCCTGGCGGGCTGTCAAGGTGTGAGAGCCAGAAGTTCACCACGCTGCCTTGTCATCGCTCATTCGCCGCGCTCCATGCCGGGAGCCCGCGCCCGGACTCACATCGGGCGGCAGCGCGCGGGAGCCTTCCCATCCGCCCATCGGGAGTTGCCCCGGCTCTCATCCCGATCCAACCCTGTGTCAGGCAGGAAGAAACTGCCGATTGCATTCTGACCGAGAGGTCATATAGAGTAGGCGGCACGAAATCCAAGGAGGCTGTGCACGATGAAAATCAGTTGCTGCTGGTTGTATGCCATTACTAAGTACGGTTATCCTCCCTCGATCGAGAACACGTTCAAGGTCTTGGGCGAGATGAAGAACCTGGGGTTTGAGTACGTCGAACTGGAAGGCGTTCGGCGCGACAACTTGATGGCGGTTTACGAGGCCCGCCACGAACTGAAGCGATTCACCGATGGCGAGGGCGTGAAGGTGGTCAACTTCTGCCCCGTGCTGCCCGACTCGGTCAGCGTCGATAGGAAGAAGCGCAGGCAGTCGTGGGACCTCTTCAAGCGCGCCATCGAGATCGCCAACCACTTCGGCTGCTACACGATTCAAGGCGACAGCTTCACGCCGCCCCTGAAATTCAAAGGCGATTCTCCCTATAAGGAGAGCATCAGTTACGGCAAGCACTTCACCGTGGAAGTCGATCCCAAGTTCAAGTGGGAGCGGCAGTGGGATGCGATGGTCGAGACCTTCAGCTTCATGGCCCGCGAAGCGCGGAAAGCGAAGCTCAAGTTCTGCGTCGAGCCGCGGGTAGGTGAGATGCTCTCCAATACCGACGCCATCCTGCGCATGATAGATCACGTCGGCGACGATAACTTCGGCGCCGTGCTCGACACCGCTCACCTGAACGCGCAGAAGGAAATCCTGGCCCTGAGCATCGAAAAGCTCGGGAAGAGAATCTTCTTCGTCCACGCCGCCGACAACGATGGACGGGTCAACGACCACGTCGCCACCGGGCGCGGCACGGTGGACTGGGATGGCATTTTCCAGGGGCTCAAGAAGCACAAGTTTTCCGGCTACCTGGCCATCGACGTGGGTATGGTGCCGGACATCGACGACCAGTACCGCGAGTCGTTCGATTTCCTGAAGAAGCAGGCAGCGAAATACAAGATATAGCGTTGTTGCTCTTCTAGCCGGGGCGGGAATTTCCCTTCCGCCCCAATCTTCCCCCCCGGAGTCTGCTCATGAGACCGTTTCGGATTGCAGCTTTCCTGATTGTTGTCTGCGCCATCTCCGTTCCCTGGCGAGCTGCCCGCGCGGAGGTCAAGGCGTGGGAAGGTAAAATCGACCTGCCGACCTACGTGCTGGGGGAAGAAGATCCTTATCCTCCCTTTCCGCTCATCAATCATCACCGCATTTATCCTTACACGATGCTCGACGACCTGACCGACTGCCGCGAGATGAAAAGCTACCGGGCGATTTACCTCGAGAACGAATTCCTGAAGGGGATTGTGCTGCCGGAGATGGGTGGCCGGCTGTACTCGCTCTATGACAAGGTGAACAAGCGGGAAGTCTTCTACCGCAACCATGTGGTGAAGTATGGTCTGGTGGCGCTGCGCGGGGCGTGGATTTCCGGCGGCATCGAGTGGAATTTTCCCAACGGGCACACGGTGGTTACGGTCTCGCCCGTCGCATCGACCGTCAAACGGAATGCCGATGGCAGCGCTACGGTCGTCGTGGGCGATATGGACCGCGTGACCGGCATGCATTGGGAAGTGGCTCTGACGCTACGCTCGGGCGAAGCACGTCTCCGGCAGGACGTGACCCTATTCAATTCCACTCCCCTCACCAACCTCTATTGGTTCTGGGCGAATGCCGCCGTCCCCGCCACCGACGACATGCAGTTCATCTATCCCATGCGCGAGGTCTGCCCGCACATCAGGGGCGTCGTGTGGTCGTACCCGATTCACGACGGCACGGATTGGAGCTGGTACAAAAACACTCGCGAATCGGCCTCACTCTTCGGGCGGCAAGTGCACCGCAATTACTTCGGTGCTTACTACCACAACTCCAATTACGGAGTTGTGCATGTGGCCGACTTCCGCCAGGTTCCCGGCAAGAAAACTTGGACTTGGGGAGTCGCCGGCGACGGATTGATCTGGACGAATCTCCTTACCGACAGCGACGGCGCCTATAACGAAATCCAGGCAGGCCGCTACGAAACGCAGTTGAACTACGAGTTCTTGCCGCCGCGGCAGGTGGAGCAGTTCACGGAATACTGGTATCCGGTGCGCGGATTGGGTGACGGCTGGGTCGAGGCGACGGAGCAACTGGCTTTGAACGTTCGATTCCTGCCTGCTTCGCAGGGCAAGAAGCCTCGCGTCGAGGTCGCTGTTTCTCCCACCGTCGCCATCGCAGCTTCCAGAATTCGATTGCTGCTTGGCGCGCGAACGTTGCGCGAGTTCCCGCTGGCGGCTATTTCGCCGTTGAAAGCCACGACGGTGAGCGCCGAAGTGGACGACCTTGAGCAGGCGGGCAAGGAATTGATTGTGGAAGTCAACGCGGGCGGGCGCCAATTGGCGCGATGGTCGGCGGCGGAGCCTATCGACGGGAATCCCGACTTTGTCCCCGCGGCAGGGAAAACCGCGCCAGCGCCGAAATCGCGCACACAGATGACAGTTGAAGAAGTGTTCCTTGCCGGGGTCGAGCAGGAAAAAGACGGGCAGGAGGACGCTGCCGCCGAAACCTACGGCCAGGTTCTTGAGCGCGATCCGGGCTACGTCCCGGCGCTTCTGAAGCGGGCCTGGAGAAGCTACCGCGCTGCGAACTTCGCAGAAGCCGAAGGATTCATCGCCCGCGCTCTCGCCCGGAACAGCTCCGATCCCGCCATCCATTACGCGGCGGGCGTGGTCTATCGCGCCGCACAGCGCTGGGGATTGGCGCAGGATGCCCTCTGGGCTGCCATCCGTTACGGCGGCCCCCCCGCTCCCGTTTACACGCAATTGGGCGAGATCGCCATTCATCAGAAGCAGTACGAGGCGGCGACGAAGTTGCTACGGCAATCGCTGAGCTTTAGTCCTGAAGATGCGCTCGTGATGGCGGACTTAGCGGTGGCGCTGCGCCTGGCAGGGAAGCGGGGCGAAGCCGCGAAAGTAGCGGGCGAAGCGCTGGAGAAGATGCCGCTGCTTCCTTTCGCGCGGGCGGAATACGCCCGGCTGGCGCCTGAGGCGACGCCCGGCGGCGGGCCGTGGCGGAAGGCCCTCGGCGCTGACGTGCAGAACTATCTGGAAGTGGCGGCGTGGTATCGCCGGCTCGATGATGGTGTTTCCTTAAGGTCTGTGCTGCAGGGCGCCCTCCGCGACCTGCCGGCCGCTTCCCTCTCGCCCCTTATTGACTACTACCTCGCGTCTGATGCCCGGAGGGAAGGAAACAGCGCCGCGGCACAGAAGTACGCAGAACAGGCGGCCGCAGGACGTCCGGACAAGGTTTTTCCACACCGTCTCGAAGACGCGCTGGTGCTTGACGAAGCCACGCGCGAAAATCCCACCGACGCGTACGCTCACTACTATCTCGGCAACTTCCTTTTCGCGCGGGGACGATACGAGGATGCTTCGTGGATGTGGTTCCAGGCACTGGGGCTGGGATTGGATGACCCCGTCCTCTACCGCAACCTGGGCGTTTACGCGTGGCACGTGAAGAAGGACCTGAAGGGCGCGGCAGGCTTCTACGAGAGGGCGGTGGAGCTGGCGCCGGAGCAGTACCGGCTGTACGTCGATCTCTCGGATCTTTACGCGCAATTGGGCGGCACGGAGCAGCGGGAAAAGCTGTTTGCTCGAGCGCCGCAGTCTGTGCTCGATCGCGATACGGTGCGTATCCGGCGCGCCCTTCTCCTGACGCAACAGAAACAGTATGGGCAGGCGCTGGTGCTGCTCAAGGACCACCATTTCAAGCCCTGGGAAGGTGGCCAGGTCGTTCGCCAGGTTTTTGTGGCCTGCAACCTGGAGGAGGGGCGGGCGAACCTCGCGGCGGGCCGCACTCGCGAGGCCGAGGAGTCCTTCCGCCGCGCCGCCGAGTATCCGGAAAATCTCGGCGTCGGCAAGCCCAACGAACCTCACGACGAAGAGGCGCTCTACTGGCTGGGTGAGGCGCTAGAGGGCGCGGGCAAGGACAGCGAAGCGAGGGGCGCGTGGGAGGAGGCGGTAAAAGGTGGGGGGCATATCCCGGCGGCCTCGCAGTCCTTCCAGGCCGCGGCGTTATTGAAGCTGGGGCGAAGCGAGGAAGGTGAAGAATTAGCGGCGAGCTTGCTGGACAACGCGTCGAAAGAGAGCGCGGACGCGACCGCGCTCTTCGCTGCCGGGCTAGCCGAGGCCTTGCGCGGCCGTGCCGCATCCGCCCAGGAGTATTACCGTCGTGCCTTGGAGCGTGACCCGTCGCTCTGGCAGGCTCGCATCGAGATCGATCGCGGCACGGTCAGATAACGTCCGCCCCGGGGCGAAGCGCTGCCTCACGGGCCGCGGGAAGTTACGCCCTCTTCGAGAAGGCATGCTGGGTTTTTTCGAGCGTGAAACCGTGCTTGACGTAGAAGTCGCGCGCGGCCTCACGCACGATGTTAGACCGTACGCGAACGGTTCGAACGCCCTGGGCGCGCGCCCACGCCTCGGCACGTGCCAGCAACTCCCGCCCCGCCCCTTGTCCGCGGTACTGTTGATCAACGATCAATGCGGCAATCTCCGCCCAGGGATCGCTTTCGACGGTCCGGCTGATAAAGGCGTGCAGCCATCCGATCGCCAGCCCGTGGGCGTTCTCTGCCACCAGTGTGAGGTGCCCCAGGTCGTCCGCGATGTGTTTCAGCCGTGTTTCGATCTGCTCCGCGGTTGATGGGTAGCCGAGCTGCGTGGCAAGCTCGGCGATGCGCTCCGCCTCTTGAGCTGCCAGAGGGCGGACCTTGATTTGGATACGGCTGAGCTGGCCAGCCAATCGCTGCTCTCCTTCTGCGCTCCCTAAACGCAGAAAACTTCCGGCATTCGCGTCGGCCCGTCGAGGTGGCCCACCAGGCGCTTCTCGAGCGCCCCGCTCACGGGGCCGAGGCTATTGTGTAACGCTTCCACTTCGGCGGGCGAGAGCGGCTTGAAGGTCCGCGCGATCTCGATGTTCTCGTCGATGTGCTCGATGTGGGGCATGCCAATCACTGCGGTCGTGACCGGCAGGCTCATGGAGTAGCGCAGGAGCAGATTGATGCTCGCCTTGTTCTCGCCGGTCCCCACCAGGAATTCCTGCCCGGCCACCTTCATGGCGATGATGCCAAGTTTCTTCTGGTTGGCGGCGGGCAGCGCCAGTTCTTCGAAGCGTCCATTGCGGGAAGCGTTGAGCGCCATCTGCACGCAGTCGAGGGGATGGCGCTCGATGGCCCGCGCCATGACCTCGCCGTTCGTGTGGCTGGTCATGCCGATGAAGCGCGTCATCTTCTGCTCGCGGGCTTCTAGCAGCCCTTTGAGCGCGCCGTCCGGCGCTTCGATCTTCGCCAGGTCTTCCGCCTGCCCGAGGCTGTGAATGTGGAGCAGATCGACCTGGCTCACCTGCAAGCGCTTCAGGCTGCCTTCCAGCCGCCGCAGGAATTCGTCGCGAGTACGGTCGGGAATCTTGGTGGCGAGGAAAACTTCCTTGCGCCGCGTGGCCATCACCTTGCCCACCCGCGTCTCGCTCTTGCCGTCGCCGTAGGCGTAAGCGGTGTCAAGATAGGTGATGCCGTGGTCGATGGCGCGGTTGAGCGCGGCCAGGCCTTTGTCTTCGTCCTCATACATCAGGAAGCGGCTGCCGCAGCCAAAGGCGAGAATCGAAACCTTCGCGCCGGTTTGCCCCAGCAGGCGATGCGGAAGCCGCGTGGACGCCGCTTTCATCGCGGGGATGATTTCTTGCAGCATCGGCAGGCTGGCGCCGGCCGCCGTGCCCAGAGCCACTTTCTCAAGGAACCGTCGGCGAGAAACGTCTTTGCTCATAAGCCCTCCTTGGTCGAATTGTTCACACCCCGAAGATCAGTCCAACTCTACTGGGTTGCGGCGGCGGGCCGGAAGACCGCTCCCGGCTCGCAGCCGGCGTCGCTGGATTGTAGTCGAATATCGTCGAAATCTCCCGTTTCGTCAAACGATCCCATGCCGACCTCGCCGCAATTAAACGTGTGGTCGACAACCTGAAACCGTGGCTCTCGATCGTTGTCCATGAATACTTCGATCTTCCCCGAGGGCACGTCGCGGCGAATCCGGACCGTGTGCCAGGCGCGGTCGGGAAGCGCCGGCTGGGCCTCCGTCCCGGCGATGCGCCTGCGCGGCTCGCCGTTCACAATGAAGAGACCGTTGTGGACGGGCTCCTTGGTGCCGTAGTCGGAAGACAGGTGCGCGTAGTAAAAGTGCAGCGTATCTGCGTAATTGAACACCACGATCATCGAGGTGCCTTCGCGCCGCACCCGCGCTTGAAAATCAAAGCTGCCCACCTTGGCCCGGGCGAGACGAGCGAATTGTAGCGGCCGCCGCGGCACTCCCGGCTCGCGGTTGCGAAGCATGTGCAGGTAATGGTTCGCGCCCTCGGCCAGAATCGTCCAGTCTTCAGGATAGGGAAATTGCCAGACGGAGAGCGCGCCACCCTCAAAGTCATCGCGGAACTGCAGCGACCGCAGAACGGGCCCGGCGGTTGCCGCGAGTGCGAAAGCGCTCGCTACAATGACCATCGCCAAAACTGCCGAAGTCCGCTTCATTGTTTCACCATGCCCCAGGCATCAACCTGCGCGGAGGAATTATACGAATTTCCAGCCCCTGGCGCAGAATTTATGTTGGTCTCATCGGCAGCCATTGCGAGCCGCCATTTTCTAACTCGGACGCCCTGAGAGTTCAGCAGCGCAATGATGCCACACATTTCCGTTTCCAAGTTACATTGAATCGGCTATAAGTCACGCGCACCGGTACGCCGAAGGCCGACGCGCACTTGGGCGCAAGAACATGGAAACGCCTCCTCGGGAATCGGGAGTTGCAGGCGGTCCGGGAAATGCTCATCTCATTCCCCGCGCTCTCCCCGTTCTCTTTTTCTGTTCCGGCGCCTCCAGCCTGGTTTTTGAAACCATCTTCACGCGGCTGCTGACGTACACGTTCGGCAACACCGCTCAGGCGACGGCCACCGTCCTGGCGGCATTTTTGGGGGGCCTCGCGCTGGGTGCGCTGATGGTCGGCCGCTGGGTGGACCGGCGCCCGCCTTCGCTCTGGATTTACGGCGTTCTCGAACTCCTGGCAGGAATCTATTGCGCCTTCATCCCCCAGCTCTTCGGGTGGCTGACTCAGACTTACGTATTTCTCTATCACCGGCTTAATCTGGGGCCGGCGACGCTGACAGGGACGCGGTTCGTGCTCTCCTCGGTGGTCATCCTGGTGCCGACGATCCTGATGGGCGGGACGCTGCCGGCCCTGGCGCGATACGTCTCCTTCGGTCGGCGCGATTTCGAATCGCAGGTGAGCCGGCTGTACGCCTGGAACACGCTGGGCGCGGCGCTGGGGACGCTCGCTTCGACTTACGTCCTCATGCCCACCTGGGGTGTCAAGGGGGCCCTGGGGTTCGCGTGTACGATCAACTTCAGCATCTTCGCGACGGTCGGTCTCCTCGCGCGCCGATTCACTCCCACCTCCATCGCAGCAAAGACCGACCGACCCCAGCCCGAACCCTCCGGCCCGGAAGCGAAATCCGCGATTCGCTGGCTGCTCGTTTCTGCAGCTTTTCTTACCGGCGCGCTGGCGCTGGCTTACGAGGTGCTCTGGACGCACATTCTGGCTTTTTTGGTTGGCAATTCAGTGTACGCGTTTGGTGTCATGCTGTTTTGCTTCCTGTGCGGTCTGGGCATCGGCGCGCACGCGGTGGCGCGTTGGCTCCGCGAACCGCGCCTTTGGCCCGCGGCCCTGGCGGGCTCACAACTCTTTCTGGCCCTGTCTCTTTTTGGAACCCTCCCGCTCTGGGACCGCGTCCCCGGAATTTTCGCCCAGGGCCTGGCGCGCGCCTTCGAGCTTGATGTCGTGTCCATCCTCGTTCTGCTCCTGATCCGGATGATCTACCTCGGCGCAACGATTTACCGCCGGCTGTCCAGCTTCCCCTGGGCACGCGCCGTCGAGCTCGCGGTGGAAGCGGCGGTCGTGATCCTGGCGGTGACCGGCGACACGACCCCGCTGTGGAAGCATCCGGAGACGTACTTCATTGCCTCGGAAGGGCTGCGCTTCTTCTGCTCGTTTTACCTGCTCATTGTTCCGGCGATCCTGCTGGGGCTGACTTTTCCCCTCCTGCTCAATCTCGCCAGTCACGGCGCGACGCGCGTGGGAAGCCGCGTGGGCGGCATCTACGCAGCGAACACGCTGGGAGCGATCCTCGGATCGGCCCTGGCGGGATTTGTCCTGCTGCCGCGGTGGGGATCGTTTTCCAGCCTGCGCGCCTCGGCCACGTTGAACCTGGCGCTGGGCCTGGTTTTTGCCTTCGTGCTGCTCCGCCTGCGGCGAAACTCCAAAGTCCTGCTCGCCCTGGTGGCCGGCTCCCTGGTCTGGCTCTCCTGGAGCGGGCCGTCGGACTGGGACGCGCGCCGGATCTCGCGCGGCTCCTACGTGTATTTCACCGAGGGCTGGCCCATCGACCGGGTGCTCTATTCCGCCGAGGATGTCCAGGGAGGCTTGACGACGGTCGTGGAAGTTCGCGGGGCGCGGGTTCTACTCTCCAACGGGAAGTTTCAAGGAAACAATTCCGCCGAGACCGGAGCGCAGGTCCGGTTTGCTCTCATCCCCGTTCTCTTTACGCAGGAGTTCGACCGCGCCCTGGTGATCGGGCTGGGGACGGGAAACACTCTGCGCACCGTTTCCAGCTTCCCATTCCAGCATCTCGATGCGGTCGAGATTGCGCCTCACATCGTCGAGGCCGCGAGGAACTACTTTGCAGATATCAATGGTCGTGTTTTCGATCGCGACCCGCGCGTGCGGATCACCCTCGCCGACGGACGCAATTTCCTCCTGCTTTCTCGCGAGAGCTACGACCTTATCACCATGGAGATATCCTCCATTTGGATCAGTGGCCAGGCGGACCTCTACAACATGGAGTTCTACGAGCTCTGCCGGGCGCGGATGAAGCAGCGAGGTATTCTTCAGCAGTGGGTCCAGATCCACCACATGCGAACTCAGGACCTCCTGGTGATCCTAAACACCGCGGCGCAAGTCTTTCCGCACGTCGCTCTTTTCCTGGGCCCCGAGCAGGGCGTGCTGGTTGCTTCGGAGTCTCCGCTGGAAAGTGATTACCGACGACTTGCCGCCTTCGATGCCGCCCCGGAGGTCCGCAAGGAGCTCAACGCCATCAACGTCCCGGCCATGACCGCGCTTTTCGGCGAACTGATGCTCCATGGCGATTCCTTGCGCGCCGCGCTCGCCGCCCTGCCGCGGCTGAGCGGCCGGCCGGCCGATTTCGTTTCCTCCGATTTCTTCCCCTATCTGGAGTATCAGACGCCCAAGGGAAACGTGCTTCCGCAAAGTACGGTGTTTGACAACATCAACTTTATGCTGGCGCTCCGCCCGGCGGATCCCTTGCCGCCGGGAATCGAACTACGCAACGTTCCCTCCGAGGACGACTGGAACCTGGTCCGGGGATACGCCACCACGCAGCGGGGTGATGCGCGTGCAGCCATCGAGTATCTCCAGCGAGTGGGCGGGCCGCTGCGCGCTCGGGCGCAAGAGGAGATTGGGCTGATTGAGTCGGGACGGCGCCGTCCGCCGCGCCCGAATCCGTAATTTGGGCAGTTCATGCTTCCCCCCCCACGCGCCGCGGCCGGCAATTTCCAGCAATTCAGCGAGGCGGGCTTGACAGCCTTGCCGAGGCTGCAATACCTTTCGCCCTATGAAAACGCTCGATGGGGCCCCCAACATCCCCGCCGCCAACTACACGGTGAAGGCGCTCGTCAAGGCGCTGCGCGTTCTGGAGTGCCTTGGCGAAGAGGAGGCGCCCTCGCTGACGCTGACGGAGCTCAGCCGACGGTTGCACCTCCATGTCAGCACGGTCCACCGGATGGTAGTGAACCTGCACCGCGAGGGATTTGTGGAGCTGGACCCCGTGACGGGCGGCTACCAACTGAGCTATCGCGTGCTGCGGATGGGTCTCCGCGTTCTGGATCGGCTCGATTTCCGCCAGGTCGCGCGCCCGCTCCTTCGTGAGCTCAACCAACGGACCCAAGAAACCGTCCACCTGGCCATCCTGCAGGGACACCAGGCGCTCTCCATCGACAAGATTGGGAGCCCGCAGCCCGTCGGGTTGGACGCCCGGCTCGGAAACCTCATGCCGCTGTACTGCACGGGAGTCGGCAAGACGCTGCTGGCTTTCCAGCCGGAGGGTGTCCGGGAACAACTCCTCCACGCGCTGACACTCGAGCGCCACACGCCGCAGACCATCACCGCTGCGGCACTCTTCCGCAAAGAGCTCCTCAAAATCCGCGCGCAGGGTTACGCCATCGACAACGAAGAAATGGTGCCGGGCTTGCGCTGTGTCGCTGCTCCGGTCATCGATCACCTTGGAAATGTCCTGGCGGCGTTCAGTGTTGCCGGGCCGGCCAGCCGCGTCACGCAAGAGCGCATCCCCGCGCTCGCGCAGTTGGTTTGCGAAACGGCGCGCGCGATATCTTTCCGCCTCGGCCAAAGGCGAGACTCCCCTCCTCGCCGTTGAACCAGGATTCCATGCTATTCGCTGTCGCCCCGCGCGATATCCCCCGATTTCGTTGACAGTTTTTGAAGGGCTGTGGTAGCGTCTAAGGTTTGCACTGCGCAGAAGGGTTTTGACTGGCACCCCGCAGACAAGAGAGAAATTGACCAGAAGGAGGCTCAGCGTGTCCGGGCCTAATCAGCGATATCTGTTTACCTCCGAATCGGTTACCGAAGGTCATCCCGACAAGGTTTGCGACCAGATTTCTGACGCCGTGCTGGACGCGGTGCTTGCTACCGACCCGCGTGGTCGTGTGGCCTGTGAGTCGATGGCCAAGGATCAGACCGTCTACGTGATGGGCGAGCTGACCACCTCCGCCAAGCCTGACATCGAGAAACTGGTGCGCGAGACCGTGCGCGGCATTGGCTACACCGACCCCACCGCTGGCTTCAGCGCCGATACGTGCGAAGTCTCGGTCAACCTGACGACCCAGAGCGGCGACATCGCCATGGGCGTCGATACGGGCGGGGCGGGTGACCAGGGCCTGATGTTCGGCTTCGCCTGCGACGAGACGCCGGAATTGATGCCGTTCCCCATCATGATGGCGCACAAACTTTGCCTGCGCCTTGCCGAAGCCCGCCGCAAGAACGTCCTCAATTTCCTCCGTCCCGATGGCAAATCCCAGGTCACCGTGGAATACGACGGCTTCAAGCCGGTGCGCGTGGATACGGTCGTCGTTTCCACTCAGCATACGCCGGATGTTTCCAATGAAACGCTGCGCGAGGGCGTTCTGCAATGCATCATTGAGCCGGTGATTCCTTCCAACATGCTCGGTCAGAATACGAAGTACCACATCAATCCCACGGGACGATTCGTGACGGGCGGGCCGGTGGGCGATTCCGGCCTGACGGGCCGCAAGATCATCGTGGATACCTATGGAGGCACCGCGCATCACGGTGGGGGCAGCTTCTCGGGCAAGGATCCGACCAAGGTGGACCGCTCCGCGACCTACATGGCTCGATACATCGCCAAGAACATCGTCGCGGCAGGACTCGCGGCGCGCGCCGAAGTCCAGTTTGCCTACGCCATCGGCGTGGCGGAACCGGTCTCGGTGATGGTCAATACGTTTGGGACGGGGAAAGTCGACAACGGCACGCTCGGCGAGCTGATTCGCAGGAACTTCCGGCTGACGCCGCGCGGCATCATCGAGTCGCTGGATTTGCTGCGGCCGATTTATAAGAAAACCGCGGCCTACGGCCACTTCGGCCGGCCCGAGCCGGAATTCACCTGGGAAAAGACGGACAAGGCAGCGACGCTGCGCAAGGAGGCGGGGTTATAGATGGCAACGGCAAAGAAATTGGCGTGTGATGTAAGAGATCTGGGACTCGCGGGGAAGGGCAAGCTGCGCATCGAATGGGCAGGGCAGTGGATGCCCGTCCTGCGTCTGATCCGCAAGCGCTTCATTAAGGAGCGGCCGCTCGAGGGCGTGCGGCTTGCGGCCTGCCTGCATGTGACGACCGAGACTGCCAACCTTGCCGTCACCCTGCGTGACGGCGGAGCCAACGTCGTGGTGTGCGCGTCGAACCCGCTCAGCACGCAGGACGACGTCGCAGCCTCGCTGGTCAAGGATTTCGGCATTCCCGTCTTCGCCATCAAAGGCGAGGACAAGAACACCTACTATTCGCACATCAGCTCGGCGCTCGAACAGAAACCTCAGATCACGATGGACGATGGCGCTGACTTGGTGACCGCAGTGCTCACCAAGCGGAAGGACCTCATCCCCGAAATCATTGGAAGCACGGAAGAAACCACTACGGGCGTGATCCGACTGCGCAGCATGGCCAAGGACGGTGTGCTCAAGTTTCCCGTCATTGCCGTCAACGATGCGGACACCAAGCACCTGTTCGACAATCGCTACGGCACGGGCCAGTCGACTCTGGACGGAATTCTGCGCGCCACCAACATCTTGTTTGCCGGCTCCAAAGTTGTGGTGAGCGGATACGGTTGGTGCGGCCGCGGGGTGGCGACGCGCGCCAAAGGACTCGGCTCGGACGTCATCATCACTGAAATCGATCCTACCCGGGCGCTGGAAGCTGTTATGGACGGCTTTCGTGTCATGCCCATGACCGAAGCGGCAAAGCTCGGTGACGTCTTCATCACTGTGACCGGCAACAAATCCATCCTCCGCGAAGAGCACTTCAAATCGATGAAGGATGGCGCGGTAGTCTGCAACTCCGGCCACTTCAATGTGGAGATCGATATCCCGGCGCTCGAGAAGTTGGCGCTCTCCAAACGCCGCACGCGCGATTTCGTGGATGAGTACACGATGGGCGACGGGCGGAAGATCTACCTGCTCGGTGAAGGCCGCCTGATCAACCTTTCGGCTGCTGAGGGCCACCCTGCCGTGGTGATGGACATGAGTTTCGCCAATCAGGCGCTGGCCGCCGAGTACCTGGTGAAAAACTCCAAAAAGCTCGAAGCGAAGGTCTACTCCGTGCCCGTGGGAATTGACCGCAACGTGGCGCGGCTGAAACTCGATTCGATGGGCATCAACATCGACAAATTGAATCCGGACCAGGAAGAATACCTGGCGTCGTGGTCGGAAGGAACCTAGATATTTGGCGATTGAGTGATTGAGTGATTGATTGGGCGTTTCTATCCGTAAATCACTCGGTCTTGCGATCGCCAAATCGCCGAATTCCTACATCGCTCGATGAATCATCTCGCTCAACGTGCTCTGGATACAGCGACGACCAAAGGCGCCACCTACGCAGATGTCCGAGTGATGGACATCCGGCAGCGCTACCTCTCGACGAAGAACGGCCGCGCCTCGCAGGTTCGTGATTCGGACTCCTTCGGCCTCGGCGTGCGCGTCGTTGCCGACGGCGCTTGGGGCTTTGCGTCCTCCGATGATATGAGTGTGGCAGGGGTGGATCGCACCGCCGCACAGGCGGTGGCCATCGCGCGTGCCAGCGCGCTCTGTAAGAAGCAGGATGTGGTCCTCGTGCCGGAGGAAAAGACTGTTGACCGTTGGGCCGGCTCCTGCCGCATCGACCCCTTTGCGATTCCTGTCTCCTCCTGCCTCGACTTGATGCTCAAGGCGGACGGCGAACTGCGCGCCGTTCCCGGCGTGACGCTCGCCGAGGCGGCGATGGATTTTCGCCGCATCGAACAGCTTTTCGTTTCCAGCATCGGCTCGGAGATTTATCAGGTCAAAACTCAGACGGGGGCGGGCGACGTCGCAACTTCCTTCGGGCATAATGAAATCCAGCGGCGCTCCTATCCCAATTCGTTCGGAGGCCAGTACCAGACGAAAGGGTACGAACTGGTGGAAGAGCTCGACCTAGCGGGCAACGCCCGCCGTATCGCGGAAGAGGCGGTGGCGCTGCACAAGGCGGAGCAGTGCCCCTCGGGGGTCCGCGACATCATCCTGGGGAGCTCGCAACTCGGCCTGCAGATTCACGAGTCCATCGGCCATCCCATCGAACTCGACCGGGTGCTGGGCACGGAAGCTAACTTCGCCGGGATGAGCTTTCTGACTTTGGAGAAGCTCAACACGCTCCGGTACGGTTCGGGAATCGTCAATATCGTCGCCGATGCGACAGTGGCGCACGGTCCCGGCCTGGGCACTTTTGCTTACGACGATGAGGGCGTGCCGGCCCAGTGCACTCCGATCATCAAGGACGGGCTCTTTGTGGGTTACCTGACTTCGCGCGAGACCGCCGCGGCGGTGGGCCAGGCGCGCTCCAGCGGCGCCATGCGCGCCGAGGGTTGGAACCGCATTCCCATCATTCGCATGACCAACGTCAGCCTCCTGCCGGGGAAGGGAACCCTGGAAGATCTGATCGCCGACACTGAGGACGCCATCTACTTTGAGACCAATCGCAGTTGGTCGATCGACGACCGGCGCTACAACTTTCAGTTCGGGACCGAAATCGGCTGGGAGATCAAGCACGGGAAGATTACGCGCATGCTGAAAAATCCCACTTATGCCGGCATCACCACGGACTTCTGGAATTCCTGCGACTCCATCTGCGGGCCCGAAGCTTGGGTTCTGTGGGGGACGCCCAACTGCGGCAAAGGTCAGCCCATGCAGACCATGGGCACGGGCCACGGCGCCTCGCCCGCGCGCTTCCGCAAAGTGCAGGTGGGCGTCGCTTACTCAGGCTAAGGCCAAGGGTAATTGCGGGGCCGGAAGATCGACACGCACAACGGGGAATTCGCCAATTGAAGTCCGTGAATCCAAAGGTGAAGAACGAAGAAACGAGCGGTCCATTGATTCTGAATTCTTGACCCCGAATCCTTTTCCTTCATGCTAACAAAAAGAAAGGCCGAAGAGATCTTTAGCAAGATCCTCAAGTACTCCACTGCCGAGGAAACCGAGGCGCTGATTGGGGCCACTTGCTATTCCTTGACGCGCTTCGCCAACAATATCATCCATCAAAATGTGGCAGAGGAGGGAGTATCACTTTCCGTGCGCGCCGTAGCGGACCGGCGTACGGCCCGCGCCAGCACCAACAAACTCGACGAGACTTCGGTCCGGGGAGTGTGTGAATCGGCTCTGGCGCTGGCTCGGTTGCAGCCGCCCGATCCTGAACTTCTGCGCATGCCGGGCGCGCAGATGTTTCGCAGCGTGGACCGCTTCTATGACGAGACGGCGGGACTGACACCTCAGGCGCGTGCCGAGACGGTGAAGAAAGTCGTGGCCCGCGCGGAGAAGGACCGCCTGACAGCGGCGGGGATATTTTCGAGCGGCGCCGTCGCCACGGGGCTATTCAATTCGCGCGGCCTAAGCGCCTTTCATGAGGAGACCGTCTCCGAGTTTTCGGTGACGATGCTGCACGAAACGAGTTCCGGCTGGGCCAAGGCCACTTCTCCGAATTGCGCCGTCTTGGACCCCGAATCGCTGGGCGACCGGGCCGCGCTCAAAGCGCTGGAAAGCCGCGAGCCGCAGGAAATCCCACCCGGAAAATATACGGTGATTCTGGAACCCGCAGCGGTCCTGGATCTCCTCGGCTTCCTCTTTTTCGACTTCGGCGGACTGGCTGTTCAGGAGCAACGCAGTTGTCTCACCGGCCGGCTGGGCGCGCAGATTTTCGGTGAGAACATCAACGTGCGCGATGATGTCTATCACCCGCTCCAGGCGGGCGCGCCGTTTGACGGGGAAGGGATTCCGCGCCAGCGCGTGAGCTTGGTCAAGAAAGGTGTTGTGAAGGGCGTTGTGTACGCGCGCCAAACCGCGCAGAAAATGAAGACCAAACCCACCGGCCACGGCTTCCCGCTGCCCAATGAATTTGGCGAAGCGCCCATGAACATTGTGATGGAGGGCGGCAAGGCCAGCGTCGAAGAGATGATCCGCTCCACCGAGCGCGGCCTGCTGGTGACACGCCTGTGGTATATTCGCGAGGTCGATCCCTACCAGAAAATTCTCACCGGCATGACGCGCGACGGCACCTTCTGGATCGAGGAAGGGAAGGTCCGGCACGGCTTGCGAAATCTCCGCTTCAACCAGAGCGTCATTGAAATGCTGAACGGTGTGGAAATGATGGGGCCGCCCCAGCGCACCGCCGGCGAGGAATCCTTCGAGATGGTTGTGCCCGCCATGAAAGTGCGGGATTTCAGCTTTTCCTCATTGACGAAGTTCTGAACCTGCCCCGGAATTCTTCTGCTGAGACGGCAGAGCGGCAACGCGCGAATCCGGCCGCCCACGGTATCGGCGTCACCTCGCGCTTTTTGTGTTGCCAGAGTTGACAGCCGAGGCATTTCGTCGCACACTGCGCGGCGTGACGGAGGATGATTCCAATGGATCATTGGTCACGGCGTGAATTCCTGAAGCGATCCGGGGTTGCGGGAATTTCCTCGCTGGTTACGGGCCGCCTGCTGCACGGTGCGGCCGAGGCCCTGCCGAACCCCGTGGGGTACGCAACGATTTCCTGGCCGGATGGGCAGTTCGAGCATGCGCTCGATACGATTTCCCGTCTGGGCTTTCAGGGTGTGCAGGTGTTGGGATGGATACGGGAGAAGTACGGAAACCGCGTGGAGTACCTGCGCGAACGCTTGCACTCTCTTAAACTGATACCTGTGATCCTTTCGTGTTGGGACGTCAACCTGAAACCCGAAGATCCGAAGGATGATGTTGCGCAACTTCAGTCTTATGCGGCGTTCTTTCAAAAGCTGGGCGGCGCCTATTTGCAGGTGACGGACGGTGGGAAGCCGAACGGCAGCTATTCGAGCGAGACCCTGCGGCAGCTTGGCGCGCGGATGAGCGTTATGGGAAGGATCGCCCGCGACCACGGTCTGGAGCTTGGCTACCATCCGCATGGCGGAACGCTGGGCGAAACGCGTGAGGGGATCGCGCAAGTGCTCGATGCTACGGATCCGGAGCAGGTCAAGCTGATTGTCGATATCGGACACCTCGCCTTGAGCGGCGTCGATCCCATGGAAGTGTTGCGCAGTTACGGCGACCGCTTGCTCCTCGCCCACTTTAAGGACGTGAGCAAAGAGGCCGCCGCGCTGGCCCGCCAGAGCCTTGACCAGGTGCGCGATCGCGATGATGTCTTCTGCGAGGTGGGCGCGGGCGTGGTGGATTTCCCGGCGGTGGTTCGAACGTTCCGCGAGGTGTCGTTCAAGGGGTGGATTGTCATCGAACTGGACACCAACAAGTTCGGTTCTGGCGGACCAGATGCGAGCGCCGAGATCAATCGCATGGCGATGAAGAAACTGGGATTTGCCGTGTAATTGTCACCCGCGTGACTATGGCCACGTTCCGGGCCCCTTGCGAGCACTGGACGATCAAGGCTTGCAGCCTAAGGACAGCCGGCTTCTAAGTTTCGAATCCCACCCGCCCATCCTTGACAGTCTTGCGGCCGCAATGCTAGAAAAAGGAACGACCCATTTTGGCGCTATCGTCTAGGGGTTAGGACGTCAGATTCTCAATCTGAAAACCCGGGTTCGATTCCCGGTAGCGCTACCAATAGCATCAGTCCGTTAACCAACTTATATCCTCGGGACATCGCTGGCGGCGGAACGTCTGGGAACAACAACTCACCCAGCTTTTCCAATGCAGGACGTTCCTCATCCGGACATTTCACTTCTTCAAGGCGGCAAGCTTCAATGTGTGAGAGTTTTTTCCTCGGGCGCGAGAGTTGGAGCGTGGTTTCGAGCTTCAGAAGCGATCCTCTCGAAAATCGCTCGGGCTCTTCGATAACGATTTTGGGCGGCCTCGCGGTCTTTGTGGAAGAACTCGCTCCAGGCTCCCCCGGGAGAGGTCTGCACGAGCAGGTTGTCGATCCAGTGAACGAAGAATTCTGCATCGCTTGCGCTGGCCCGAATCGGAGCGTTGTTCACCGTGACGAAAATAGCCCCGGAATGCGTCCGGTGGCCCTTGCCATCCATGCGCCGCGCGCAAAGCCACCCACTTTGATCGAAGTTCACCGTTGTCGCGAAGGTCAGAGGTGAATTGGGTGAAGCAGAGCCGGTGCGGTTGGCCACCACCACGCCATCTCGCACGATTTCGATCCTTCCCTCGACTTTTCTCAGGTTCGCCCACTGGACACTTACACGCACTGGCCCTTTCCCGTCCAGGCGAATTTCGTCACCGGGTGAGAACACCTGGTTTGCCTTTAAGTCGAGGAACTCATCATGACCGGCCCGGGAGATCACCGTTCTGCCGCGCCGGATTCCCTCCACCCATTTCGCGTAGGTCAGTTTGCCGTCGGGCACCCGAACATAGGTCAGCAGCGTGCCCAGCGGCTCGAGAAAATTACAGGAGTAATCCGTCCCTGCTACCAGGCCGGGACGGAAACCGCAATTTAAGATTCGATAATAGGCGTGTATCGCTGTTTCACTGCCATGGACGTCTTCCATCAGAAAAGCGACATTCCCAAGCGCTGTCTCGACAGGCAATTCCAGCGGCGCACAACAATCCAACACTTTGGGAATGCCCTCGGGAAGGTATTGCAGATGAGCAAAACCGGCCGCGGCGCCCTGGTCCTTCGCCCATTCGAAGACCGGCGCGGTGTACTCCGAGAAGAACGATGCACCGTGCCGGAGGCCCAAGATGACCAGGTGGCCTCCAATCATTTTCTGCTCGAAGGTGACTCCGCGCGGATCGAAGTGCCATTCGGCATCCCAGTGCAGAAGGTGGCCGGGCGTTGACTCGGCGTTGTCCTTCCCGGTAATCAGAGGGATGTCCCTTTCGGCATATTTCATTTCGCCGTTGCCGATATCAGCAAGCACTGCGACTACGGCAAGGTCATTCGTTCGCATCATTTCGAGCAGTTCTTTCGGAGAAAGCATCTCCTTTTCGTTCGAACGGCTGCAGCCAATTCCCCGGTGCACGTGTGGATCGCCTGCAAACCAGCCACGAGGCTCCGGCGCGTGACCCGATTGGGCCCACGTGTTGACATACTCAGACCCGCCCCACACCAGAACGACGAGGGACAGCAGCAGGCATCTCCCGACTTCTGTCACAGTCATGCGGCCCCCTTTCCAATCCGTTATGATAGTCGGTTCTCCACTGGAGGGGCATGGGGTTTTTGTGCCAACATCTAAGCGCGTTTCCGGCGAGGCGCAGGTAGCTTCTTTGCGAGGAGCCGTGGACACGATTCTGCAATTATGGCCACCGACGCGTTGACAAGCCAAAGCGGCCCGGTACGGTACGGAGAATGCAATGCCCTAGCCGGGAGGTCGGTCATGTCTGATAGAAAATGGTTTGGACGGAGTTTCCGGTGCTGGGTTCTCGCGGCCGGCATGGCATCTGGAGCGATACTTACAACGGATTCGTGCTGGGTCTTCGGAGAAGACGTCTTTAATGGTCACAAAGTGGTTTTGGACAGCCAGAATAGGATCATCCCGTGGTCTGTCCCCATTGGAAATGCGTACGACCAGTTTCTTCGCCTGCGCTGGAACTTCATTAAGACCAAGGTTCCCAATTGCCCCGGCCCGTCTCCGAGGTCTTTCTACCCGCAGTACTACTTCTATTGCGCGTTCCGGGATAAGAATGGAGTCTTGGAACCCGACACATGGATGAATGACGTGGGGGAAAAAATCCCCAATTGGTTTGAATCGGCCCGTTTGTACTACGCCTACACGGGGGATTCCTCTGTGATGACCATCGTGACGAAGCTCGTGCAATACACGATTGATCATGGAACGAGTCCTTCGACATTCTCATGGCCGAATTTCCCCTACACGACGGCCAACGCCGGCGACATGGAATTCCGCGGTTTCACGAACAGCAAGAAACTCGTTCTCCATGAGGTGCAGGTCGATCATGCAGGCGATATGGGATTGACCTACTATGGGCTGTATCTTTACACGGGGAAGAAGGAGTTTCTGACCGCCGCCACGAATGTTGCCGACACGCTGGCTAGCAAAGCCAGGATTGGCGATGCCACTCGCTCCGTCTGGCCGTATCGAGTGGTGATGGATACGGGCAAAGTCACCGCCGAATACGGCGCGAATTGGACCGGCTGTTACATGCTCCTCGACCATTTGATCAAAGCGAATCTTGGCAATGTGAAGGCCTATGAGGATGCGCGTGCGAAAGCGAGGGATTTCATCCTGCAGTATCCCATGCGGACCGGCTACTGGACCGACGGCCACACGGATACCGACGTCAACAGCAACACCTACAAAAGCAACATGAGTGCCAGCAACGCTACCCTATGGTTGCTCGATCATCCCGAGCTGGACCCCCAGTGGAAGACGGACGTGCCGAAACTCATCAAGTGGACGGAAGACAATTTTGTTTATCGTACCGCCCCCGGTGAGCCTGCGACTCAATGGGGAGCCAATATCGTCGGCGAGCAGGACGGCTTCCTTGTCAAGATGGACTATCAGACTGCGCGCTATGCCGCGGAGTGTGCCCGCTGGTACGGCGTTTCGGGTGATGAAACCTATAAAGAGAAGGCTTATCGTTCCTTGAACTGGGTGACGTACTGCAATAATGCTGTGGGCCAAGCGTTTGAAAGCCCGGTGAGCAAAGACATATCGAACTGGTGGTCCGATTGCTATGGCGAGTGCCCCAGGATGTTCTACCATGCCTTTGCGGCAGTTCCCGAGTGGGCGCCACCCCGGGAGAACCATATTTTGTACTCCGAAGGGGTGCTCAAGGACGTTTCCTATGCCCAAAGAAAGATACATTACACTCCGACCGATGAGGCAGGGACAGAGTATCTTCGGCTGGCTTTCCGCCCAACCCGTATCGCTGTGAACGGCGCCGAACTCCCTCTGCGTTCCGACCTCGGTGCGGAGGGTTACACGGTGAGAGATCTCGGGAAAGGGGATTTTGCGGTGAATATCAGAAGGACTACGGCCGGTAAATTGACTATCCGGTGATGCTATGAGCCGGAATGCGCTTCGTTCATTAGCCCAACATTACCCCAGGTAGGTCGCCTATGAAATCCAGACACTTGCATTTTGCTGCCATTTTTGTGTTGTTGTTGCTGAGTCCCAGCCTCTTGGCGCAAGGCAAGGAGGCCGCAGCACGTATCGTTGTGGATCCGCACCAGCGCCACCAAACCATCGAAGGTTTCGGGGTCAACTATACCGGTCCCTATTTTCGCGACGATCAGAAGGCGATGTTCGACATGCTGATCGACGACCTAGGGGCGAAGTTTTTCCGCGTGGTGGCATATCTTGTCTACAGCAACTGGGAGGAGGTCAACGACAATGACGATCCGAATGTCATGAACTGGGAGTATTACAACGACCGCTACTCGACGCCGATATTCGAGGCGACCTGGAACGGGCTGCGTTACCTGAACTCTAAGGGCATCCGGCCGGTAATAGCGCTCATGGGGCCGGTTCCCGGATGGATGACGGACGACAAGGCATCCCCGCCGCGCCACAAAGTGTGCCAAGGGAGTGTTCCGCCAGGCCAGCAAGGGCACCTGAGTCCCACCATGTACGATGAGTTCGCCGAGGAAGCTGTCTCCATGGTGGAATACGCGCGCACCCAGGCACACATCAATTTCGAGTTCTTCAGCCCCTTCAATGAAACGGATTGCTATCCGCCGGAGGGCCCGCGAATTGATCCCGATGAAACTCCCAAGGTTCTGGATGCCGTGGCGCGGCGGCTGAAGAAGGAAGGACTGGGCGACGTTCGGTTGGCCGTGGCCGACAACGCCATCATCACCAATAACTACACCGACCCGATCCTGAAAGACGATGAGTTGATGAAGCAGGTGGGGGCCTTCGCCTTCCACACCTATGGCGAGGATTCCGTGGGTCCGCAGGTCGAGCGCGTCAAAGCCAGCAAGTACTCCCAAGTCCCCGTGTGGCTCACGGAGTACGGCGACCTGAATGACCAGGACAGGACTTTTGAGAACCAGTGGAAAAAGTTCTCACTGGCCGCCAACCGGCGCGCGCTGACGGCCCTCAATCAAGGCGCCACTGCCCTCTTCTATTTCGATGCTTTCGACGATTACGAGGAGTGCGCGAAGCGGCTGTGCTACTACGGGTTGTTCCGCAGCGCCAGCCATGTTTATTCCCCCAAGAAGAGCTATTTTGCCACCCGGCAGCTTTACCACTTTGTGCGCCCCGGCTCACAGAGAATTGCAGCCAGAGCCGAAGCGCCCGGTATCACCATCTCCGCTTTCAGTAACCCAACTACAAAGTCCCTCATTGTCGTCGGTGTCAAGGAAGGAGGTCCGAATCGACTCGAGGTGGTTTTGCCTGCGAGTGACAAGGCGCCTACGACGTGGGACCTCTACGAGACGACGCGAAATGTGAACTGCGTCAAAACGGATACCGTGACGGTTCAGGGTGGCGTCGCACACATCGACTTACCCGACGAGTCTGTGTTCACCTTGGTAGGTACATGGCATGATTGACAATTTTTGGAGCGCTGTGCCACAATCGACGGTTCAATTCGCAGCACCAGAGCTTTCCTTTTAGGCATAATCGCGGATGGCAGACGAACCCAAGGTTCCCCCTGCGGGTGGAAAGAGTGAAAGCACTGTGGAGCCGGCTTCTCCATCGGGGAACGCGGCCAGCGCTTCTGCCAAGACCGCCGCCAAGCCCGCCGCGCCCGCAGCCGCCAAGGCTCCCATCAAGCCCGATCCATGGTCGAGTCCGCTCCTCGATGAGATCCAGAAACGCTTCCCGGGCGCGGTCAGCGAGTCGGTCATCTTCAGGAACATGCCTTCGATTACCGTGGCCCGCGAGACCCTCCTGGCGATTTGCGATTTCCTGAAGGGCGATGAGGGCGGGAAATTCGCGCTGCTCACCGACCACACCGCCGTGGATTATCCCAAGCGCGAGAAGCGCTTTGATCTCATCTACCATCTGTATTCGTTCCAGCGCAACGAGCGCCTGCGGGTGAAAGTGCTGCTCAGTGAGGCGGAGAAAGCCCCGTCGGTCACGGGCCTCTGGCCGACCGCCAACTGGTTGGAGCGGGAAGTCTTCGACATGTTTGGCGTGAATTACGAAGGTCATCCTGACCTGAAGCGAATTCTGATGCCGGATGGTTGGACGGGTCATCCGCTGCGCAAGGACTACGATATCCTCAAGCAGGATGAGAACTGGGTGCAGTCCAACCTAGGAATCAAGAGCGCGCAGTGAGGGAGCGTCGAAAGTCGGGAGTCGAAGGTCGAAAGTTCGAAGAGGATTGCGTTAGCACTTAGCGGAAGTCAGTTTGACTTTGCTGATAGCTGACGGCGGATACCTGATAACTACCAATGCCAGAAGCTACTTTTCTCGACGCCAACGAACTGGTCATCAACATGGGGCCGCAGCACCCGGCCACGCATGGCGTTCTGCGCGTCAAGCTGAAGCTGGATGGCGAAAAAGTGCTCGGCTCCGAGTGTGTCATTGGTTACCTGCATCGTGGCGTCGAGAAGATCGCCGAAAACCGCACCTATGCGCAGTTCGCTCCTTACACCGACCGTATGGACTACGTCGCGGCGGTCACGAACGGCATGGGTTACGTCGAGGCGGTGGAGAAGCTTCTCGGTGTCGAACTTCCCCCCCGCGCGCAGTACACGCGCATGATTCTGGCGGAACTGCAGCGCATAGCCAGCCACTTGCTCTGGCTTGGCACGCACGCGCTTGATATTGGCGCCATGACGCCGGTGTTTTATACCTTCCGCGAGCGGGAAGAAATCCTCAAAATCTTCGAGAACTATTGCGGTGCGCGACTCACGACGCACGCTTTCCGTATTGGTGGGCTTCAGTACGACCTTTACGATGGCTTCGAGAAGGATGTACGGAATTTCTGCGACTATTTCCTCCCTAAGTTGGCGGAGTACGGAACACTGCTGACAAGGAACCGCATCTGGCTCAAGCGCACCCGGAATGTGGGAGTGATCTCTGCTGAAGATGCAATCGCGATAGGCGTTACCGGTCCTGTGCTGCGCGGTTCGGGCGTGAAGTGGGACATTCGCAAGGCGCAACCGTACGAGGCTTACGGCAAGGTTGAATTCGACGTGCCCATCGGCCAGAACGGTGACACGTACGATCGGTATTTGGTGCGCATGGAAGAGATGCGCCAGTCAGTCCGCATCGTCCGGCAGTGTGTGGACCGCCTCGCGCCAGGCCCGATCATGGGCAAGGTAGGCAAAGTCATCAAGCCACCGGTGGGCGAAGTCTATCACTCGATCGAAGCGCCCAAGGGGGAGCTCGGATACTTCGTGGTGAGCGACGGCTCCACGCACCCCTATCGCGTGCGTGTGCGCCCGCCGTCGTTTATCAACTTGCAGGCGCTCGATATTATGATTCGCGGCCACTTGGTCGCAGACGTCGTCGCTATTATCGGGACGCTGGATATCGTGCTGGGTGAAGTGGATCGATAGTTCCAGAATATTTTGCACCCATGATTGACAACGGATTCCAATTTCTCGCCGCCAACCCGCTGATTTACGCGGTCGTCAAAATCCTGATTGTTTTTGCCGTGGTCGCCGGAATCGTTGCCTATCTGGTGTATCTGGAGCGCAAAGTCCTGGCTTTCATGCAGGCGCGCCTGGGCCCCATGCGCGTGGGGCCGTGGGGGCTGTTGCAGCCCATTGCCGACGGCATCAAGCTGCTGCTGAAAGAGGACATCGTTCCGCAGGGTGCCGATCGCTTTGTGTTTCTGCTCGCGCCGGCAATCAGTGTGATGGCGGCCTTCACGGTGTTCGCAGCCATTCCCTTCGCGGGCAATTTCTTCATCACGGATATCAATATTGCCCTGCTCTTTGTCCTGGCGGTTTCGTCGCTGGGCATCTACGGCATCATCCTGGGCGGGTGGTCGTCGAACAGTCATTATCCGCTCCTCGGGGCGCTCCGTTCATCGGCGCAACTGGTCAGCTACGAGGTGGCGGCGGGCATGGCCATCGTCGGCGTGCTGCTGATTTCCAATTCGCTCAGCATGGTGGAGATCGTCCAGCGGCAGCAGGAGATGGGTTTCTGGAATATTCTGGTGCAGCCCGTGGCCTTCGTTATCTATGTGATCGCGGCGGTGGCGGAAACCAATCGCAACCCCTTCGACCTGCCCGAAGCGGAATCCGAGCTGACCGCCGGCTTTCATACGGAATACAGCGGCTTCCGATTTGCCCTCTATTTCATGGCCGAGTACACGAACATGGTGGTCGTTTCGTGCATCGCGGTAATTCTTTTCCTGGGCGGTTGGCTGCGGCCTTTCCAAACTGTGCATTTCTTGGATTTCCTGAACTACGCGCCGCCGGTCGTGCTCCTCGGCGCGGCAGCCTTTGTCTTTTGGTTGGGTCGGCAAAGCAGGGTGGCGCTGGAACGTAAGATCTTCGTGGCATTATCGGTGCTGCTTGTCTTCCTTGCAGTTCTGGTGGCGATTCCCCCCGTACTCGCAGCCATTCAAGGAATCTTTTGGTTTACGGCCAAGGTGCTGGCGTTCCTGTACGCGTTCATCTGGTATCGGGCAACGTTCCCGCGCTACCGTTACGATCAACTCATGAACGTGGGATGGCGGGTCATGATCCCACTTGCCATCGCCAACTTGGTTGTGACGGCGATTCTGCGCTACTGCCTGAGGGGGCATCCCACGGCTTCGCCGGCGGCATTCCTGACGGGGAACTGAGGTGAGGATGAAAGAGTTGCTGCGACGAATCTTTTTGGTCGATCTGCTCAAAGGGCTGCGCCTGACATTTTCCTACCAGCGGCCGAGTGCGACCTATACGGAACAGTATCCACTGGAGCGGCCGGCCGTCGCTGAGCGGTATCGCGGTGCTCCACGCCTCAATAACCATCCCGAGACCGGCGAAACGCTCTGTATCGCGTGCAACCTCTGCTCACTCGCCTGCCCGGAAAACCTGATTGTAGTGGCCTGGGACCGCACCGAAGATCGCAAGAAGAAGCTCACGACGTTCACTTATGACACGTCGCGTTGCATGTTCTGCGGGTTGTGCGAGGATGCCTGCCCCGTGGACGCGCTGGAACTGACGCAGGATTTCGAGATTGCGCATTACAACCGCGAAGGAATGATCTGGGACCGCCCGATGCTTGAACAGGGGCCGCAGCCGACGCGGTATACGAGGTAGGGGCGAACGGCGCTCGCCCGGAGCTGAAAGCGTTGCCACTTCATTGAGTGTTAAGAACGAGCACCGATTGCTGACGGCTGAAGGCAGACTGCTGATAGCAGACGGCTGACAACGGACTTTCATCTGAGCATGTTGCCACAAATCGCATTCATCACGCTTTCGGCAGTGGCGCTCGCGTCCGCGGTGATGGTCATCACCCGGCGGAATGCGGTGCACAGCGTCATCTGGCTGATTGTCGCGCTCTTTTCTGTGGGCGGCGTGTTCTTAATGCTGCACGCGGAGTTCCTCTTTGCTGTCCAGGTGATCTTGTACGTCGGCGGCATCATGGTGTTGTTCTTGTTTGTGGTAATGCTCGTAAACCTTGATGTTGCGGTGAAGCAGGCTCAATTCAGCCGCCAGTGGCAATTGGCGCTGGCCGTGGGGATTGTCCTGCTGGTAGAGCTCAGTTATGGAGTTTATCGGGGGCACCAGGGGTTTGTTCTGGGCCAGGTGTCAGGCCCTGCGGTGGCAGGCGGGAATACCCAGGCTGTGGCGCTGTCGCTTTATCGTGATTACATGCTGCCGGTGGAAATCGCTTCAATCCTGCTGCTTGTTGCCATGGTGGGAGCAGTGATCATGGCCAAGAGGAAGATGGAATGATCCCGACGCATTGGTACCTGTTCCTGGGAACGGCGCTGTTCACGATTGGCGTCATCGGTGTGCTCACGCGGCGGAACGTCATCATCATCCTGATGTCGATTGAGCTGATCCTGAATGCCGTGAACATCAACCTGGTGGCTTTCTCGGACTACTTTCGGTCCGTCGATGGCCAGGTGTTTGCAATTTTCGTGATCACCGACGCCGCCGCCGAGGCCGCCGTCGGCCTGGGCCTGATCATCGCGCTCTTCCGCAACAAGGAAACCGTGAACGCAGACGAGATTGATTTGCTGAAGTGGTGAGCATGATTTTCCTCGACCACATCTGGCTCGTTCCGCTGCTGCCCGTGCTGGGCGCGGCGTTTCAGCTATTCTTCGGCCGCAGGCTCTCGAACCAAACGGTCTCGGCGGTTTCGGTGGGCTTGCCCGGCCTGTCCTTCCTTTGGGCATTGGGGTGCTTCGGGCAGCTATTGCAGCTTCAAAGCAACACCTTCACCAAGATCCTTTACACTTGGCTGCCTCTTGGCGCGTTTCGTCTCACCAGCGGCGCAGTTGGGAATCTCAGCGTGAATGTGGGCTTCCAGCTTGACCATCTTTCCGCGGTCATGATGCTGGTGGTGACGGGCGTCGGCTTCCTGATTCACGTTTACTCGATTGGGTACATGGGGCACGAAGGGGGCTACTACCGCTTCTTTGGCTACATGAACCTCTTCATGTTTTCTATGCTCGTCCTGGTGCTGGCGAACAACTACCTGATGATGTTCGTCGGCTGGGAGGGCGTCGGACTTTGCTCTTATCTTCTGATCGGTTTCTACTTCCACCGCAAGTCGGCGTCGGACGCGGGCAAGAAGGCGTTCCTCGTCAACCGCATTGGTGACGCGGGCTTCCTGGTGGGCGTGATGCTCATGTCGGTCACGTTCGGCAGTGTGAATTTCATTCAGGTCACCGAAGCGGCGCGCAGCGGTCGCTTCGCAGTGGGGGACACGATCATCACGGCCATCTGCATCCTGCTCTTTGTGGGCGCGACCGGGAAGTCCGCTCAGATTCCGCTTTACGTCTGGCTTCCCGATGCCATGGAGGGCCCCACGCCGGTCAGCGCCCTGATCCACGCGGCGACGATGGTGACCGCGGGCGTGTACATGGTGGCGCGGTCCAACGCCCTCTTCGTGCTGGCGCCGACGGCCCTGGCGCTGGTGGCCGCGATTGGCGCTGCGACGGCCCTCTGGGCGGCCTCCATCGGTCTCGCGCAGAACGACCTCAAGCGCGTGCTCGCCTATTCGACGGTGAGCCAGCTTGGTTACATGTTTGTGGCGTGCGGCGTGGCGGCCTTCGGGGCGGGGATTTTCCACCTGATGACTCACGCGTTCTTCAAGGCGCTCTTGTTCCTTGGTTCTGGCAGCGTGATCCACGCCATGTCGGGCGAGCAGGACATGCGCAAGATGGGCGCGCTTTGGAGCAAGATCCCCATCACCGCCAAGACGATGCTCGTCGGCACGCTCGCTATCAGCGGCGCACCGTTGCTTTCCGGCTTCTTCAGCAAAGACGAAATCCTGTGGCAATCTTTCGCGAGCCCTTACGGCAGCGTGCTGCTCTGGGGCGTCGGTGTCCTCACCGCAGGCATGACGGCGTTCTACATGTTCCGGCTTTTCTTCATGACCTTTTTCGGAACGTCGCGCGTGCCGCACGAGGTGGAACATCACCTTCACGAGTCGCCGAAGGTGATGACCTATCCGTTGATCGCCTTGGCGGCGGGTGCAGTGGCGGCGGGCTGGATCGGCTGGCCGAGCGTGCTGGGAGGCTCGAATCACTTCGAGCATTTCCTCGAACCGGTTTTCGAGAATCCCGCCCTGCGGCCCTTCGAGCATCACGTCTTCTCGCTCGAATTCGGGTTGATGCTCGGCTCGGTCGTGGTGGCAGCCATCGGCGCGTTCATTGCTTATCGCTGGTACGTGACGAATCCGGAAGTTCCGGAGCGTGTGGCGCGGAAGGCCGGCCCGCTCTATCAGCTGGTCCTGGAGAAATACCGAGTGGACGAGCTCTACGACCTCCTGTTCGTCAACCGCGTGAAGAATCTGGGCAACGCCCTGGCGGCGTTCGATCTGGGAGTCGTCGATGGCGCGGTTAACGGGGCCGGCTGGACGACGCGCATGACGGCGGAGCTCTCTCGCATTTGGGACCTCTATGTCATCGACGGGGTGGTGAACCTGATTGCTTTCGTGACCAAGCTCTTCAGCTATCCCATGCGGATTGTGCAGACGGGATTGGTACAGAACTACGCCTTGTTGATCACGCTCGGCGTGCTGGCCTTCATGGCCTACTACCTGCTGCATTTTTGATTTTCGATTTTGGATTGAAAGAGGAACTCCGAGGAATCTGATAGACGCGCTGATTCGACCGACGTTTGACTGTCAACTGTTGACTGTCGACTGTCAACTGCTCTTGAGGTAAACGATGCAATTCTTCCATGACCGCATTCTGAGCATCATCCTCTTCACTCCGCTCCTGGGGTTGTTGGTGCTGCTATTCATTCCCGGCGGCAAGAAGAACGCCGTGCGCTGGTGGGGCAACATCGGGATGTTCATTGGCTTCCTGGTGTCGCTGCCGCTGGTCTTCTGGTTCATGGAGGAGGCCCCCGACCAGCAGTTCAAGTTTGTCGAGCGGGTGGATTGGATTCCATCCATCGGGGCGCAATATCACCTGGGCATCGATGGCATCAGCTTTCTGCTCATCATGCTGACGACGGTTTTGGGATTTCTTTCCGTGCTGTCTTCCTGGACGGCGATTGAAGAGCGCATGAAAGAGTACTACGCCATGTTTTTCCTGCTGCAGATGGGAATGCTGGGCGTGTTCATGTCCCTGGACTTCTTCCTCTTCTACGTCTTCTGGGAAGTCATGCTTGTGCCAATGTACTTCCTCATCGGCGTTTGGGGCGGACCGCGCAAGCTTTATGCGGCGATCAAGTTCTTCCTGTACACCCTGGCCGGGTCGGTCCTGATGTTGTTAGGAATCCTGGCGCTCTATTTCCGCTATCACACCGACACGGGCATTTACACCTTCAACGTGCTTTCCCTCATTCAGCACTCCTGGCCGGCCGACCTGCAATTCTGGGTCTTCTGGGCGTTCATGATCGGTTTCGCCATTAAGGTCCCGATGTTCCCCTTCCATACTTGGCTGCCCGACGCGCACGTCGAGGCGCCCACGGCGGGCTCGGTGATTCTTGCCGGCGTTCTGCTGAAGATGGGGACCTACGGTTTCATCCGATTCTCTCTGCCGCTGCTCCCCCAGGCGAGTTCGGCGCAAACGACCATCAAAATCATGGTGACGCTTTCGATAATTGCCATCGTTTACGGGGCGCTGGTCTCGCTCATGCAGCGCGACATGAAGAAACTCATCGCCTACTCCTCGGTCAGTCACCTGGGTTTCTGCACCCTGGGCATCTTCGCGCTCAACCCTCACGGCTTGTCGGGAAGCGTCATCCAGCAGATCAACCACGGAATTTCCACGGGCGCGCTCTTCTTGATCGTGGGCCTTATTTACGAGCGACGGCACACACGCGAGATTAAAGAGCTGAGCGGGCTTTCCAATGTGATGCCGACGTACGCCATGCTCTTCATGATCGTCATGCTCTCTTCCATCGGGTTGCCGCTGCTGAACGGCTTCATCGGGGAATTCACGATCCTGCAGGGAGCCTTTGAGGCGAACTGGCGCTGGGCAGCGTGGGGCGTGAGCGGAATCGTTCTCGGCGCGGCGTACATGCTCTGGCTCTACCAGCGAACGATGTTCGGCGTCTGCGACAATCCCAAGAACCAGGTTCTCAAGGACCTCAACCTGCGTGAGATTATGACCCTGGTGCCGCTGGTGATCTGGGCCTTCTGGATCGGCCTCTACCCCAAGCCGTTCTTCAAAGTGCTGGAGAAGCCCGTTGCGGCGATCGTGCAGCGCGTGAACCCGGCCTTCTATGCCTCGGCCGCGGGAGTGAATACGGCGCCGCCCTCGGTGGCGGCCCCCGCAGCGGCCGCTGAGCCGGCAGCCGCCCATCCTTCCTCGGGAGCCGCGCACTGATGTGGAACCCCTTTTTCCAGCGCGCTGACTACGTGGCCATCACACCCGAGATCGTCGTGGCCATGTTCGGCCTCGGCATTCTTCTCATCGATTTCCTCATCAAGGAAAAGCGCGATAAATACCTGAACGCCGTTACCGCCCTGATCGGTTTGACTATGGCGGGCGTGCAACTCATTCGCTTCTGGCGCGGCAACCTGCTTTCGCTCCCCTACACGGGCTTTGACGGCAGCGTGGCCATCGATTCCTTCGCCGTCTATTTCAAGCTCATCATTGTGCTGGCGACGGCGCTCGTGGTGCTGCTCTCGGCGCGTTATCTCGAGATCGAGGAAGCGCATTTCGGCGAGTATTACGCGCTGCTCCTGTTCTCGGCGGTAGGCATGATGTTTATGGCTTCCGGCCGCGACCTCATCGTGCTCTTCATGGCCCTGGAAGTGATGGCGCTCTGCGAATACGTCCTGACGGGGTTCCTGCGCGGCAGCCGACGCTCCAACGAAGCGGCGATGAAATTCTTTCTACTCGGGGCCTTCTCCTCCGGCCTGCTGCTTTATGGCATGTCGTTGCTGTACGGTCTGAGCGGTTCGACCAACCTGGCGGTCATCGCCGAACGGCTGGCGGACCGTCCTTCGCCCGACCCGCTCTCCTGGATGGCGTTGATTACGCTTCTCGCCGGGCTGTTCTTCAAGATTGCGGCGGTGCCGTTCCACCAGTGGACCCCGGACGCCTACGAAGGCGCTCCGACCTCGATCACGGCGTTCATCTCCGTCGCACCCAAAGCCGCGTCGTTCGCAATCCTGCTGCGAATCCTGATGGTCGGGCTGTGGCCGCTGCACGAGGATTGGAAGGTCCTTACCATTGGCGTGGCCGTCGCCACAATGACCCTCGGCAATCTTGCCGCGATTACGCAGACCAATATCAAACGCTTCTTCGGCTACTCGACGATCTCTCACGTCGGTTATCTCCTGCTTGGCCTGATTGCGGCCGCGGATGGTAATCGAGAAGGGTTGGCGGCGATCGCCATCTATCTTTTGGCGTACACCTTCATGAACCTCGGGGCCTTCTCGGTCATTATTGTGATGCGGCGGCAGAATCTGATTGGCGACGAGATTGACGACCTTTCCGGTCTCATGGCACGCGCCCCCGGCCTTGCCATCCTGATGCTGATCTTCTTGCTGTCGCTGGCTGGAATCCCTCCCACGGCGGGCTTTATCGGAAAATACTTCATCTTCCTCTCCCTGATTCAGACGGAGCATTATCTGCTCGCCGTGCTCGCAGTGGCCTACGCCGTCGTGGCGCTGTACTATTATTTCCGCATCGTCGTGGCGATGTTCATGAAGACCGCGCCGGAAAGCGTGCCCCTGGCTATCAGCCCCGGCATCCGCGTCGCATTGGGCGTGACGCTGGGCATGACGCTGGCGATCGGGATTTACCCGCAGCCTTTCATCTTGCTGGCCGAGGAAGCGGTCCGGCCGTTCTTCTCCTAGTCGGGAGGGCTTGTGGCCGCGCCGCGGTACAAGCTCGGAGATATCTGGTCGAAGGTCGCCTTCTATTCGGGCCTCGGTTTCATCCTGCCCGGAGCGATTGTGGGCGGCGGCGTCTTGGGCTACTATCTGGACCGCGCGCTGGGGACGCGCCCCATTCTGGCGGTTGTATTGGCGGGGCTCGGCGCCGTGGGTGGGTTCGTGGAGATTCTCCGGGTCATGGCGCGCGCGGAACGAAGTGATGGCGGAAATGATACGAATAACCGGAGCGGAACAAGCTGAAGCGCGCTTGCCGCGCTGGATGATGGCGGTCGCCGCGGGGGCAGCGTTGGTGGCGCTGGCCGCGGGGGAGCCGCGCTTTGCTGCGGGGTTGGTGCTCGGCTCGGGGCTGGCTCTGGTGAACTACTTCTGGCTCCACCAGGCGGTCGAGCACTTGATGGCGGCCGGGCAGGAGCGTCTGCCGCGGCTATTGATGGCCAAGTTTATTTTGCGCTATCCGCTCGCCTTCGGCGGCGTGTACTTGCTCTATCGCACCGGATGGGTTTCGGTCGCCGGCCTTTTCGCCGGTCTGTTCGTGCCGGTGGGCGGCGTGCTTGTCGAGGCGGTGCTGCAAATCCGCGACGGGCTGCGAGGCTGACCGCTGAAAGCTGACGGCTGAACATGGAACACGAACTCTGGTTTACGGTTTTCCTGAACAAGCTCCTGGCAGGGGTCCTGTCGCCGCTGCTCGCCGCCATCGGTGTTGCGCCGGCCGACCCTGCCTATCCCATCCCCGACTATGTGGCGATGGAAATTCTGGTCGTCCTCCTGATTGTGGCGGGCGCCCTGGTGCTGCGAAGCCAGCTTTCCGTCGAGAAGCCGGGGAAGTTCCAGCACATCATGGAAGAGGTTTTTGGCTTTGTGCAGGGGACGGCGGAGGAAATCATCGGGCACGATGGCAAGCGGTACACGGCGATGCTCGCCACGCTGTTCATTTTCGTGGCGCTCTGCAATCTGCTCAGCCTGGTGCCCATGTTCGGCGTTCCGAATTCGGAGCTGAAGATCGAAGTGAGCCCGACCGGACTTATCCAGGCCACGCTGGGATTCGCCGTGGCAGCGTTCCTCTATTACAACTATCATGGCTTCCGCCAGCACGGGATTCTGGGCTACATGAAACACCTCTGCGGGCCCATGATGGCGATCGCGGTGCTCATGTTCCCCATCGAAGTCATCGGGAACCTCGGCCGGCTGCTCTCACTGAGTGTGCGTCTTTACGCCAACATGCTCGTGGGCGGAATTCTGGAGCGCGTCTTCGGCGGGCTGGTTCCCATCGCCGTGCCGGTGATTTTCATGGCCCTGCACATGTTCGTGTCGTTGTTGCAGGCCTATATCTTCATGCTGCTGCCGGCGATCTACATCAGCATGGCGGTAGCAGAAGAGCACTAACGATTTTTGATTTTGGATTTGTGATTTTGGATTGCTTGTGCGGTTCCGTTTGCAGGTTGTGTGGTTTTTGTCCTGGACTGCTAACTTTCGACGGTTGAATGTCAACTGATTTTCCCGCCAGCGTGAGCCCTCTCTGCCCGAGGGATGAGAGGGAACCACCTCCTGACGGAATTCACAGAGGCTCCCTCAGAGGTGAGGCGAGCCCGAAGGAGAAAAACGATGAAACGAAACGTTCTGATGCTTTTGTACTCGGTGGCTGGCCTGCTGCTGGCGACACCGGCGTTCGGGCAAACGCCCGCCAGCGGCGCTGCGCCGGAGTCCCACATGTGGATCTGGATCACGTCGGGCTTCGCCATGGCGATTGCATCGGCTGCCTGCGGTTATGCGCAGTCGAAAGCCACCGCCGCGGCGTGCGAAGGCTTGGCGCGCAATCCGGGTGCCCGTCCAGGCATCCAGTTTGCGCTCATCCTGGCCCTGGTGCTCATCGAGTCCATGGCTCTTTACACCTTCGCGATCATTTTCCTGAAGGTCGCCTGAAACCTGCGCCAGTTCGGATTGACCTTCACAAGGGGGGAGGCGAAAGCTTCCCCCTTTTTGTTCTTGGAGGCAGTTGGTGACGCGTTTTTTCTTAAGGATGTGTTGAGGCAGCGAGCTGCGTCAGGGCCGCGAAGCCGCCAGGGAAGAGGCCGAGATAGAAAATGCCGACGACACTCACGGCCATCGCAATCCTAAGCGCCCAGGGCAGGGGAGCGCGCGAGGCTTCACCTTGCCCCTCCTGCATGTACATCACGACGACGAGCCGCAGGTAGTAATACGCAGACACCACGCTGGCGAGGAGCGCGATGATCGTCAGGCCGATCAAGTGTGAGTGCACGGCGGCGCGGAAGAGATAGAACTTCCCGAGGAATCCCGCCGTGGTGGGGAAGCCGGCGAGGGAAAGCATCAAGGCTGTCAGGCAGGCCGCAACGCCGGGCCGCGTGTAACCGAGGCCGCGAAAGTCCTCAATTCGCGTGGCGTGCTCGCCCGTCCCCGCCACGTGCGCGACGAGCAGAAACGCGCCGATATTCATCAGAGCGTACGCGGCCAGGTAGAACATCACCGCCGCCGTGCCTTCCCGCCCTCCCGCTGCCATTCCCACCAGCACGTAGCCCGCATGCGCAATCGCGGAATAGGCGAGGAGCCGTTTGATGTTGGTCTGGAGCAGCGCCGCCAGGTTTCCGACCACTATGGTCAGAACGGCGGAGACCCAGAGAAGCCAAAAAACGACGGAACTCGCGCTCGCCAGGGGCCCCAGGAGGATACGGAGCAGGACCGCGAAGGCAGCGGCCTTGGGTGCCGTGGAGAGGAATGCCGTCACCGGCGATGGCGCACCCTGATAGACATCCGGCGTCCAGATGTGGAACGGTGCGGTGGAGACTTTGAACGCCAGGCCGACGAACATGAGAATTATCGCCAACCCTGCGAGCGAGGGCGGATTCAACGCCTTGCCTGGTGCGCCCAACCGTTCCGCGGCATCCAGCAAGTTCGTCGTGCCGGTCACCCCGTAAACGAAGGCAACCCCGTAAAGGAAGAACGCCGTGGCAAACGAGCCCAACAGGAAGTATTTGAGCGCCGATTCGTTGGAAAGCGGATCGTGCCGCTTGAAGCCGGCGAGAATGTACGTCGAGAGGGAGGATATCTCGAGACCCAGAAAGATCATGATGAGGTCCACAGAGGCGGCCATGAAACACATCCCCACCGTAGCGAGCAGGACCAGAGCGTAGAATTCACCATGATGGATATTGTCCCGCTGGAGGTAATCCATCGACCCCAGCAGGCACAGGGCAGCGGCACCGAGGAAGATGAAAACGAAAAATAGACTGAAGCGATCGGCTAAAATCGTGCCGCCGAAGGCCCGGCCGGGAGACTCCACAGTCCGCGCCGCGGCCGCTGCTGCTGCCGCCACGCCGAGGATCGAGAACCATCCGAGCAGCGTCCGCCGCGAGGGCGGGAGGAAGGGTTCAAACAGCATCACCAGGATGGCGAAGCCGGAAAGGATGATCTGCGGCAGGATGCGAACCAGATCGCCGGCTTGAACCGTGATCATCGCCCCTCCTCTGTTGGTTCCACCGCGAAGTACTCCGGCCCGCGTTCCACGCTCTGAATGACCTGCGCGGTACTCAAATCGAGCCGGCGCAGGAAGGGCTGTGGATAGATTCCCATCCACAGGATGACGAATACGAGCGACACGAGGATGACCTTCTCGCGGTCGTTCAGGTCGGGGATGGCCCGGTTCTTTTCGTTGGTCACTTCGCCATAGAAAACGCGCTGATACATCCAGAGGAGGTAGACTGCTGCGAGAACGACTCCCACCGCCGCCAGCGCCGCGTAAACCACCCGCACGTGATAGGCGCCGAGAATAATCAGGAATTCACCTACGAATCCATTCAGAAGAGGCAATCCCAACGAAGACAGCGCGATGATAAGGAAAAAGGCACTGTACGTAGGCACGGTTGTCGCCAAGCCGCCAAACTCCTTGATCAGCCGCGTATGTCGCCGGTCGTAGAGCATTCCCACCAGAATGAAGAGCGCGCCGGTGGAGACGCCGTGGCTGCACATCTGGTAGATCGCTCCCTCTATCCCGACCGTGTTGAAGGTGAAAATTCCCAGCACCACGAAGCCCAGGTGCGCCACGGAAGAATAGGCAACAAGCTTTTTCATGTCCGGTTGCACCATGGCGACGAGCGAGCCGTAGAGGATGCCGACAATGGCCAGAATGATGATCACCGGCGCCAGCTCGCGCGAAACCTGGGGAAAGAGCGGCAGGCAGAAACGCAGCATTCCGTAAGTGCCCATCTTCAGCAGCACGCCGGCGAGGATCACGGAGCCGGCGGTGGGCGCCTCGACGTGCGCGTCGGGCAGCCAGGTGTGGAACGGAAACATCGGCACTTTGATGGCAAAGGCAATAAAGAACGCCAGGAAGAGAAGAATCTGCGCGGTTCCGGAGAGGGCAATAGTACTCGCCGAGATTTGCCGCCGGATGACTTCCAGATCGAATGACCCCGTCACGTCATAAAGGTAGAGGATGCCCACCAGCATCAGCGCCGAGCCGATCATCGTGTAGAGAATGAACTTCACGGCGGCGTAGACGCGCCGCTCATGTCCCCAGACCCCGATCAGAAAATACATTGGGATAAGCATGACTTCCCAGAAAACGAAGAACAGGACGAGGTCCAGAGAGGTGAAGACTCCGATCATGCCCGTCTCGAGGGCGAGCAAGAAGAGGAAGAATTCCTTCGTGTGCCAGGTGATGCTGGCCCACGAAGCCAGAATTGCGAGCGGAGTCAGGAAGGCAGTGAGCAGGATTAACAAAAGGCTGAGGCCATCAATTCCCAGGTGATAGCTGATGGGCGGGGAATCGATCCAGGGCCGGAACTCGGTGAACTGCATTCCCGGTTGATAAGGGCTGAAGAGAACAAACATCCAGACGGCCAGAGCGAAGACTGCGAGTGAAACGCCCAGCGCCACTTGCCGGATGCGCCCCTCCGCTTGGCGCGGAAGCAGGGCAATGGTGAGTGCGCCCGCCAAGGGGAGGAACGTCAAAACCGTGAGTTGATGACTATTGAACCAAACCATTCTTTCAAGTCCAGAACACTTGACTCTCTACCCGTGGAACAGGGCGTATCCCAGCCACAGCACGGCGCCCAGCAAGACCCAGGTGGCGTAGCTGCGCAGATTGCCGGACTGAATCCGCCGCAGCACTCCGCCCAGGCTCAGGGCGGCTTCCGCGCTGCCATCCACCATCAGGCCGTCAATCGCAGCGGCATCGGTGGAACGCCACAGGACCTTGTCCGACAGGCGCTTGATGGGGTTGACGAACAGCCAATCGTAGGCCTCGTCCACGTAGTACTTGCGAACCAGGAGTTGATAGATTCCCTCAAAACGGGCGGCGAGCTGGCGCGGAATTTCGGTTGATTTGAGATAAAACCAGAGAGCCACACCGATTCCCAGAAGCGCGGCCGCCACAGAAACGCCCATGATTTCCAGGTGGCTCAAACTGTGCTCGGCGGGACGCAAGTTCTCAGCGGCGAGAAGAGCCGTCGAGCGTCCAAAGACCGGATCGAGATATTCGTCGAAGCGTTCAGCACCGCCCCAGGCCTTCGGCCAGCTGAGGTAGCCCGCGACGACAGAAAAGAACGCGAGGACGATGAGCGGCCGCGTCATTTTTGAGCCGCTCTCATGGATATGGCTCGCGACGTGGGGTTCCACGCGCGAGGGGCCGTGGAACGTCAGCAGGAGGCCGCGAAACATGTAAAAGGCGGTCATTGCGGCGGTGAACACCGCCAGCCAGAAAATGAGCGGATGCCCCAGCGGGCCCTCGGAAGCTCCGGCCAAAATCTCATCCTTGCTGAAAAAGCCGGAAAGCAAAGGCACTCCGCTGATGGCGAGGGTGGCGATGAAGAATGTCAGCCAGGTGGTGCCCAGCTTGGAGCGCAGCCCGCCCATCTTCCGCATGTCGAGTTCGCCGCTCATGGCGTGCATGACGCTGCCGGCGGCGAGGAAGAGCAACGACTTGAAAAAGGCGTGCGTCATCAGATGAAAGATTCCGGCCGCGAACGCGCCCACGCCGCAGCCGACGAACATGTAACCGAGCTGGCTGATCGTCGAGTAGGCGAGCATTCGCTTCAGGTCGTTCTGGGTGAGAGCGATGGTGGCGGCGTAAAACGCCGTCAGCACGCCGACGGTGGCCACCACCGCCAGCGCCATCGGTGCATGGGCGAAAAGAATGCTCGAACGCGCGACGAGGTAAACGCCGGCGGTCACCATCGTGGCCGCGTGGATCAAGGCGCTCACGGGTGTGGGACCTTCCATGGCGTCCGGAAGCCAGACGTAGAGAGGCAACTGCGCGGACTTTCCCACCGCGCCCAGGAAGAGCAAAAGGCCCGCCGCGGTCAGCGCGCCTTGCATGGAGCCTGGCGGCATGGCTCCGATTCGGTCAAAGATATAACCAAAGTCAGCGGACCCGAAGCTCCAATAGAGCAGCGCCACGGCGACGGTGAATCCGGCGTCTCCGATGCGCGTGACGACGAAGGCCTTTTTCCCGGCGTCGGAGGCTGACTTCTTGCGGAAGTAAAAACCGATGAGGAGATAAGAACAGAGGCCCACGCCCTCCCAGCCTACAAACATCAACGGGAAATTCGCGGCCGTGACGAGGAGCAGCATCATGAAGAGGAACAGGTTCAGGTAACAGAAGAAACGGTAGTAACCGCCTTCGTGCTCCATGTAGCCGCGCGAGTAGAGATGAATCAGAAAGGCCACGAGGGTCACCGTGACGGTCATCACCAGGGTCAGGCGATCGTAGTAGAGCGCAAAGTCCGCGCGGAAAGGACCCGCCTCGATCCAGGTGAAATACGACTGGATGAAGGGCAGCGGTTCTGATGCCAAGTGGGAATAGGTCCAGGCGGCCAGGAGCGCAAAGAGCGCGGCAAGGCCCGCCGCTCCGCAGCCGATGAGCGAGACGGTGGCGTTGGAGAAGCGCCGGCCGAAGATGCCATTCAGCGCGGCGCTGAAAAGGGGCGGAATCAGAATGAGCAGGATCAGCTGTTCCATGAGAACGCTTCTTAACTTGTCTCGCCCACGCTTGATGAAGCGCCGGACGCTACATCTTCATGGAGTCAATCTCGTCAATCGTCAGGGTCGCCCGGTTCCGTTCCACCGCGATGATGATGGCTAGACCGACGGCGGCCTCGGCGGCGGCGACCACGATGACAAAGAACACTATGACCTGTCCGTTCGGGTTGCCCAGATAGCGCGAGAATCCGATGAAGGCCAGGTTGACGGCGTTGAGCATCAGCTCGATGCACATGAAAATCGTGATGATGTTTCGCCGGACGATGAATCCGGCGGCGCCCAGGCCGAACAGGATCACGCTCACCGCCAGGATGTGATACAAGGGAACCAACGCGCTCACCTCATAACTGCTTCTTGGCCAGCACCACGGCGCCCAGGACTGCCACGAGAATCAAAACGGACGTCACCTCAAAGGGCAGAACGTAGTTGCGAAACATCAGTTCGCCGACCGCTCGTGGGCTGCCATCGAAGGCCTGGGCCGCGGGCGCTGCGGCTCCCGCGTAGCGCCCCCAAATGGCGAAAAGAATCTCCCCCATGAAAACGGCGAGCAGCGGCACGCCCCACCGCCGCGCCATGGCGCTGCCGGCGGTGGGCGCCTCCCGCCGGGCGTTGAGGAGCATAATCACCAGAACGAAAAGCACCATAATCGCCCCGGCGTAAACGATCACCTGCACGACGGCCAGGAATTCTGCCCCCAGGAGGAGATAGATCACGGCCAGGGAACAAAGCACCACGATCAGCGAGAGGGCGCTATAAACCGGCGTCCTTTGCAGAACGACACTGAGCCCGGCGAGGATAGCCACAGCGGCGAAGATGTAAAACAGCGGAGCCATCGTTTATGCAGCTCGCCACGCGACGATCAGGCTGGTCGCGAGAACGTTCAACAGACCCACGGGAAGCAGGAAGCGCCAGCCAAATGCCATGAGCTGGTCATAACGGAAACGCGGCAGCGTGCCGCGAATCCAGATATAAACAAAAAGAAAACAGAACACCTTTGCGCAGAACCAAAATACCCCTAGCAGGGCGCGAACTATCGGCGGGCCAAACACCGGTCCCAGCCAGCCGCCGAAAAAGAGCAGCGTCGCTAGGCACGACACGGTGAGGATGTTTGCGTACTCGGCGATGAAAAACATCGCAAACTTGAAGCTGCTGTATTCGGTGTGGAATCCGCCCACGAGCTCGGACTCGGCTTCCGGCAGATCAAAGGGCGTGCGATTGGTTTCGGCGATCGCCGCGGTGAAGTAGAGCAGAAAACCCACTGGCTGCCGGATGATATTCCAAAGCCCGTGCTGGTACGTGACAATCTCGCGCAGGCTGAGGCTGCCAGAAACCATTACCACTCCGACCACGGCGAGGCCCAGGGCGAGCTCGTAGCTGATCATCTGCGCTGACGAGCGCAACCCCCCAAGAAGCGGAAACTTGCTGTTTGACGACCAGCCCGCCAGCGCCACCCCGTATACTCCCAGCGACGTGACCGCCAGAACGTATAGGAGCCCCACGTTCAGATTGGTGATCTCGAAGGGAATGCGGTGTCCGCCGAGGGTGATGGATTCTCCAAAAGGAATGGTGGCGATGGACGCAAAGGCCAACGTGAAGGCAATGAACGGGGCGAGAAAGTATACGACCTTGTCCACTTCGCGGGGGAGAATGTCTTCCTTGAACAAGAACTTCAGCCCGTCGGCGACCGGCTGGAGCAATCCATGTGGACCCACCCGGTAAGGCCCCCAGCGCGACTGCAGGTGCGCCACGACCTTGCGTTCCACCCACACGGCGTAGGCGATGGCGGTAAGAAGCACCACCAGCACCAGGACCACTTTCACCACGGTCAGGAGCAGGAAGAACGGGAGATCAGAACTGGTGGCCATAGGCCTTTCTGGCTTCGTCCACGGAATTTAGCGAGACGCTAAAGCGACTGAGAGTTCCCGACGTAAACATTGTATCGCGGGAAGAAAACACCACGTCCGGACGTTCGAGCGGCGGCGGAGCGCCCGCCGGCTGTGTGGCGACGGCACGGCCGATCAAAAGGTCGGGGAGCGCAATCGAATAACCAGGAACCATTGAGACGATCTCGCGCAGGACGTCGTCTGCCGACTGATAGGGCCACTGCTGTCCCAGCAGGCGAACCAGTGCAAGGATGATCTCCAGATCGCTGCGCGTCCCGGGCCTGCGCAGTGTCTTCTTCAGCGCCTGGATCTGGCCGCAGGTGTTCGTCACCGTGCCGGCTTTTTCCGCGAAACTCGTGGCAGGGACAACGATATCGGCAAGCTCGGAAGTCTCGGTGGGGAAAAGCTCCGCCACAAAAAGCAGCGCCAGCTTCGCCAGAGCCGCCCGGTCCACGCTAAGAGTCCTGACGGGGTTCGAACCGAAGACCAGCAGTGCCTTGATTTCTCCGGCCTGAATCCCCTCCATGATGGTGCGCGCGTCTCGGCCCGCGGCGGCGGGGACAGTTGCATTCCACGCCGTCTCAAAGCGTCGCCGGGCTGCTTCGTCACTCACCGAGGAATATCCCGGCAGCGCGCCCGGCAGCAGTCCCATATCCGCCGCGCCGCGCGAATTGACGTAGTCGCCCAAAGCAATGAATCGTGACGTTCCCGGGAGCGACAGCCCCCATTCAACGAGTGTCCCGACCCCGGCGCCCTTAATCTCGTCGCCAAAAATGATCAGGACGTCGGATTCCGATCTTAGCTTCTCAGCAAATAATCGGAGACCTTCACTGCCGCCCTCGCACAGGTCGGCCGTTGGCGGCGTTTTACCCGCCAGAGCGCTTATGACTTCGACTTCGCTCCCCGGCTTCGTGGCCAGGTATTCTGCCGCCTGGCGGCGCAGCTTGATTTCGCCGCTGTTCACAACGTAAAGCCTGGCGCCTCCCTGCCGCACCGCCTGGCGAATCTGATAGGCGACGAGGGGGTGCTGGTGCGTGGGGTCGCCGCCAATAAGCAGGATGCTTTTCGCCCGCGCAATATCCTCGATGGTGGCGCAGCGGCTTGTAGCTTGCGACGCAGTGAGCGCTCCAACGAAAGAAGAAAAATCTGCCGTGCGATGGTGGTCGATGTTGTTCGTGCCCACCACCGTCCGGGCAAAGCGCTGCAACAGGTAGTTCTCCTCGTTGGTGGTGCGATTCGAGCCCAGGATGGCTACCGAGTCGGGGCCGTGCTGTGCCACGACAGCCTTCAATCGCTCGGCGGTGAGTGCCAACGCCTCTTCCCAGGAGCTTGCCTCCTGTTTCCCGCTGTGCCGCACGCGCGGCGCGGTGAGGCGCTGCGGGCTGTTGACGAAGTCCCAGCCAAACCGGCCCTTGGCGCAGAGAAACTCGCCGTTGATCCCCGAATGGTCGCGATTGTTGGCGCGAATGATCTCGTTATTGCGGACGGAGAGGGTTGTTTTGCAGCCGTCGCCACAGTGATTGCAGACCGTGCCGCTATAGGTCAATTCCCAGGGGCGGGTCTTGTATCGATAAGTGCCGCTGGTGAGCGCCCCCACCGGGCAGATGTCAATGCACATGCCGCACTCTTCGCACTCGAGGTGGTCGCCGCGGTTGGGGATGATTTCACTGTGCGCGCCGCGAAAGCCGATCCCGTAAGCGTTCACGTCCATCCCTTCATCGCAGACCCTGATGCATCGGTAGCAGAGAATGCAGCGCGGGCGGTCGTAGTACACGAGATTGGAGAATTTCTTCTCTTCCTCGTGCAACTTGGTTTCGAGGAAGCGCGTCTCGGCGGCGCCGTAACGGAAGACCGCATCCTGGAGCTCGCATTCACCGCCCTTGTCGCAGACGGGGCAATCGAGCGGATGGTTGGTGAGCAGGAATTCCAGCATGGACTTGCGGGCGTTTGAGACCTCCGGCGTCTCGGTGCGGACTACCATGCCGTTGGTCACCACGGTCGTGCAGGCCGTTTGCAGCTTGGGCATCTTTTCGATGGACACCAAGCACATGCGGCAAGCGCCCTGCAGTGTCAAGCCGGGGTAATAACAGAATGACGGGATCTCGACGCCCACCAGCTTCGCGGCATCAATCAGCAGCGTGCCGGGAGGAACGCTGGCAGGTTTTCCGTCGATCGTCAGTTTGATCGGATCTGCCATTTTCAAATAGGTGCTACGTGCTGGGTTGCACCTTTACTTGCCCAGTCAGTCGTTCCCGAGCCCCGAGTTCCGACCGCCGCGCCCCGCCTCATTCGGGCACGCGCCGAGTCTCAAGTGTTCCTCGAATTCATGGCGGAATTTTTCGAGGATGCTGATTGTCGGCATGGCGGCGGCATCACCGAGCGGGCAGAGCGTCTTGCCCAGGATGTTGTAAGACACATCGAGCGCTGTATCCACATCTTCCGCCACCCCACCGTTTCCGTGGAAGCGTTCCAGCAGCGCCTTCAGCCACGCCGTGCCTTCTCGGCAGGGAATGCACCAGCCGCAGGACTCGTGGGCGTAAAACTTCATGATACGCCACGCCGTCTTGACCATGCAGGTATCTTCGTCCAGGATCACGACGCCGCCCGAACCGAGCATGGAGCCGATCTTGGCCAGAGAGTCGAAATCCATGGGGACGTCAATTTCGTCGGCGGTCAGCACCGGGCAGGAGGAGCCGCCCGGGATCACACACTTCAGCTTCTTGCCCTTCCAGACCCCTCCACCGACTTCTTCGATCATCCGCCGCAAGGGAAAGCCAATCGGCAGCTCGTAGATTCCGGGACGCTCGATGTGCCCGCTCAGCGCGAACAATCGCGTGCCGCCATTGTTGGGAGTTCCCAGCTTGGCGTACCACTCACCGCCGTTCAGCATGATGTGTGGCACATTGCTCAGCGTCTCGACGTTGTTGATGATCGTCGGACAGCCGTACAGGCCCACGACGGCAGGGAAAGGAGGCTTGACGCGCGGATATCCGCGAAGGCCTTCCAGTGAATTCAGCAAAGCCGTTTCCTCGCCGCATTCATACGCCCCGGCGCCGGTATGGGTGGCGAGGTCGAAATCGAACCCCGAGCCCAGGATATTCTTGCCCAGAAAGCCGCCCGCGTAGGCCTCCGCGATGGCGCGGTCGAGGATGTCCATCAGGTAGCGGTACTCGCCGCGAATGTAGATGTAGCCCTGGTGGGACTGGATGGCGTAGCCCGCAATAAGAATTCCCTCGATGAGCTGATGGGGATCGTACTCCATGAGCACCCGATCCTTGCAGGTGCCCGGCTCGCTTTCGTCGGCGTTGCAGACCACGTATTTAGGCTTGCCGGTAGGTTTCGGAACGAAGCTCCACTTCATGCCGGCGTTGAATCCGGCTCCACCCCGCCCGCGCAGCGCGGACTTCTTCACTTCATTGATGACGTCGTCGGGCTTCGCGCTGAGGGTCTTCCTAAGGCCTTCGTATCCCTGATGCTGCAAATACACGTCCAGGCGATGGGAATTGGGAATCCCGAAACGCTGGGTGAGCACCTTCACTTCCAGCGGGCTGCCCTTCATCGGATTCTGGTAGTCAGCCATGATTTCAGTCGAAAGTTGAGAGTCGACAGTCAACAGTGGAAAAACCGCGTACGACCATTGACCGTGGATGCTTCAGTCTTGCGATTCTTCACTGTCAACTCTCGACTGTTGACTGTCGACTTTCCGGTCACTCGTCACTTGCCACTGCTCTTCAACTTATCGATCAGCGCGTCGATTTTCTCCACCGTCAAGTTCTCGTAATAGTCGTAGTTCACCTGCAGGGCCGGGGCGCCACAGCAGGCGCCCAGGCATTCGACTTCCTCGAGCGAGAAGATTCCGTCCGGCGTCGTCTGTTGGGGTCCGATGCCCAGCTTCTTCGAGCAGTGATGGAGGATTTCCTCTCCGCCGCGCAGCATGCAGGAGATGTTCGTGCAGACCTGGATGTTGTATTTGCCGATGGGCCGGCGATGAAGCATCGAGTAGTAGCCGATGTCTTCGATGACCTCGATGGGGCGCACGCCCACGCGGCGGGCGACCTCTTCGATGGCCTCGTCCGACACATAGCCGATCTCGTCCTGCGCAAACATGAGCAGCGGGACGATGGCTGACCGCTTGACGGGGTAGCGGGCGATGACGCGACCGAATTTCTCTTTCAGTGCTTCGGGAAGCATTGAGGGTCGAGAGCCACGAAAACCTAGCGGTCGATTTCACCCAGCACGGTGTCCATGCTGGCGATGCAGGCGACGACGTCGGCCAGGAGGCGACCTTCGATGATCTTGACCAGGGTCTGCAGATTCACGAAAGACGGCGCGCGGACGTGGCAGCGCCAGGGCTTCGGAGAACCGTCGCTCACCATGTAAAAACCGATTTCGCCGCGAGGCGATTCGATGCACTGGTAAACCTCGCCCACCGGAGGATGGAAACCTTCCGTCACGATTTTGAAATGGTAGATGAGTGCCTCGATGGAGGTCTTCATGCTTTCGCGATCGGGAAGCACGATGTGGGGAGCGTCGGCTTTGATGGGCCCCTCGGGCATGCCTTCCATCGCCTGGCGGACGATCTTCAGAGATTCCCGAATCTCGTCCATGCGGACGAGGTAACGGGCGTAAACGTCGCCTTCCGAGCGCGTCGGAATGCGAAAATCAAACTTGTCATAACTCGAATAGGGTTCGGCCTTGCGGAGGTCCCATTCCACGCCGCAGGCGCGCAATGGCGGCCCGGAGAGGCTCAGCGCCAGCGCATCGTCGGCGGTTATGGCGCCGACTCCTACCGTCCGCTTTAACCAGATGGGATTCTTGGTGAGCAGGCCTTCGTATTCTTCCAGGCGAGTGGGAAATTCCTTCAGGAATTTCGCGACGCGCTGCAGCCAATTGAGGGGGGGCTCCAGAGCCAGTCCGCCCACGCGGAAGTAGCTGGTCATCATCCGCTGGCCGGAGACCATTTCGAAAATCTTGAGGAGTTCCTCTCGCTCGCGGAAGGTGTAAAGAAACGGCGACATCGCGCCCAGTTCCAGAGCGTGTGTTCCGAGCCAGACGAGGTGGCTCTGGATGCGGGTGAGTTCGGTGAGCAGGACGCGAACCCACTGCGCCTTGGGCGGTATTTCCAGGCCGAGCAGCTTCTCTATGGCGAGGCAGAATCCCAGGTTGTTGGAAAGCGGAGCCAGATAGTCCATCCGGTCGGTGAGCGTGATGCCCTGGGAGTAAGTCAGCGCTTCGAAACTCTTTTCAAATCCCGTATGGAGATAGCCGATGTCAAAGAGCCCTCGGACGACGGTCTCGCCATCCAGTTCCAGGACCAGGCGCAGCACGCCGTGCGTCGAGGGGTGCTGCGGCCCCATGCTGAGGATTACACGTTCTTCCTGGCCCGGGATTTTTTCCAGCGTAATCGCCATTTAGCGGTATCCCGTCGTCGGGTAATCCTTCCTCAGGGGATGGCCTTCCCAGTCCTCGGGCATCAGGATACGTCGCAGAAACGGGTGGCCATCGAAATGAATTCCCATCAAATCAAAAACCTCGCGCTCAAAGGCATTGGCGCCCGGCCAAATGGCAACCACCGATTCGATTTGGGGATTGTCGCCCGGCAACCTCACCTTTAGCCGCAGCCGCTGGTAAGGCGCGAGGGAGAGGAGATGGTAGACCACCTCGAAGCGAGGCTCCGCCGGATAGCGGTCGACGGAAGTCAGGTCGGACAGGTACTTGAAATTGAGGCCCGGCTCGCCGTGCAGGAATTCGCAGACGCTGCGCAGATTCTCCCGGCGGATCACGAGAGTCACTTCGCCGCGAAAGTCCCATGTTTCCTCAATTGCCTGGGGGGTAAAGTCACGAAGCCGCTTCAGGACAGGATGATCTTCAAGGTGAGGTGACATGATCGTAGGAAAGACGTCCCGCTCTAGCGGCTCCAGTCCAGAGCGCCTTTCTTCCAAACGTAAACGTAACCCGCGAAGAGGATAGCAATATAGATAAGCATCTCAACGAAGCCGAACCACCTCAAGCTCCTGTAGACGACCGCCCACGGGAACAGGAACGCCACTTCCACGTCAAAGAGGATGAACAGCATCCCGACGAGATAGAAGCTGATGGAAAACTTTTCGCGGGCATTTCCGACGGGGGGAATTCCGCATTCATAAGGGGCGTTTTTCTCTCGCGAGGGCCGCCGGACGCCCACCCAGACCGACAGGGCCATCAGCACAAGTGCGATGACCGCCACCACCAGAAAATGCACCAGCATTGGCAGGTAATCTTGAAACATTTCAACAAGTTGCAGGCAGATCGCATTACCCTTCGCGTTTCACTATACGAAGGGCAAAAGAGGAGTGTCAAGTTTTTTCTTGCCAGCGGCGTACGAAGCCGCTACCATTTTTCGCACGAAGAAATCAGCCCGCAGGGGGACGAGTCGGGGCGCGCTCATGGTGACAGGCTTCAACACCGACATCAAGCACAACGGCGTGGTATTTCATATCCAGACCGAGCCACGAAAAGAGGGGGGGATCGAGACGACGGTCTATATGCGCGGTGCTGTTATCCATTCTATGAAGACCTCGCAGCGGGAGTTCGTTCAGTCCCCGGAGTACGCGGACGAAAAGTTCAAGCGGATGCTGGAGGACCAGCACCGCCAGGTCATCGCACGCATTCGGGCGAATGAAATCCAGCCGCCCAGCCCTTCCGCACCCAAGGCGTAGCGAAGAGTGAGGGTTGTGATTACCGTTCAGGTGAATGGCGAGCGTCGGGAGATTCCAGAAGGATCCACGGTGACAGACATGCTGGACCGGCTGGCCTTCCGCTCCGACCGGGTGGCGGTAGAACGTAACCGGGAAATCGTGCCGCGGGATCGGTGGGCGGGGACCACTCTGCAGGCGGGCGATCATCTAGAGATTGTACAATTCGTAGGCGGTGGGTAGAGGATGTTTCATGGCTCCTGCCCAGAGGTGGGGAGCAGGGTCCGCCATTCGCTACCCGCACAGTGAAGACTTTGAATCCCAACCTCCTGCAGTCGCCGGCGCTGGTGCTGGTCACGCTGCTGATCAAGCTGGGCGTGATCGCCTCCCTGGCGAGCATCACAGCCCGTTTCGAACGCTTTCGCCGCCTGCTCTTTATCGAACAGAGAAACCCGCGGCAGAAGCTGATATTCGCAGCCTTCCTCGGCGTGCCTTTCATGCTGGGCGTCATGGCGCGACTGTTGCTGCGCTACCAGAGTACCGACTTAAGCCTGGAAATGACCGTCGTGGCAGGGTTGCTGGGCGGAACGATCGTAGGCCTGGTCGTGGGGATGATGGTCAGCCTGCCGGCGGTGCTGATCGGCCATGAAATTCTCGCGGCGCCGCTGGCCGTCCTTTATGCGGTGGCGGCGGGGTCGGCGCGCTGGGTCTGCCCGGACAAGGAAGAGGTCTGGAAGTTCTCGCCCTTCATTGATCTGAGTCTCTATCGCTCCATTAAGCGCCGCATCCAGCATCTCGCCAATCCCGCCATGGACTGGCAGGTTCTTTTCTTCTTCGTCTGCGTGATCCTCGAAATCGCGCGCATGACTTTCGGCGGCATGGCGCCCAAGCTGCTCTTCTATCTGCACGGCCCCCAAGCCTGGACTAAAGCGCTGATTGTGCTCGGCACGGTGATCGGCGTCGGCCTACCGGTTCGGATCTGGAACAACACTCGGATCGAGCGCAAGCTGGAGGAGCAGGAGCGGCTGCTGATTCAGGCGCGCGTCGATGCCCTGATCAGCCAGATCAATCCGCACTTTCTGTTCAACACGCTGAATACGGTCTCTTCGCTGGTGCGGTTTGATCCCGACACGGCGCGCACGGTGGTCCTGAAGCTCTCCAACATTCTCCGCCGGCGGCTCAGGACTCAGATCCACTTCCTGCCGCTCAAGCAGGAAGTGGAGTTTATTGACGACTATCTCGACATCGAGGTGGTGCGCTTTGGACGGGACAAACTGCAAATCCGCAAGGAGATTGACCTGGACACGCTGGACTTGATTGTGCCCAGCATGGTTTTGCAGCCGCTGGTCGAGAACGCCATCCGCCACGGCATCGGCCCCAAGATCGAGGGTGGCACGATCACGCTGCGCGCGCAACGCCGCAAGGGCCGCCTCGCGATCGAAGTCGAAGACGACGGGATCGGCATCCCCGACGAACGGCGCGCCGAAATCCTGGAGTCCGGTATCGGCCTCAAGAATGTGTACGAGAGAATGAAGGTTCTCTACAGCCGGGAGTTTTCTTTTCTGGTGGAGAGCACGCCGGGCAAAGGTACGATCGTTCGCCTTGAAATCCCCGAACTCTCCGGAATGGAAACCCCTGTTTCATTCGAACCAGCCTCCAGCGGACGCTAGCACGAAGCCGATTCTCAGCTGAATCCGGGAGTGCGATCTCCCGGGCCCCGTCAAGTGCTGCCATCCAGGTAGTGGGTCGATTTGAATCTGTCGCGGCGAGTTTGCCTCGTCCGTCGGCTGACGGACGATGTAAAGCCGCCTCTATATCATAATGACCCACTGCGGCCGTCCACATTCCATCGGCAGGTCGTTGGGAGCTGTGCTAGGATGTTAAAGTTGCGGTGCGACCGGCGTATCCATGCTCAATGGGGTGTGAGCGGGGCCCGGTTGGAGTCCCCCAGCCCTTCATTCCAAAGGAGTGCGAGCTCACTATGGCGAAGACCGTGCAAGGCAAGAGGAAGCGTCCTCCGCGTTCCATGAGCATGATCGAGCCGCGCCTGCGCCAGATCTATCTGAGCTTCTACAAGGAGAGCTATTTCCACCCGAGCGCGCTGGACTTGAAGACCAAGGAGCTCATCGCTATTGGATGCTCTCTCATTGCGAAGTGCGAGGGGTGTACGGAAGGGCACATCAAAAAGGCGCTGGAGATCGGCTGCTCCAAAAAGGAAATCAGCGACGCGATTGTGGTGGCCATAGGTATCGCGGCGGCGAGCATTCTGGACCAGTCCGACAAGGCGGCGATCAAGCTGGACGTGCACCATTTCGAATGATCGTGCGGCAGGTTCTGCCTGAACTAGCGGCGCGCCGGTTCGAAACAATGGGCTTCCCTTGCAGTCCGAAAATGGATTCCAGTATCCTGTCCAACTCTCGCTCAGGAGCGCGGTAGTTGAACTACCGGGTCATCGCCAACCTGTTCTTCTTGTTGTTCCTGGGCGTTGCTGACAATCAGGCCATTGCAGCGTTGCTTCCGCCGTTGGTCAAGTCCTTCGGGATCACCGTGGCCTCAGCGGGCTTGATGGTGACCGTTTACTCGCTGGCGGCGGCCCTGGCGGCGTTTGGCTCCGGATCGCTGTCCGATCATTACGGCCGGCGCCGCTTCCTGGTGGCGGGAGCGCTGGTCTTTGCGATGGCCTCGTGGCTGTCTTCGCGATGCCAGACCTTTGGGGAGATTCTCCTCGCTCGATCCCTCACCGGGCTGGCCGCCGGGACGATCTCGACCTGCTCGATTGCCTATGCAGGGGACTGGTTTGCCTACGCGGTGCGGGGCAGGGCGGTGAGTCTTATCTCCACGGCGTATTTCATGGCGCCCATTGTGGGTGTCCCTTTGGCGACCCAGATTGCCGACCGCTTTGGCTGGCGACATGCTTTTCAGTACTTTGCCCTCGCGGCGCTGTTGGTGGCGATGACCTCGTTCACTCTTCCGCGGGACGTTCTGAATCCCCAGCCTTCCCGGGAGCGGTTCCGGTCGACGGTGTTGGCCTTCCGGTCGTTTCTGGCGCGGCGGGACACTCTCGCCGCGCTTGGAGTGGCTTTTCTGGTTTCCGCCGGGCTGGTAGGATTCATCACTTACATCGGGCAGTGGCTGAACGCTCGATTCGATCTCCCCACGCGGACTGTGGGTTGGGTTTTTATGTTGAGTGGACTGGTGGCGGTGGGCAGCGCGCCGCTGGGCGGCTCTGCTTCCGACAAGTGGGGGAAGCGCCCCGTCTCTATCGCAGGCAACGTTGTGCTGGCAGGTGCGATTGTGGCGATACCTTATCTCGACTGGGGCGTGGGGCTGCTGGTGGTGTTTGCGGCCACGAGCCTTGGCGCGGCTTTCCGCCAGGGACCGCTTACGGCGCTGATGACCGAGATGGTTCCCGCGGCCCAGCGCGGCTCCTTCATTGCTCTCCGCAATATCGCCTCGCAGTTGGGGATCGGCGCGGTGGCGGTCGTGGGCGGCATTCTTTTCCAGCATTACGGGTACGCAGCCGTAACCAGCCTCTGTGCGGGAATGACGGCGCTAGTGGCGGTCTTGCTTGCCACGCACATTGACGAGCCCCAGGCAGCGCGCCAGGGAAGGGAAGCCTGACCCTCGGCGAAGGGTTCTCGGGGAGGTGACTGGCCTCAGGCCAGTCTCCCGAGGGCCAAGGGCAGGTGAGCGGGTTCATGGCATCACGAGTCTGGAAAATCACGAGGCGTGTGTTGATAGTTCTCGGTCTCTTGATCGCTGGATTTCTCCTGGGGGTTGTTCCGTGGTTCTTCACGGAAATTGTCACCCACCGCCGCTTTCACTATCCCGACCCGAACGATGGGAAGGCACCGGCCTCTTATGGATTGAACGCCCGCTGGATCGAATTCAAGTCCACGGATGGGATTGCGCTGAACGGCTGGTACATTCCTGCTCCGGGCCCGGCGCGAGGCACGATCATCTACTGCCACGGGTTGAATCGGACACGCATTGAGATGCTTCCTCGCGCTCAGTTCGGTGTGCGGCTGGGATACAACGCGCTGCTCTTCGATTTCCGTCACCATGGGCAGAGCGAGGGAAACCTTACGACGCTGGGATATCAGGAGAGGTTCGATATCCTGGGCGCGGTGCGTTTTGCGCTGGCCGAGCAGAAGGCGGAGCGGCCAGTGATCGTCTGGGGCGTCTCGATGGGCGCGGCGGCGGCGCTTCTGGCGGCCGCGGAATCACCAGAGATTTTTGCCGTGATCTCCGACAGTTCCTTCCTTTCGCTTTCCGATACGGTCAAGCACCATTTGAAGTTGTTTCTGCATTTGCCGGCCTTCCCCATCGCCTACGAAGTGATGTATTGGACGGCCTGGCGGGGCGGCTACCGGCCCGCCGATTTCGATCTGGAGAAAGCCGTGGGCCGAATCGGGGACCGTCCGATTCTGTTCGTGGGACTGATGGGAGACCGGCGAATGCCGCCGACGGTCGCGGAGGCGCTCTTCGCGCGCGCTGCGGGGCCCGGCAAGAAGCTGGCGATTCTGCCCGGCAACCGCCACGGCGAGGGCTTCAACCAGGCGCGCGAGCAGTACGAGCAGGCCGTGACCGAGTTTCTGGCGGGAGTGAAGCCCTAGTGAGGGCTCCCGAAAAGCTGCCCTTCGCATCGAATATCTGGGGCCGTGGTGGTATTATCGGTCCCATTTCAAACGAGAATTCAAGGAGAGAGGCAGTGAAGATGCGAGACCTGCTCTTGCTGGTGATGGTCGCCCTCGCTGTGCCGGGACGGGCCCAGCAGCCCAAGCGCGACATCGTGGCCGAAGGGGGCAAGCCGGATGACCGCGCCTCAGCCCGGGTCCTCTACTGGGACACCAAGCGCGATGGGTCCGCGGGGCAGTTGGCGATCGACTATGGCCGGCCGGTCTGGAAGAAGGACTATGAAGACCCCGCGAAGTTCGATGCAATGACTAAGGGTAAAGTCTGGCGAATGGGTAGCAACTTCTGGACGCTGCTCGATACTTCGCTGCCGCTGAAGATATCGGGGAGAGCGGTTCCCACCGGCTATTATTTCGTGGCCCTGCGCCGTTCGGCGGATGGAGCGCAGTGGAGCCTGGCATTTATCGATCCCGCGAAAGCGCGGGCGGCTCGACTCGATGGCTTCGAAATTCAGAAGGCCAAGGTCGAATTTGAGATTCCCGTGAAGGTGGAGAAGACTTTGGCAATCACCGAGAAGCTGACAATTACGTTTTCCTATCCTGAAGACGCGCCCACGAAAGTTGCCATGAAAGTGGCGTGGGGGAACTTCCTGGTCACCGCGCCGATTGAAGTGATCCTGGTCAAATGACGAGCCCCTTTTGCAGTTCTTACGAGGGGCGCGTTGGGCGCGAGGAGGAACATCAACTATGTCGCGGAAAGTTTCTTTTCCTGCAAGTGTGCTGGCGCTGGTAATCTCTTTCGCGTTCCTGGGGATTCCCCACAACCGTACGCAGGGCGCCCCCGACAGCAATCCGGAGAAAGCAGCCGGAAAGGAGATTAGCAAGGACCGGTTGCTGGAGACCATCAAGGTTCTCTCGTCGGATGAGTTTGAGGGGCGCGCTCCGGCATCAAAGGGTGAGGAGAAGACGGTCGCTTTCCTCGAGGATCAGGTCAGGCAGATCGGCCTTCGACCGGGTAATCCCGATGGGACCTATTTGCAGAAGGTGCCGATGGTGGGGATTACTGCCGATCCGAATATGAGTCTGGTCTTCGAGTCTGCCAAGTCGGGGCACAAACTGGAACTCCGTAATGGCGATGACTTCGTGGCTGTAACCAAGCGCGAAGTGCCCGAGGTATCAGTAAACGCCCCGGTGGTGTTTGTGGGCTACGGAGTCGTCGCGCCCGAGTATCAGTGGGATGACTACAAGGGAGTCGATGTCGCGGGCAAGATTCTCGTGATGCTCGTCAATGATCCGCCAGTCCCCGACCCGCATGATCCGTCGAGGCTGGATGACAAGGTGTTCAAAGGCCGTGCGATGACGTACTACGGCCGCTGGACCTACAAGTACGAGATTGCGGCGGAGAAGAAGGCGGCGGGTTGCATCATCATCCACGAAACCGGGCCGGCCGGTTATCCCTGGGAAGTATTGCGCAATGGCAACGCAGGTGAGGAATTCGATCTCGTACGGCCGGACAAGGGCCTGTCGCGCTCGGCAGTCGAGGCGTGGATGACGCACGGCAAGGCTAAGGCGCTCTTTGCCATGGTGGGCAAAGATCTGGATGCGCTAAAGCAAAAGGCCCGGCGGCGCGACTTCCGACCCGTAGCGCTGGGCGCCAGCGCCTCGCTGACGATTCGCAACAAGCTCCGGATGATTGATTCGGCGAACGTTGCGGCCCGGCTGGATGGTGTGGATCCGAAACTGCGCGACCAGTGTGTGATTTACAGCGCGCACTGGGACCACTTCGGTATCGGTCCTGAGGTGAAGGGGGACAAGATCTACCACGGCGCATACGACAACGCTTCTGGCGTGGCGGGAGTGCTGGAGATGGGACGCGCCTTTGCGAAAGTGCAACCGCCGCCCCGCCGGTCCATCCTTTTTCTTTTCGTGACCGCCGAGGAGCAGGGTCTGCTGGGCTCCGAGTACTATGCCGAGCACCCGCTGGTTCCGCTGGTGAAGACCCTGGCGGCGATCAACCTGGACGCGATGAATGTGCTGGGACGCACGCGCGATGTCACGCTCGTGGGAATGGGGATGTCCACGCTGGATGACTATCTGAGAGCCGCGGCGGCGGAGCAGGGGAGAGTTGTGAAGCCTGATCCTGAACCTGAAAAGGGCTTCTACTACCGCTCCGATCATTTTAACTTTGCCAAGGAAGGTGTCCCGGCCCTGGACCCCGGGGACGGCGTCGATTTCATTGGGAAGCCGGCAGGCTGGGGGCTGACTATGCGACGCAAGTTCACCTCCGAGGATTACCACAAGCCCTCGGATCGGATTAAGCCCTATTGGGATTTGAGCGGCCTGGTCGAGGATGCGCAGTTGTTCTTCGAAGTGGGTTACCGGGTCGCGAATGCCGAGCGGTACCCGGAATGGAAGCCGGGGAGCGAATTCAAGGCCCGGCGCGAAGCGATGCTCAAGGCCGCAACAGGTTCCAAGTGATGAAACGTCCGGCTGGCCGAACCAGGGCTGGCCGGGGATGGACAGGAATTCACTACCGGCAGCGAGCCACAGCTCGCAGATGTCCAACAGCCAAGGATCAGAACTCAACCGGAGGTGGTTATGTCTTCCGATAGAGCAGCCCAGAATTCCTACCGAACCCTCCTTCACCGCGTGATGATATTCCTGGCGGTGCTGGTGGTCTCGCGCTTTGTGCTCGAGCTGGCGGGAGTGCCGGAGAACGTGACGCGCAATCTGTCGAGCATGGCCGGGCTCTTTCTTGCGGCCATCTACGCGGCGGCGGTGGGCCCGCTGCGCGGCGGCATGCAGAAATACCGGCAGCTGCTTTTGCCCTCGCTGCTATTCTCGGTATGGACGGTGGGGTGGGTGATGATTGCCACCGTGGTCTCCGTCGTGTTGCGCATCGAGCGCAGTCATTTCGCCAACAAAGAGGATTTTGGCAATTGGAGTCAACTGGGACGGCATTTGCTTGGCCATACCATCGAAGCGGGAGTCTTTGTTGTGCTCGTCTTCGTCATCATGGCGGCCATTCACACGCTGTGGCGCTGGCCGATCACGGTGGCACCGGGCGCAATAATCGGCGCGCTGGTCATTATGCGCTTCTGGCTGGAAGCGATGGGCGTGACTCCCACGAGGGTTACGGCGTGGAGCTCGACGATCGGCGTGATTCTCGCCGCATTCTACCTGGGAGGAATGGCACCGCGGCTCGGTCTCACCTCGGCCCGGCAGTTGCTCGTCCCGGCGCTGGCCATCGCTTACGCCTGGCGTTTCTGGATTCTTCTCGCGACCCTGCTGAGCGCGCTGGTTCCGTTCTTCAAGACGCACTTCTTTGACCCCTCACAAGGGCAGGTCGCCTACCGGTTGCTGCGCTTTGTAGGTGGGGGAGTGCTCATTGAGGGCCTCATTACAGGATTATTGGTATGGGGGATTGCCGTCTGGATTTCCCGCGCCACACGGCCGAGGGCTGAAGCGTCCGCGTGAAGACTTGGTCGTCCGTCCTCAGGAAACGGACAGGGGGCTGCGCCGGTTCGGACGATTTTCAGGAGCGTGCGAGGACGCGCTCGTAGAGCTTTTCGTAGAGAGGGATGATTTTGGTCGCGCAAAACTGCGTGAGGGCGCGCCGGCGCGCGGCGCCCCCCATGCGCTGTTGCCGCTCGCGGTCGCTGAGAATCTCGAGGACGCGCGCGGCCATGGTCGGAATATCCCGCGGCGGCACGAGGAAACCCTCCACACCGTCGGTGATCACCTCGGGTACCCCTCCCACTTTGGAGCATACCGCCGGAACGCCACAGGCCATTCCTTCCAACGCCGCCAGTCCGAAGGATTCGAGGTCGCTAGGCAGCAGTAGCACGTCGGCCGCACTGAGAATTTCCTGCACCTGATTCTGCTTGCCCAGGAAGACGACGTCGCCTGACAAGCCCTTGTCACAGACCAGCCACTCGGCAGCCGCCCGATCCGGCCCGTCGCCGATGAGCACCAGTTTGGCGGGGATTTGCTTGCGGACGATGTGAAAGATCTCGACGACATCCGGGATTCGCTTCACCGGGCGGAAGTTAGAGAGGTGTACAACGACTTTCTCATTCGGGGCGGCGAATTCCGCCCGTCGTGTTGCGCCGTCGGCGGGGCGGAAGATATCGCAGTTCACGAAATTGGGAATAACCTCCACCGACCGCTGGACACCGAATTCCTGTACCGTCACGTCCCGCAAGTAGCTGGAGATGGCGGTGACGGCATCGCTCTGCTCGATGGAGAATCGCGTAATCGGCAAGTAAGAGCGATCCATTCCGACCAGGGTGACGTCCGTGCCGTGCAGGGTAGTGACAAAGGGAAGCCGGCGGGCAGCCAGCATGGCGCGCGCCAAGTAGGCACTCACCGAATGAGGTATGGCGTAATGGACGTGCAGCAGGTCGAGCGATTCACTCACCGCCACATTGTGCATCTGGGTGGCCAGGGCCAGCGTGTAGGGGGGATGGTCAAAGAGCGGATAGCTGAGCATCTCCACTTCGTGGAAGTGAATGCGCTCCGAGGATTCCGTGATTCGCACCGGAACGGCGTAGCTGATAAAGTGGATTTCGTGACCGCGGGCCGCAAGCTCCAACCCCAGTTCTGTGGCGACAACCCCACTGCCGCCATACGTTGGGTAGCAGGTGATTCCGATGCGCATGCGGAAGGCGTTGCGGCGCGGGATCTCAGGAGGGAGGGTTGGCCTTTTCTCCCTTCCCGCTGCTGGCCGTGTCCAGCACTGTGATCCCAGTGACATTGCGCCGGTCCCCTCTTACATCGAAATAGACGATAATCGTTGTGCCGGGGATCAGCTCTTTAATCCCGATCCTTTCTCCCGCCGCGGAGGTGACGGGAAAGTTCTTCTTGACGGGAAAGAACTCGGTGCTCTCGCCCTCCACCGTGTTCACGGTCAGCAAGTGGCGTTTGAGATCCAGGGACTTAACCTTGCCTGTAAAGGCTTGGCGATTGATCCCTCCCGTGATCTTTCCCACAACCGGAACCTTGCTCCGGTGATCTTCCTCTTGAGCCAATACGGGCCTGGCCGCGATCAGAAGTAACGACCCGGAGAGTAGGCAGGCAAGTGTCAAGTGACGGACGCGTAACTCTCGCATGGCATTTTCCCCCGCAAAGACATTCAGTGCGCGGAAACACATCGCGAGCGGGGTTTCATCCTAGGAAGGCGGAGGTGTTCTGTCAAGCCTGCCCCCCGCTTTGCAGCCCTGTCCTGCCGTAAAGTAGCATTGCCACTCCTGGACACGTCCAGGCCGCGGGATGATCATTCAACATCCGGAAGGCCGTCACCATTCCCGCCCGCAGTCTCCTTTGCCTCGGAATCCTTGTACATGTATCGGATCACCGATTTCATGATCAGGAGGTTCGGCTCGGAGGCGCGGTGCACTTTGATGCAGTTCTTGTCGTACCATTCAATGACCCCGTGGATGATTTCGCCGCCTTCGAGCACGACGATCATAGGGGTCCGCGCCTGCATCTGTTTGAGGTAGTAAAAGTTTTCAGCGTTGGTCTGATCGGGTGGGGTCGGCTTCTTGCGCTGCATGCGCCCCCCCATCTGGTCCTGGATTTCCGAGAGTGAAGGTCGAATTAGTTTGCGGTTCACGGTTTCAGACTCCTTGCGCCTCCGAACTCCGGAGGCAAGCGTTCAAGTCTCGCCCCTGACGTGGTCTTCTTTCAGACGCCTTCCCGTCGTTCACGCCTTGAGGCGTCGCGATTCTCGCGTGTCAAGAAGTGCCGGGCGCAGGTACTTGCTGCAGATGACTCAAGGCTAGCACATCTCCAGAGAGCCCCGCAATCGCAAATCGTACCCACTCCCAGCGCTGCCTCTTTAGCTTCACCTGTCCGGGCCGTGACTCTTGAGAACCTGCTCGCTCGGCCCTTGCGGCTTTACCTGGGTTGGATGCAGAAAAAGGGCTTCGGGATGGGAGGGAAATTGCGACGTTGGGGGGGAAGCAAATGCTAGCCCGCCAAGGGCTCGTGAAGTTCCGCGAGGTTGCAGGCCGAAGGAGGAATCAAGGCCTCGGATCACTTCAGGCCGGGGTCGCAGGGCCTGATTGTGGTCCACCCGGCTGTTCGAGCAAATCGATCGCGAGGGTTTCCAGCCCCAGCCGCTGATTCACGTTTCTCACCTGGAGGCGTGAGGCCTGGTCGAGTCCTTCCTTTAATCCAGCGACCCCGCGAAGGCCCAGGTGCTGCGCCCAGGCTCGAAGATGAGGGAGGAGGTCGATGTTGGCCACGGCGCTTTCGTTGCCCTCTTCCACGAGATGTTCCAGGTCTTGGAGCAGCAGGTAGCCCATCCGCAGAGTGTCCTCAAACTGGTCTCGCTGCTCGGTAAGAGCCTTGGATGCGGCAAAAAGTCTCTCCCAGTTGGGCGTGAGAAGCTCTGCCCGCCGGTTTCGAGCGAAGCTCTCCAGGAAATCAATCCAGGGTCGGCGGCGCAGCTCAAACTCCCGCACATCGAAGCTTCGGGCGGTGGCAACGCTGCCCCTCGCGACACGCACCGCCAGTTCCCGATGGGCTTTCGGGATTCGTCCATCACTCTTGATGAGATCGCGGATGACCATTTCATCAACAGGGCGAAAGGGAACCCGCTGGCATCGGGAGCGAATCGTCGGCCGCAGTTCGAAGGCGTTGGAACAAACCAGAATCAGGGTCGTGGTTTCGGGAGGTTCCTCGAGCACCTTAAGAAGGAGGTCAATCGCCTGCCAGTGAATGGTTTGCGCCTGGTCGATAACGAACACGCGCCGCAACAACTCGAAGGGGCGCGTGTAGGCAACTACCCGCAGTTGCCGGATCTGCTCGATAAGGATGAACCGTGTAATAGGTTCGATGAGTTGAAGGTCGAAGTAAACCAGCCCTTCGACGCGGTGCTGGGCGTCCTTGATCTCGCGGCGGCGATCCAGGTCCTCCCGGGTTGCGGCCAACATTTCCTCGGCCTTTCGACAACGCGCGCAATTACCACAATAGTCAACCCCGCCGAGTGGGCGCTCGCAATTCACCGCGCGGGCGAGCATCAGGGCCAGCGTCTTCTTGCCGACTCCATCCGGTCCGGTGAAGAGAAGCGCGCCAGGGACGCGCCCGCCTGCGAGCATCCCACGGACTGCCTGCACCGCCTGGGCGTTTCCCACAAACGTGTCAAAACCCATAAGCTTTGCCGATAGGACGGTGGTCAACGCCGGGAATTCCGTGACGGCCCGCTCAGCCGGAATTCCGGCTCCGGCGCCCTCTCTGGAATTTCTGCCGTCCAAGGAACAGGTCTACCAGCTCACGGACGTTGGCCTGGATATCCTTCACGGGGCGGGAGGCGTCCACGAGGCGCACTCGCGCGGGATCGCGCCGGGCAATTTCCAGATACCCCCGCCAAACACGCTGATGGAAAGCATGCCCCTGCGTCTCGAACCTGCCGTGGCGAGAGTTGCGGCGCGCTTCACGGCCGTGGGCACGAGCCAGGGCGACACGCGGTTCGAGGTCGAAGACCAGCGTGAGGTCGGGCTGAGTGCGGCCGCTAATGACGCGATCAAACGCCTGTACGGTTGCGACGCCCAGCTGGCGCCCGTAACCCTGATAGGCGAAGGACGCGTCGTTGAAACGATCGCTGACCACGACGTCGCCACGGGCGAGCGCGGGCCGTACTACTTCCTCCAGATGTTGCGCCCGGGCGGCGTAAATGAGCGCCAGTTCCGCCAGGGGGGCCAGCTTGCCGGTGCAGGAGGCAAGCAGAATGCTACGCACTTTCTCTCCGACCTTCGTCCCTCCCGGCTCGCGCGTGGCGCACACCCGATAACCGCGCCGGCGCAAGTATCTCACCAGCAGCCGGAACTGCGTGCTCTTGCCGGTGCCGTCAATCCCTTCCAGGGTGATGAAAATGCCGCGGCGTCTCAATGGCGAATTATTCCTGCACTGTGCGAATGAATCTGGTCCGCGTGAGGCATCATATCACCCGCGGTTTCAGATGAACAAGCACCCGGCCGGCGAACGTCAGCCAGCGGCCGCGGAGTTGCTGCCGATGATAGAATGGCCCGCCAGGCTGAGTAAGGCGAATCGATGAGCAACGCCATATCTGAAAACGTCAGGCGAGTGCGCGAGCGGATCGACGCCGCGTGCCGTCGCGTGGGCCGCCGGACGGAGGAGGTGCGCCTCGTCGCGATTTCCAAAACCTTCCCGGCGGAGGCCATTCGCGAGGCTTACGAGGCAGGACTGCGGAACTTCGGCGAGAATCGGGTGCAAGAGGCGGCGGCGAAGCGCCCCGCGCTTGCCGATCTTCCGATCACCTGGCATCTGGTTGGCCACTTGCAGAGCAACAAAGCCAAGCCGGCGCGCGAATTGTTCCATTGGGTGCATTCGGTGGATTCGTTTCGTCTGGCGGAACGGCTCGACCGCATAGCGGCGAGCCCGGCGGACCGTCTTCCGGTGCTCGTAGAGGTCAATCTGGGAGGAGAGGAAACCAAGGCTGGCGTGCCGGAGAGCGAGATTATTCCACTCATCGAAGCCGCGAGCGGGCTTGCAACCGTGCAAATCCGCGGGCTGATGGTGATTCCACCTTTTTCCGACGACCCGGAGCAGACGCGTCCCTATTTCCGGCGGCTGCGGGAACTGGCCGCCACAGTCGCCGCGCGGAATCTGCTTGGCGTATCGATGCGGGAACTCTCCATGGGAATGAGTCACGATTTCGAAGTGGCGATTGAAGAGGGCGCGACGATGGTGCGAGTGGGCACTGCGATTTTCGGAGAGAGAGGCTGAAGGCAAAGAGCAGAAGGCAGAAGGCAGAAGGCAGAAGGCAGAAGGCAATACCCCCTCATAGGGCATTACATTGCAAGTGTGGGGCTAATGCCTGCGGCGGTCGCGGGATAAGAGCTCCTGACCGACACGGGGTCCGGGTGGAATTCAAAGTCGAACGCGAAAACGTATCGTTTTGGCTGAAGGTCAAGCCGCGCTCATCGCGCGAGCGGCTAACGATGGACGCCACGGGAGAGCTGCGCCTGGAGTTGCACGCCGCGCCCATCGAGGGCGAGGCCAACGAGGCGTGCCTGCAATTCTTCGCTCGCTCCTTGCATCTGCCCCAAGCCTGCGTGGTGATCCTGGCGGGCGAGAAGGCGCGGCGCAAGTTGATTCGCATCACCGGCCGCTCGGCGCAGGAGAGCATCGCGCAAGTCAAAGCGCTGGCGGGCGGCGGAAGGGTCAGGAGGCCTTCGTGAGCTTCGGCCAGCGCGTGGCGGAAATTCGCAGCGGCTTCGACCGTCCATTCTGGGTGGCCAACTTCACCGAGCTTTTCGAGCGCGTGGCCTATTACGGGACGAGCGCAGTCCTCGCCATCTTCCTCAGCGAGCAACTGCATTTCTCCAAAGAACTCACCGGCTGGATCGTGGGGACATTTGGATTCGTCGTCTGGTTCCTGCCCGTGCTGGGCGGGACGCTGGCCGACCGTTTCGGCTTCCGGCGATCGCTGATGTTCGCCTATCTCGTGATGACGGTGGGCTATTTTCTTCTCGGTTCGCTTTCGGCGCCGTGGATGGAGGCGGCGCGGCACACGCTGACTGATCGCTGGCTGGTTCTGGGCATTCTGATGATCCCGGCGTTGGGCCCGGCAGTGGTCAAGCCTTGCGTGGCGGGGACGACGGCGCGTGCCTCGCGGGAAAACGTGCGCTCCATCGGGTACTCGATCTACTACACACTGGTGAATATCGGCGGCACACTGGGGCCGGTGATGGCTTGGCTGGTGCGCAGGCCGCTGGGGCTGGGCATCGAGAATGTGTTTCGTGTAGCGGCGCTGAGTGTATTTCTGATGTTCCTTGTGACTCTCCTTTTCTTCCACGAACCCAGTCACCCGGACGAGCAGCAGGTGCCGAGCGTCGCCGCCGCGCTCAAGAACATGTTTGTGGTCCTCGGGAATCTCCGCTTTGTCCTTTTCCTTCTCATCTTTTCGAGTTTCTACATCGTCTTCTGGCAGGAATTTGTTTCCGCGCCGCTCTTCCTGCGCGGCTACGTGGACCCCAACGCCAACGCCGACCTGCTTCTCTCAATCGACGCGTTCACTGTCATCTGCTTTCAGATTCTCATCGCCTACCTGACGCGCCCAATTCCGGCCTTCTCCGCGATGACGCTGGGGCTTCTCATCTCGAGTCTGTCCTGGTTGATTCTGGCCATCCACCCGACGACGACCGGACTCATCGCGGCGCTTGTAGTCCTGGCGCTTGGAGAGATCACTCAGTCGGCGCGTTACTACGAATATATCTCGCGACTGGCGCCGTCCGGCCAGCAGGGGCTGTATATGGGCTACGCATTTCTGCCTATCGCAATCGGCTACTTCATTGCCGGTCCGTTGGGCGGCTATCTCCTTCACTATTTTGGCGATGTCCTGCACCGCCCACAGCAGATGTGGTGGGTTGTGACGGCAGTCGGCGTCGGTGGCGCTGTGCTGATGGTCATCTACGACAGGGTTTTGCGGCCGGGTCTCACGGCGGGAAGTAGGGAGGCAGCCTGAGCTCGATTGGCGCGGGGACGGCGGAAGGGCAGGGCATTACGGAGTGCGCCAGGAGAAGGTTTGGGCCGCTGGGGCAGCGCTCTATGGGCGCCGGTGCAACTGATAGTCAAGAACGGTGCATAGACCGCCACTGCAAGAAGGAGTGGTCATGCACACTCGAGTGTCTTGTAGTGAGGTGTCAGTCTTGGAAACCCGCGTCTCGGCCATCTTGATTGCCTGTCTCGCTTTATCACTGCCTGGATTCCTCCGCGCACAGGATTCAGGTAGTCCCTCGGGCTGGACCATCTACATCACCAACGATAACTGCCCCGACTACACCTGGGGTTTCACCGAAGAGGAGACGCGCCAAGCGTTTGCTGACATCGTGCGCGGGCACCTGGACGAGATGGCGCGCACCGACCACGAGCCGCCGGAAAACCGTGACCGCTACAACATGGGGGTCACTCAGGAAGCGTTGTGCTTCGTCGAGCGTTACCCGCAACGAAAGGCAGAGCTGGTCCGCCGCGTCAAAGAAGGCCGAGTTTACGTCAGCCCTTTCCTGAACAATTCCCTGTGGGGCTTTCAGAGTGTCGAGAGCGCGATCCGCACTCTCTATCCGGCCCGTCGGCTGGAAAGGGAATGGGGAATTCCCCTGGACGTTGCGGAGCACATTGAACTGCCGTCCTTGCCCTGGGGCATGGCCTCTATCCTCGCCGGATGCGGCGTACGCTGGCTGTCGGTTCCTTTCTATGACTACGACTCAACCTTTGCCGGACTGCGAAACCCGCCGATCTTCATCCTGGAAGGGCCGGACGGTGAACGCCTCCGTGTCGTCATGGATCCGTGGGCCTCGGGGAAGGGGAGCTACGCCCAGGGTGCGCTGTTGCTACGCGACCCCAAGCTAATCCTGAACGAGTGGCTGCCTCACTATCAGCAACTGGGCGAGGAATATCCGCTGCGGGCCATCCTGGCGAGCGGAACGCACAGCGACATCTCACCGACCAGCGGTGCCCAGGCGCGTGGCTTCGCGGATGCCATCATCAATTACGGCCGACAGCCCGGCGACCACCCGAAACTCGTGAATGCGACGTTGCCCCAGTTTTGCCTGGCCGTCGACGAAGCGGAGGCGCGGAAGCCGTTCCTGCGGATTGTTCGTGGGTGTTTTGGGCACTCCTGGGATGTCTGGCCTGTGTCTCTGGCCAAGTATGCCGCGGACATGCGTGATGGCGAGCGCGAATTCCTGGCCGCGGAGGCATTGTTGACCATTGCGGCCAGGACCAAGCCCGACATCGGGCCAGCCACGCGCGCCGATCGAGAGCACGCGGAGTGGTGCTGGGCGATGCTCGCTGACCATGCTTGGAACGGGACTGATGAGGTCAACAAGCAAGGCAATGCCGACTTGCGTCGCCAGTGGAGCCAAGACCTCATTCGGTTGAGCCACAAGCTGCTTCAGCAGGGCTGGGCCGCGCTGGGGCTGAAGGAGAATGCCCAGGCGCTCACCCTCTTCAACAGTCTCAGCGTGCCGCGTGCGGATTTGGTGCGTGTAGAAGCTGCGCCGGGCACGAGCACGGTGGCTGCGGGTTTAAGGAACCTCAGTACCCAGATGGTGGAAGAGGACGGCCGACGCGTGCTCTATTTTCTCTCACCTAACGTGGCTGGCTTCAGTTTGATGCCTTGCCGGTTGAAGCTGGGCGCTCCGAGCTCGCTTCGGGGCGACAAGCTGCGTGCCACTGCTACAGAGCTGGAGAGTCCAAATTACCGTCTGAAGGTAGATCCCCAGACGGGTGGGATGGCCAGCCTGGTCTACAAGCCTACCGGCGCTGAGCTGGTTGCTGGTTCGACCGGCCGCGCCCTCGCGCAGACTATCTACTTCGACGGGCAAGAACACACACTGACCGGCGTCACGTCTCAGGCTGTAGCCTTGGGTTCGGTTTTGGCGCGGCTGAAGGTCACAGGGACTCTGGCCGGTATAGACGTAACCTCCTTCATAACTGTCTACGCCGACTTGGACCGTGTGGATTTCGACATAAGAATCAAGAAGCCGGTAACAACAAAGGAGGAGCGCCTCGTTCACGTGTTCCCCGTTGTGCGCCCTGGAGCCGTGCTGCGGATCGAAACGACTGGGGCGGTGATTCGCCCCGGCCCGCAACCGGAAGGAGACCTGCTGCCAGGCGCCGACCCGCGGCGGTTTGCGGTGCAGGGCTTTGTGGACGTGTCGCTGCCCGATGGCCCAGGCGTGACGATTGCTCCGCTGGATGCCTTCGTCTTGCGCCGGGACCTGGACCCGATTACTTTCGAAGCGCTCGGCAATGACCAGGACTACAAGGAGGTCATTCCGGATCAGCACGGAATCCGAGAGTTCCGGTTTCGCTACAGCCTGCGCGCTCACGCACGAGGCTTTGATCGCTCCAAAACTCTCACCTGGAGTCACAGCGTGGCTTCGCCTTTCGTCCCTGTCCTGGGGAGCCTTCCCAATGAGGTGTTCCGCGGGCGAACCATAACTATAGATCCGAGGCGGGCCATTGCCACATGCTTGAAGCCGGCTGACGATCGTGCCGCGGGAGGCATCGTGGTTCGTCTCTGGGAAGTCATGGGTGAATCAGGCCCGCTGAGCGTCGGCGTCAAGGGTTACAGCCGGGCGTTTCGCACGGACCTGCTGGAGCGTGACCTCCAGGAGCTACCAGTAGTGAAAGAAACAGTCACGTTGGAGCTGCGTGCCCACGGTTTTGGTAGCGTACGCTTGCGGCAGTGAAACCCACAGGTAACACGGCCGCAAGATGGAGGCGATATGGACCTGAGCGCAATACAGGGGGCGCTGCGCGAGTCAAATTTCGACGGCTGGCTCTTCTACGACCATCATCGCCGCGATCCGATTGCCTATCGCGTGCTGGGAATTAACCCCGCGATGTGCACGCGACGCTGGTACTACCTGATCCCGGCGGAGGGCGAGCCCCAGAAGCTCGTGCATCGAATCGAGAGCCGGAATCTGGAGACCCTACCGGGGGCGACGCACGAGTACTCCGCCTGGGGCGAGCAGCGGCAGAAGCTGCGCGTGATGCTCGCGGGGAAGAAAGCCGTGGCCATGCAGTACTCGCGTCTGAACGACATCCCTTACGTGGGCTTGGTCGATGCCGGGACGGTCGAGCTGGTGAAGAGTTTTGGCGTCGATGTGGTCTGCTCCGCCGACCTCGTGCAGTTGTTCGAGGCACGCTGGCCGGAGGCAGCGCTGGCATCGCACCTGGAGGCGGGGAAGGGCGTGCACGCGCTGGTCCGCCAGGCCTTCGAGTTCATTCGCGACGCGGTGCGCGCCGGCCGCGCCGTCGGTGAATACGACGTGCAGCAGGAAGCCTTCCGCCAGTACGAGGCGTTCGGCCTCACGGCGGACGAGCCGCTCGCTGTCTCCGTGAACGAGAATACGGGCAACCCGCACTATTCGCCCACGGCGGCGAGTTCGTTGCCGATTCGTGCCGGCGACTTCGTGCTTATCGATGCCTGGGCCAAGCTGCGCCAGCCGGGCGCCGTCTATTTTGACATTACCTGGACGGGATTTGTGGGCGAAGAGGTGCCGTCGCGCTACGCGGAGATCTTCGACGTGGTCAAGGAAGCGCGCGATACGGCCGTGGACTTCATCCAGCAGGCAGTGCGCGCGGGGCGGCCGATTCGCGGCTACCAGGTGGACGATGCGGCGCGCGGCGCGATCACCCGGCACGGCTACGGTGAATACTTCGTCCACCGCACAGGCCACTCCATCGGCGAGGACGTGCACGGCAACGGCGCCAACATGGATAACTTCGAGATGCGCGACGACCGCCGCATTATCCCCCGCACTTGCTTCTCGATTGAGCCAGGAATCTATTTTCCCGAGTTCGGCGTGCGCAGCGAAGTGAACGTTTACGTGGAGGAACGCGACGCCCGCGTGACCGGGGAAATCCAGCAAGCGATTATTCCCATCCTGACGCTGTAGCGTCGCTACTTGAATGTGACCTGTCGGACTTGGGGGATCATCCGGTGGATCAGCACGATGGCCAGCGGATGCATCACGCCGGCGATGATGAACAGCGGAACATAGGTGTGGAAGAACTGCAGCGTATAGCCCGCCACGGGCGCGATGATCATACCTCCCACGGCCCCCGCCGCACCGCCTAAGCCGACCACCGAGCCCACATCCTTTTTCGGGAACATATCGGAAGCCAGCGTGAAAATGTTGGCCGACCAACCCTGGTGGGCAGAGGTGGCGACGGAAATCAGTGCCAGGGCCATCCACGCCTTGGGAGCGAACACGGCGGCGATTCCGGCGGGCATGCAGCAGGCGCAGATCAGCATGGCCGTCTTACGCGCCCGGCTGAGCGGCCAGCCGCGCTTCATGAAATATCCGGAGAGATACCCACCCGCGACGCTGCCCACGTCGGCGGCAAGAAAGGGTATCCAGGCGAAATAGCCAATCTCCTGGAGGGTGAAGCCGCGGGCCTGCTTGAGGTAAGAGGGAAGCCAGAAGATGAAGAACCACCAGATGGGGTCGGTCATGAACTTGCCGAGAATGAATCCCCACGCTTCGCGATAGGAGAGAATCTTCTGCCAGGGGATTTTCGGCTCCGTCTCGCCCGAGGGTGGTGCTTCGCCGCTTTGGATGTAGGCAAGTTCGCGCGCCGTCAGCCAGGGATGGCGGGTCGGGAGACGGTACATCAGCAGCCAAAGCACCAACCAGGCAAATCCCATGGCGCCAGTGGCGAGGAAAGCTTCCTGCCAGCCATACGTCAGGGTCAACCAGACGACCAGGGGCGGGGCGACGACCGCGCCGATGTTGGTGCCAGCGTTGAAGAGGCCCGTCGCCAGGGCGCGCTCGCGGGCAGGGAACCACTCCGCAATCGTCTTGATGGCGGCGGGGAAGTTGCCCGCCTCGCCCGCGCCGAGGAAGAAACGCGCAATCCCAAACTGCAAGGCGTTGTGTGCCAGCGCGTGCGCCATCGCCGCCAGCGACCACCACACCATGGCGATGGAGTACCCGAGCCGTGTGCCCAGCCGGTCGATGGCGTGGCCGGAGACCGTCATCATGATGGCGTAGGCCATCTGGAAGGCGAACACGATCCACCCGTAATCGCTCTCCGACCAGTGCTGGCTCTCCTGGAGGTGGGGCTTCAGGACGGCCACCGTCTGGCGATCGATGTAGTTGATGGTGCAGGCGATAAAGAGCAGGACGCAGATCCACCATCGCAGATGAGGGATCCTCGGGCCGCGGGCTACCGTCGGCGGGCTGCTCGTGGCTGTCGTTGAATCACTCATCCCTTCTGCTCGTTACTTGTCACTGCCTTTTCACCCAGGCGTGGCGCGGGTCGTCGGCCCAGGCGCCGTAGCGGCGTTCTTCGCCCGCCAGCACCCAGGTGTAATGCAGTTGATAGCCGGGCGCGGCGACTACGGGATGATAGCCCTTGGGCAGCAGCACCGTGTCACCGTCTTCGACTACGAAGACCGTGGAAAAGCCTTCGGGATCCGCCGCGTCAGTGTAAGTCCAGATGAAGCCGTAGCCCTGGGCGGGCTTGAGGCGGAAGAAATAGACCTCCTCCAACACCGCTTCGTCGGGTGGATTCGATTGGTCGTGCTTGTGGGGCGGATAGCTCGACCAGTTGCCGGGTGGATTGAGCGTCTCGCCGGCGAGGAGGCGCTCGGCGGGAATTCGTTCGTCGAGGCCGGAGTAGATGGTGCGCTGCCAGTTGTCGCGCCCGACTTGCTTGGTCGCGACATCGGCGCCGGCCACCAGCCTCGCCGGCAGGCTGGTTTGCGCGGGAGCTGAAAAGAAACCCGCGTCGAGGCGGTCGGAAACGCTCTGGATTTCGTACTTCGAGTGCGGCGGCAGATAGACCATCACTGGCGAGCCGCTGAAGACGTCCTCGCGTCCTCCGGCGGACTCGTAGCTCTGCCGCTTGCCGTCAGCAGTCTCGACCGATACTGAGGCGTGGCCACCGAAGATGTCGAGCACGTATTCGCGCGGGCCGGTCATGCCGAAGTGCTTTTCGCCGCGCGCGAGCTGCAGGCGCGCGAAGTCCAGGAAGCGCAGCGTTCCGGGTGCGACGATCTGCTGGAATTTTCCCCCCGGCGCCGATTTGACGTGTCGGTTCATGTTCACCTCACTCCGAAAAACAGCGCCTGATTATATGACAGATTCCGCCGAGGTAGAGGATAACGTGGGGTGCTTAGAGCTGGCTCAATTGTACTTCCAGGAAGCGAACCCAGAATAATTGGAATCTTGGGAAGACCGTGCGGGCGAGGGTGAGCGCGGTTTGGTATTCCTGCCGGGCCTCGTCTTTCCAACCTGCCTGCGCCAACGCGTAGCCGAGCACATAGTGCGCCGCGACCAGGCGCGGTGCTTCCTGGGCGAGCGCACGCGCGTCCTTCATCGCAGGATCGAGCTGGTGAGTGGCGATCAACTCCCAGATCCGGTTGACCCGGCTGAGGCGTGAGGCCTCGGTCAGGTCGAATCTTCCATGGTAAACGAGAATTGACCCGCCGATGGAATCGTCGGGAGGTTTTTGCAGGAACTGCCGGTACGGATTCAGTTCGCCCGGCCCCGTGTAAATGCCGGCCATTTGAGTGGCGCCGATCAGGACCGTTCCCTCGACGGTCGGAGGAATCAGATCCACTTTCCGGCCCCACCAGCCGTCATAGACGTCGGGGAGGTGTTTGCACGGGATTTGATAGTAGTCGGGGTCGGCGCTCCCGAAATATGCCAGCCAACAGTTGCTGATTCGATGTTCGTCCAAGTACCGTTTGGCCTGGATCAGCCCCTGGCCCCAGTCGGTGTTGGTGTCGCTCAGAGCCCGATAAGTTCGCGACGGGCCACCGAAGGCTTCGTTGGAGTAGGCCAGGTAATTCGGAAAGGCTCTCAAGGACGACGCCACGTGGAGGGCGGCGAGTACGGCCACGACGTAGGCCCAGCGCGGCCGAGTTGTGGCCAGGCGCCACGCCGCCGCCGAGACAAATATGATAAGAAACGGGATGACGGGCAGAACATGGCGCACTCCGACGTTCAAACCCCACTTCAGCCCTACGGCAAAGAAAATTGCGGCGGGCAGGGCGATAAATAGCAATTCGCGGCAAGCCTCCAGGCGGCGAGCTGCCAGCGCCCCCAGCGCCAGAACGACCAGTCCAAGAAACCCCAGCGTGAACTTGATCAGAAGTGTGGCGGGGAAGTAGAACCAGTGACCTACCGGGTAGAGCTTTCCAAACAAGAACGACGGCCAAGAAGCGCTGCCCACGATCAACACGTCAGCGAATCCGTAGAGATAGGCCTCCGGCAGAACTTTCCAGCTCTCCAGCGCGAGGAGGATTCGGGCCTGGGTGGTATTGGGCAGGCCGGTATCGACTCCGGGGCGGACGTATTCGGCCAGGGGCGGGGTCATCGCCAGATTACCGGGCCTTGCCCGAAATCGAAACGTGTAAACCGACCAGAGGGTCAGGAGGGCGATGAGGACGATGGCGGCGAGGCCACCCACGAGCCGGGATAAGCTCCTCGCACGCGTCGTCAAGCTCTCCTGGCTGGCGGCACTGGCTGGCGCCCGCTGACGTTTGGCGAACAGGAAATCGACCAAGGCCAATACGGCAAGCGTGGGCAGGACAATCACGCCGGAGAACTTGGCGGCCAGTGCCAGCCCCGCCACTATTCCGGTAGCAGCCAGCCGCCAGGCGGTGGGGCGCTCAAGGTAGCGATGGAAAGCATAGACTGCCGCCAACAGTAAGCAGCTTAGCGCAGCATCGGTTGTAACCAGCGCGCCGTGGGCAAGCAGGCTGGGCTCGAAGACCCCGAGGGTCATGGCCAGTGCCGCCGCCCCCAGGCCGAACATTCGGCGCGTCACCGCGAAGAGCAACAAGGCAAGAAGGATCGTGAAAAAGCTGGCGGCGAGGCGAGCGCGAAAGAGAAGGGCGTCGGCGTCGTTGGAGTAAAGAAACTTGCGCGCGGCAGTGAAGCCTTCCGCCTTGGAGGTGCCTTGGGGAATCTGCGGGAGTTTGGGATGCGCCCCCAGCAGCGTGACGCCGGCCAGTAACTTGACCAGCGGGGGATGCTCGCAATTGATTCCGAAATCGCCCGCTTGCCAGTAGCGATAGCCCGCCAGAAGATGGTAGGCCTCGTCCCAAGTCTGCGACTGCTCGCGGACGGACAGAGCCAACTCCAGTGCCATGATTCCCGCCAGAATTCCGACAGCCACCACGGGGAGTACGTTTTGTCGGTTGAACCGCATGGATGTTAGCTCCACTTACTTCACTTAGGACTCCCATGTCAAACTACCACTAGTTAGTTGGCGACAAAGTGAATTATATTGGGTAGCATCGGACCTTGGGTACTCATCCTCCTGGCTCAATCTAGCGGGCCGAGAGCCAGGCGGTGAATACAGGCCGGAGATTTCCAGTTTACTGGAATGAGGATCGACGTGGCAGAGTCCTCAAGCTTGACTCCTTCTACCTTTGCTGGGACGCCCGCCACGCGCGCCGGGCAGAAACTCCGCCAAATCCGCGAGCGCTTGAACCTGACATTGCGGGCCGTCGAAGAAGCCAGCTTGGAGATTGCCGATGCCGAAGGCAGTTCGGAATACGTGGTTTCGACCGGGCGTCTGAACCAAATCGAAAACGACGGATCCCTTCCCAGCATTTACAAGCTTTACAGCCTGGCAGCGACCTACCGCCTGGGGATCGAAGAGGTGCTGGGCCTCTATGGCATCAATACGGGAAAGATGGACGGGCACCGCGCCCGAACGCATCAGGCCCGGACGCACCGTTTCACGGCCGAGCTTGGCGACCCGGCGCGTCTCATCCGTTTTCCGGTGCGGTTCGATCCGGGCTTCCGGCCGGAGGAGACGACTTTCCTTTCCCGCATCATTCAGGAATGGGGAGAGATTCCGGTGGGGCTGCTCGCCTCGCTCGACCTAAAGCGGTACCTCTACGGTTACATCGGGTTGGAGGACAGCACGATGGCGCCACTGCTGCGGCCGGGCTCGGTGGTGCAGATTGACGAGTCCCGCCGTCGCGTCGTGAACGAAGGCTGGAAGTCGGAATTCGACCGCCCCATCTATTTCCTCGAACTCCGTTACAGCTACGAGTGTTGCTGGTGTTTTCAGCGCGGTAGAGAATTAAGCTTGCTGCCCCACCCCATGTCTAACCGCGGTCCGCGCGTTATCCGCGTCCCCGACGACGGCGAAGTCTTAGGGCAGGTCGTGGGTGTCGCCATGCGGATCGCTCAGTAAGTCCCACAATTCCGTTTCCCTCAGCACCTGCAAGATAGTTTCGACATTCTTGTCGAAGAGCTGGCGGGCCAAGGGATGGCAGTCCTCGGGGGGAAGGATTTCGTAAGACCGCAGGCGCCGCCAGGCTTCGACAAGCCGCGCGGGCTCCGTCTTAAGGGAAGTGAAGAAAGCGATTAGGTCTTGAGTCTGCTCCTGTAAGGAGAGGTTGACGAGCTCTTCGAATGCCTGGAGGTGGCAGCGGCGCAGGCCCGCCTGGACGGCCTCACTCGGGAAGCGCAGCTCCAGCCCGTAGTGGCCGTAGCGGCCAGTATTGTGGTCCCGCAGCGAGGCCAGATAAATCAACCGATTGAAATGGCCCGGCAGGTCGCTCAGCGTCTGGTCGCGCACATCGTCAACGAGGCGCTGGATGTCTGCTTCGAGAGCGGAGCCGGTGTTTTGCTCGAGAGGGCCGAAGTCAGTCACGATGGCTGGGCCACCTCACGTTCTCCATCTATCCGGCCGGCGCTAGCGGGGAAACTTGAACTTCAGTTCGCGCCCCATCTCAAACACCGGCTTCTTGCGCTTGCGGATCAGACCGCCGTTTTCGGAAAGGGCGGTGATCAGGAAGGGCATGGCGATGGTGGAGTCGCAGTGCACCGTGGCCATGCCGGCGTCGGGGGCGATCTTGCCCCAGCTTTGCGCCTCCTCGAAGGTACAGCCGGAGAGCCCGCCCCACTGCGGGGCGTCGGTGATCACCTGGATGGCATACTTGTGGCCTTCCACCGACCGGCGAATGAAGGTGGCGGTCACTTCGCTCTGCTGCACGAAATTCTTGGGCGTTCCGCCGCCGAAATAGACCACCCCGCTCGAAGGCGCACCGCCGGCCAGGTGGGCCGTTTCCAGCACGTCGCCAATCACATCAAAGGTGAATCGGTTCTTGCCGAGGTGGCGGTTTTCCGCGATCCCTATGCCAATCGAGGAATCGCCGATGGCCGGGCAGTAGAGGGGAACCCCCGCCTTGTAGGCGGCAGTGACGATGCCATCCTCTTTCGAGCGCTTGGAAAGTTCCTTCCCCAGAAGATTGAGGAATTCGCGGGTGGTGTACGGACGCGACTGATCGAGGGTCGCCGCAAAGCGTCCAATCAAGGCATCTTCCTCGCGGAATTCCTCCTCATCGGCAAGTGTGTCGTACATGCGGTCGACGAGATTCCGCTGCAAGCTGACATCGTCGACGTTGGGTGAGCATTGGAAATGAAAGCGTCCCAGCGTTTCGTGAATGTCGTGGAAGAAGTTGGCACCCGTCGAGACCAGGCAGTCGATCAAACGGTTCTTGATGAGATAGACGACCAACCGCCGCATGCCCGCCGGGACCATTGCCCCCGACATGCCCATCATGATCAGAGTGCGGTCGCCGAGCATGCGCTTCCACACCTGGTAGGCGGTAGCGAGATTCCTACCCTGGAAGGAGACGCCCTGCATCTTCTCGAGCACGTCGGAAACCTTCTTGCGTCCGTCGATGGCCAGGGGCCGCGTGGGCCGGGAGAGGATTTCGTGTTTCCGCATTCTTTGTCCCCTCAGGGATCGGATTCATCTCAGGGAAGGATCTTGCACGGCGGTGGAACGGGGCGAGCCGAATCGGTCTGCTATTCCCCGATGCCGAGCAGAATGGCGGCGGAGAGGACCGTCGTCCACAAGCCGCGCTTGTCGCCGATGGCGGACTGAGTGACATTCATCGTCCGCACGATCTTGTTGGAGATGCGATAGATCTCTTTCTTCTCGTCCCAGCTCCGGTCGGGATCGAACTCCAGCCCCAGCGTCGTGGCGAGCATCTCGGCGGCCAGCTCCTCGGCGTACTCGCCCGCGACCTCTTCCGTCTCGCCGAAGGAGTGGTGCTCGGAGAGGTAGCCGAAGCTGTTCCGGTCGACGGGAATCGCAATCCCCACCGAAGCGGCGATCAGGCGGTGCGGCTCGCGGGTGGAGTTCTCGCTCATCACGCAAAAGGTGATCTGGCCGGGCTTCAGCTCCTTGACGCCCTCGGCGCGCGGCACCAGCTTGCTGCGCGGAGGAAAAATACTCGATACGCGCACCAGGTTGCAGGAAGCAATCCCCGCCGAGCGTAACGCCAGCTCGAAGCTGGTCAGCTTCTCGCGGTGCTTGCCGACGCCCTTGGTCAGAAACATCCTCTTCGCAACGAACATTGTACTTGTTTGCCCTCCTTACATGCTCTCCTGGGCCTCCCCCGCGGTCAAAGAGGCGCGCGGCAGTTGGATTGATCTGCGCGGCTTAACCAGTGTCGTAACGTAGCAAAAAGCCGAGAAAAGTGTCAACGGAATTTTCGCGCGCGCTGCTCAACCACGTCGGCGGCGGGCGCTGCTACGGCACTTGACTAAATGCAGGCCGCGGGATATTGTTTCGAGCCGACTATCCAAACGCAAGATTTATCATCGGCACAAAACAAATTTATGGAGGTTCCATGAACGCGAAGGCCGTGTTGGAATTCGCTGCCGCCAACAACGTGAAGATTGTGGATTTGCGCTTCACCGATTTGCCCGGCATCTGGCACCACGTTTCGTATCCGCTTCACGAGGTCGATGAGGGTTCTTTCGAGGACGGCTTCGGAATGGATGGCTCCAGCATCCGCGGCTGGGCCGCCATTCACGAGAGCGACATGCTCCTCGTGCCCGACCCGAGCTGGTACATGCTCGACCCCTTTACGGATGTTCCCACGCTCGTCCTGATCTGCGACGCCATCGACCCCATTACCAAACAGCATTACCTGAAGGACCCGCGCCACGTGGCTAAGCAGGCTGAGACCTATCTCGCCTACACCGGCATTGCCGACACCGCTTTCTTCGGCGCGGAAGCGGAGTTCTTCATTTTTGACAATGTCCGTTTCGACCAGGCCCAGCAGCACGGCTACTACTTCATCGATGCGGAAGAAGGCCGCTGGAATTCCGGGCGCGAAAAGGACAACCTGGGATACCGGCCGCGCTACAAGGAAGGCTATTTCCCCGTCCCGCCCACCGATCACTATCAGAACCTGCGCACCGAGATGGTCCTGGCGATGGAAAAGGCGGGCCTGAACATCGAGTGCCACCACCACGAAGTGGCCACGGGCGGTCAGTGCGAAATCGACCAGCGATTCAACTCGCTGGTCAAATCGGCCGACGGGATGCTGCTGTACAAATACATGATCCGCAACGTCGCGAACCAGTACGGCAAGACCGTGACCTTCATGCCCAAGCCCCTCTTCCAGGACAACGGCTCCGGCATGCACACCCATCAGAGCCTCTGGAAGGGCGGCAAACCGCTCTTTGCCGGCGACAAGTACGCTGGCCTCAGCCAGACCGCCCTGTGGTACATCGGCGGATTGCTCAAGCACTCGCCCGCGCTGGCTGCGTTGATTGCTCCGACCACCAATTCGTACAAACGGCTCGTGCCGGGCTTTGAGGCGCCCGTCAACCTGGCGTACTCGCGCCGCAATCGCAGTGCCGCCTGCCGCATCCCGATGTATTCGGCGAGCCCCAAGGCGAAGCGCGTCGAGTACCGGCCGCCCGACCCGTCCTGCAATCCCTACCTGGCATTCGCTGCCATGATGATGGCCGGCCTCGATGGTATCGAAAACAAGATCGACCCCGGCGAACCGCTCGACAAGGACATCTACGATCTCGAGCCCGAAGAACTCAAGAAAGTGCCATCCATGCCTGGTTCGCTCGAAGAGTCGCTCCACGCCCTCGAAAAGGATCACGACTTCCTGCTCAAAGGCGACGTCTTCAGCGCGGAAATCGTCGAAACCTGGATCGATTACAAGATGAAGGCCGAGGTCCAGGCCGTGGCCCAGCGCCCGCACCCCTACGAGTTCGCGCTGTATTACGATATCTAGAGAGCAGATCTCAGAAGTCAGTTTTCAGGGGTCAGGGAAAGCTCGTCGGCTACTTTCCTGACCCCTTTGTTTTGAGATTCGCCGCGTTCCCTCTCGATTCAAGCGCTCAACATCTATCATCCAGCAACTCTCGGGTTATAATCCCTGCCGATGCGCGGCGAGTTCTCCGGGGTTACGTTCTTGGATTCGGCTCGGGCGGAGGCCAATCTGGCCCGCCTGCAGGAGCAACTCGCTCCCAGTCTGGTTGCCCCACTCGCCTCGCTCCTCACCCAGTCGCCTGACCCCGACGGCGCGCTGAATCTACTGGAGCGGTGGGCGCACGCCGCCTTGCCGGAGCACTTCCGCGAGCTGGAGCGATTCCCCTCCGCACTGACCTATCTGGTGGCCATTTTCGGTCACAGCGCCTTCCTGGCAGAGACGTTCCTGGGCGATCCCGGCCTTGCCATCCAATTCGCGCGCGACCGCAACTTCACCAAGCTTAAGTCCAAAGAAGATCTGATGCAGGATTACGCGCGCTTTGCAACGACCAGTCCCGAGCACTGGCTCTCGGCGCGACTGGCGCGCTGGAAGCGGCGCAACTACTTGCGCATCGTCCTCAAGGACGTGCTGCGCCTTTCGACGCTGGGCGAGACGACGGCGGAGATTTCGGCGCTCGCCGACGTGATCCTCGCCAACACGCTGCTCTACTGCGATCAGGAACTCGAGAAGCGCTATGGGCGGCCGCAATATCGCGACGCGCAGGGGCGCATCGCGCGCGCCGGCTTCAGCATCCTTTCGCTGGGCAAGCTGGGCGGCAACGAACTCAATTACAGTTCCGATATCGACCTCCTCTTCCTCTATTCCCACGACGGCGAGACGGCGGGCGGCAGTGAACCCGAATCCGTGATCTCCAACAAGGAGTATTTCGTTCGCCTCGCCCATGCCATCACGCGCACCATCACCCAGGTCACGCCGCACGGTTCGATCTTCCGCGTCGACCTGCGCCTGCGGCCGGAGGGCGATCAGGGCGACCTCGCCATCTCGCTCAAGTCGGCGCTCGAGTATTACGAGCACCGGGCGCGCGATTGGGAACTGCAGATGCTCATCAAGGCGCGTCACTCCGCGGGCGACTCCCGGTTGACGCGCGAATTCCTGCGCGGCGTGGATTCCTACATCTACCAGTCGCCCACGGATTTCGAGGCTGTCGAAAGCGTTCTCTGGGCGCGGGAGAGAATTTCCCAAAAATTGCGCGAAAGCCGCGACGACTCGATTGACGTCAAGCTCCACCAGGGCGGCATCCGCGACATCGAATTCCTCACTCAGTGCCTGCAGCGCCTGCACGGCGGCGAAGACGCCTGGGTGCGCTCCGGCGGCACGCTCTTCGCACTGCGCAAGCTAAACGACAAGGGCTGGCTCTCCGACCGCGATTTCGCGGTGCTGACTTCCACCTACGAATTTCTGCGCCGTACCGAGCACCGCATCCAGCTCGAGATGGGCCAGCAGACGCACCGCCTGCCCGCCGGCCGCGACGCGCGTGACCGTCTCTCGCGCCGCGTGGGGGTGGAACCTCGTCCGGGCGAGGCTCCGGGCGACGCCCTCCTGCGTCACCTCCATGATTGTTTTGCGCGCGTGACGGACATCTATGAGCGGGTCATTCATCCTCGCGCCGGGCGCGGGGCTGTCGCGGCTTATGACCTCAAACCCGCCCCCCCCCTGCCGGACGACCACGGGCCGTATTCCTTCGACGCCACAATCGGATTTCTGAACGCGCAGGCGCCGGAATTGGCGGAAGTGGCGCGCGAAGTCCAGTTTCCCGAGCGCGCCCGGAAGAACGTCACGCGCTTCCTCGCGGCCCAACTCTCGAGCTCCGAGCGCTTTGAGTTGTTGCGCGAGGCCCCGGAACGCCTGCGGCGCTCCCTGGAGGTCCTGAATGCCAGCAACTTCCTCGGCGAACTGCTAATCTATCACCCTGAAGACGTCACGGCGCTGGACGCGGTGGCGCCGTCCGAGGCGGGAGAATCCCCTACCCAGCTTCGCATCGGTCTGGAAGGCTCTGCCCCCCCGCAAGACTCGGAGCCTTTCGCGTGGGCGGTAGAAGATGGGCTGGATACGGACGCGCGGATGGCGCTGCTGCGGCGGCGTTTCCGCCAGCGCGTGCTGGAACTGGGCGCCGCCGATCTCGCGGGACTCAGGTCCATCTTCACCGCACTCGACCGATGGTCGTCGCTCGCCACGCGCTCGATTGCGAGCGCCCTGGCCATTGCTACTCTCGACCCGGGCGGGCCGTGCACCGGATTGTTCCGCCGGCATGCGGGCAGACTTCCATTCGCCATTCTGGGCTTGGGCCGGCTGGGACTGCGCGAGTTTGACCTGGCGTCGGACGCCGACGTGATCTTTGTGGCGTCACCGGAAATGAGCCGCGACGATCTGGTTTGCTGCACGCGCCTAGCGGAAGCCACCATCGACGTGCTGGCCAGCTACACCCGAGACGGCACAGTCTTCGCCGTGGACACTCGCCTCCGGCCGCGGGGCAGGGAAGGCGAACTCGTTGTTACCTCCGACGGCCTCGTGAACTACGTCCAGGAGTCCGCGCAGGTCTGGGAGGCGATGACGTACCTCAAGGCTTGCCCGCTCGCGGGAGACGGCGGGCTCGCCGTGGAAACCGCCGCGCGCCTTGTCGCTGCCGTGCAGGAACGCTTTGCGAACCGGGCAGATCTGGGTTCGAATCTCCGCGAAATGCGACGACGGCTGGAACGGGAAGTCCTCGTGCCGCCGTCGAACACCAAGACCGCGCCGGGAGGCTATTACGACGTCGATTTCGTCCTGTCTTACCTCCGGCTGCGCAATCGTGTCGTGATGCCGCCGGGCTCGAACACGGCGCAGCAGATCGCCGCCCTGCGCGCGGCCGAAGCCATGGGCGAGGCGGATGCATCAGCACTCACGGCGGGTGCGGCTTTCCTCCGCTCGCTCGATCACGCCGTGCGCCTGGTGACCGGGAAAGCTGCGGACGGCCTGCCCGAACACGTTGGCCACGCCGGTGCCATCGAAGACCTCGCCCACCGCTGGGGGCTGCTCGGCGAAGGAGAATCGCTCGCCGCCCGCCTGCGCGAGACCCAAGAAGAGGTCCGCTCCGTCTACCGACGGCTGCTCGGAGCAGGCTAGGCTCCTAGCACCGGAAGGCATCGCTCGCTGCGGCGCCTGGCATGCCTCCACCGGCCCGTCCCTCAGCGAGGGACATATTGTCCGTATTGTCGGAGCGAACGTCGCTTTGAGGATAAAACAGCAAGTTCGCAACAAACCTCAGATTCATTCCCTCCGAAAATGCCCAGTCCTTTGTTTTCTATAACATTCTGGCTTCGTTCCTCGAGTTTTTATTCTACTTTGCGCTCCGCGGGTCGTGGGTTTGAGTTGCCTGCCCCAGCTTTTTGAAGCCCTTGCCACTACGGCATTTTGACCGGTTCCGAACGGCAAGGAGGTCACTGATAATGATTCCGTCGCGGATCGCCCCGGTGTCAAATGCCTCCACGAACCCAGCCTCCTGCGGCCCGCACCGATTCTAGGCTATCATACTTGCCAGCACAGGTCAAGCAGACAAATTTGCCCGCGAGCGGGTGGGGGTGTTTGTCTATGCCGGTCACCATAGCCCCACGCCGCCATAAGGCGAAACTGCCCACTTGACGCGCGTCAATGTCTTGAACAAACCCTCACCGGGTGCTATCTTGCTTTGTTTGACCTTGGTTAGGCGAAAGTGTCTGTGGGGGAGTCTTCGTGTCAGGAAAAAAGTTCAGGGATGCGTTGGGTGTGCGCGGAACATTTGAAACGGCGAGTGGGCCCGCGACAATTTATCGTCTCGACCGGCTGCAGAAGGCTGGGATAGGCAATCTTTCTCGCCTGCCTTTTTCCATCAAAGTCCTACTGGAAGCGGTGCTCCGCAACGTGGACGATTTCCTGGTGAAGGAAGAGGACGTTGCCGCCTTGGCGCGTTGGAACGCCAAGTCGCCGGCGGCGCGCGAGGTGCCCTTCAAGCCGGCGCGGGTCATCTTGCAGGATTTCACGGGAGTTCCCGCCGTCGTCGATCTCGCCGCCATGCGCGCGGCCATGCAGCGTCTGGGCGGAGACCCGGCGAAGATTAATCCCCTCGTGCCGGTCGATCTCGTCATCGACCATTCCGTGCAGGTTGATTTCTTCGGCTCGCCCGAGGCGCTCCAGCGCAATGCCGAGGTCGAATTCGAGCGCAATCGCGAGCGCTACGAATTCCTGCGCTGGGGACAACAGGCGTTTCGCAACTTCCGCGTGGTGCCGCCCGCCACGGGCATCGTGCACCAGGTGAATCTGGAATTTCTGGCGAAGGTGGTTCTGGCTCGCGAGGAAGACGGTGAGACGGTCCTCATGCCGGACACGCTGGTGGGCACGGACTCTCACACCACGATGATCAATGGTTTGGGCGTGCTCGGGTGGGGTGTGGGTGGCATCGAGGCCGAGGCGGCAATGCTCGGCCAGCCAAATTACTTCCTGACGCCGCAAGTGATCGGGTTCAAGCTCAAAGGCAAGCTCCGCGAGGGCGTAACGGCGACCGATCTGGTGCTGACGGTTACGCAAACGCTGCGCAAGAAGGGCGTTGTCGATAAGTTCGTGGAGTTCTACGGCCCGGGGCTTTCGCAGATGCTCCTCGCTGACCGCGCCACGGTCGCCAATATGGCGCCCGAATACGGCGCGACGATGGGCTTCTTCCCCGTCGATGACGAGACACTGCGCTACCTCCGCCAGACGGGCCGCGCCGAGGAAGAGATCGACCGCGTTGATCGCTACGCGAAAGAGCAGGGAATCTTCCGCACCGACCAGACGCCGGACCCCGAGTTCACTGACACACTGGAATTGGATCTGGCCACCGTCGAGCCGAGCCTGGCCGGGCCCAAGCGTCCCCAGGATCGCGTGCTGCTGACAGAAATGAAGAGTTCCTTCCGCAAAGCGCTGGCAGCGCCCGTGAAAGAGCGCGGATTCGGACTTGGCCCGGAAGAGGTATCGCGAACCGCAGACGTCAGCTTCAATGGCACGCAAGCGACAGTCGGCCACGGGGCGGTGGTAATTGCCGCCATCACTTCCTGCACCAACACCTCGAATTCTTCGGTGATGATCGGCGCGGGACTCGTCGCAAAGAAGGCGCGCGAGCGCGGGCTCAAGACCAAACCTTTTGTGAAGACCAGCCTGGCGCCCGGTTCGAAGGTCGTGACCGAGTATTTGCAGGCCGCCGGTTTGCTCGACGAGCTTGCCGCGCAGCGATTTAACGTGGTTGGCTACGGCTGCACGACCTGCATCGGGAACAGCGGCCCGCTGCCGGAGCACGTTGCCAAGGCGGTGAACGAGGGCAAGTTGGTTGCCGCTGCCGTTCTCTCCGGCAATCGCAACTTCGAGGGCCGCGTCCATCCGCTCGTGCGCGCGAACTATCTCGCCTCCCCGCCGCTGGTGGTGGCCTATGCGCTGGCAGGGACCGTGGATCTTGATCTGACGAAGGATCCCATCGGCAGCGACGCGCAGGGGAAGCCGGTTTTTTTGCGCGAAATCTGGCCATCGCAGAGCGAAA